>JAAUXU010093392.1_pt1 | contig 16349 bp, 17 predicted proteins | sample 7278151 | NCBI WGS metagenome assembly JAAUXU01 (sample SAMN14350113, study PRJNA611818) | marine sediment metagenome | isolation source: surface marine sediment (1.8m) | place: French Polynesia: Moorea | collected 2018-08 | reverse complement strand
CACCAACCAACATTCACATCTTACGTGCCGCCACAGTTTGTACACAGCCAACTGTCGTTGTTCTCTGCAGTTCGAAAATTGCACCAAAGCGTACTCCCGACTGGAGAATCTCAAGACCCACCTGCGGTCGCACACGGGGGAGAAGCCTTACACCTGCGAGTTCCCCGGCTGCACGAAGGCCTTCAGCAATGCGTCCGACAGGGCCAAGCACCAAAATAGGACACATTCCAACGAGGTAAGGGGGCTGAATTTTCAATTTCGGACTGCGCTGCCGCCTTTAAACAGACATTCCGAAATCTTTCTCCGATCAGCGCCGATCGGCGACCGCCAAGAGAGAGCCGAAAATGCACTCGCTCTCCTCCCTTCTCCCATATGCAATTAATCACCGACTCCCCTCAGTTACGAACTGTACACATTGGGATGAGGGGGGGGGGGTTGCTCGTCCAACAGTAACCTGCGTAGGTACCGCACTTGTAGGTATTCGAGACCTACAACGCTCATTTTTTGTCGAGTCATCCACCTCGTTTCCTCCCCCCCCCTCTTCTTTGCGTCGTCTCCATGATGATCGTGCTGGACAGACGCCAATGCTTATTAGAAGGTGGAAAGAAGAGGTCGTGCACTTGCCCAATTAATGCCGATTAAACAGTCTGGACAGCATTATTGCCAATGTTGGGAGAACGTCATATCCAGCACTGACACTCTTTGCATGCTGTCTCCCTCTAAGCATACAGTTCGTACAATATGAAGCAAGAAGTCTGCGTGTGACTGGTTTCATCCTCACTAACTCGATTCCGTTTAATTACATCCTTTGCCAGGAAGGAAACGGCGGGTAACACCACAATTGCATGCTTCTGCTGTCTTTTCCCTTTCATGTGGTATAAATGCTCATTAGTGCTGCACGTACCTACCTTGCTCATGCAAACGGGGGGTTCAAAATGAAATGCCGCTGATGTGTTTGTTGTTGGCTTCATTTCCTTTTTTTTGCCTTGCTTTTTCTCGCTTTGTGTTCCTTCTTGTGCCAACACCTGTACTGAACGGCGCGGTTCGTGTGCCGGGAGAACTATTTCGGCTGCACCCTCTTTTTGTCGTAGTCTGCACGTGCACGAGTCGAGTTGAACTTCCACAAGTCCGGCTGGGTTCGTGGAGGGGCAAAGTGGAAAGAGTTTCTTTCTCTCTCCTGCGTAACACCGGAATTAAGGCAATATTTCCTCAGTAACTGGTTGAGGCACTGTATATTTTTTGACTCCAGGCTATGTTTGTTACAAGACACCATTTCAATCATTCCAGTCAAGTAGACTGAAGAAATAATCAGTTTCTGAGCCCCTCTTCGGCCTGCTGCGTGGACTACTGAAGCCGCTCTTAAGCGCCACAGTTTTACTGAACATAGAAAACATCATTGGAGAAGGAGGTCAAAATACTTTTTCAAAGTCCATTTGACTACGTCTTCACTACTTGACATTAGGCAGTACACCTAAGATGCACTCAATCAAATTCCCAAATTTTCATCTGTTGACCTAGCCTAGCATAAACATATACAATTTATGACGGTCTAGAGTTGGTGCTGAGGATGCGGGTAGATCGTATTTTTAGTCCTTGTCCAGCCAATGCTAGTTCTGCTAAGCCTAGACCCCGTTTATAGTCCATGATAGCTAGAAAGCCCCATATAGCTGTCTGGCTTTATGCCAAGTGAGCCTTGACCCTCTGTGAGAATGAGCACGTGCTGAGTTCCCGAATATGATCCACCTAGCTTGAACCACCAAGATTAGTCTTAGATTAGCTTTAGCTAAGATCACGTCGATGAATACAGACCCAGAATTTAGAGTATGGTATGGGATTACACAATGCACACGATTCCTATCTGAACTGAGACCAACGTGCTAAAGTCACTCCGTGTACGTAGGTAGGTACGTGTGTTGTGTAATTGTACGTGTGGAGTAGTTATGGATGTGATGAAAATGCATTTTAGCGTGCATTACAACTCCAATTTGCCATTTCACAGTCGCATTACTTTCCTGACGGCTTTCAGATAGACAATTAGGAGGAAGGTTTTTCTTTGTCAGGAGGCACGATATAAGTTACTTGAACAATTTTATGCAAGAAGGCAGCACTTAATCTACCCCTCATGACTTCTTCAACCTCGATAGTGGTTATGGATACAAGTTCAGCACGGGCTTAGCACCAAGCCTGGTATTTTTCACTGTACTTCGTGATCAATCCAAGTCTACAGCCCCTCAAGGCTTCGGACACCCTCAAGGAGCAGTAGTTATAAAGCTCAATTGGGGTTCCGATCCCATATGATAATCAACCTAGAGCTTCGTTGAGAACCCAACACTGCCCCCTATGAGTCGGCACGAGCTGGACTCGGCTGGAAAAATGTCGAGCCGAGCCGAGTCGAGTCAGGCTTGAGGTCAGACCGGGTGGAGTTTTTCCTCCCCGAACGAAAAGTGTTCGAGTTACTTTTTCACAGTAGTCCTACAGAAATTTATCTTAGGTAGTTGGTAGTTATGCATGCTGCCATAGTTCTTGAAATAAAAACATGCATGAAAGTATCCTTATGCAAGTTGTTATATATACAAAGTATGTGCTTGCTGATTCGGTTTGTTGTGACTCTGTAGTAGTACCTTGACCTCTAAGCTAAGTACCAAGTTTCTTGAATCCTGAGACACTTGGTATGAGCTTATCTACCCGATATACGTACATTACACTGTACAACACAGTACATTACTGCACGACAATGCGTCCTTTAACCTGAGCTGGCGTACAATGTATAATTTATTCAATCATGTAGCACAGGTACGACTGCAAAACACTTCCTTCTTTGACAATTGTGGCTGAATTTTGCACTCTTCTCGTCATGAAGACTGAAAAAGAGCCGGTCGAATAATTATTGCATCTTCAATCACACAGAAACCGTACGCGTGCAAAGCTCCAGGCTGCACGAAGCGCTACACCGACCCCTCGTCCCTGCGCAAGCACGTCAAGACCGTGCACGGAGCCGAGTTCTACGCGAGCAAGCGCCACAAGGGCAACCACTACGAAGACGAAACAGGGACAGGAGGTGGCAACCTCGCTGGTGTCGGCGGTCTCAGCGGCGGCGCATCCTCTGCGCCAAGTTCCTGCCAGCCAAACACGCCGCACAGCGTGTCAACAATCAAGTCAGAGGTAATGGATCGAGAGTAACACAGGAAGGAGATAGTCATTGAGAGAAAAGAAACCAATTTAATTCCTCCTCTACTTCTTCAGTTGGACCAGTCTCCGTCGTCGCCCCCCGCGGAGGACCTGGGAGCGGCGGCGCAGCAGTTGGCCGCGACGGCAGCCTCCGACCTCTTGCAGCAGCCGCCACCTGGGCTGGCAGATATGAACGGCGGCGGCAGTGGCAGCATCATGGCATGCAACAACGCCCACGTGATGCCCGTTAGCGACAACAACATATCGACGACCAACGACTGCCTCACCTTCTGTGACCTGGACGAGCCGGAAGATATCAACGTGAGTCACACGTACTCGGTGATGAGCACGGGCCTCCAGTGTGCCCACGCATGTGCACGTCAGTATGTGAAAGAGAGGTGATGCCCGGCATCACGGCGGATGATTAAGATGAAGCAGGTCAATTTCCCCGACGTTGAGCGCGTGCCTCGCTGGCTAAAGTGCATTTCAATCAAGCGAACTCAGCCCAGAGATGAAGATGCAGTACTTGTAGAGACAGAGAGAAAGAAGCTGCTTGGCTTGGCAATCACAGGCTCAGTGATTTAGTACGGCGAGGCGCACCCCCCGCTGGAAAGGTTGCACGATTCTCTTTCACGAGGAGACACAAATCAACTTTTTTCTACTTCTCTCTACCTTTTCAATCGAACGGAAGAAAGGAGAAAGAGACGGAGTCTGAAATTGAATTGCCAGTTTCCCACTGCGTCTTTGTAGTGGTGGGAATCAATTAGCCCGAGCTATTTCTGAGCATGGAAATTAGAACGCGCTCTCCTTCTCTTTCCAGATGGCTGTGGCGGCTGCCATCGGCGTCGACAGCAGTGGGGACGACGGCAACTCCGCCACCGTCGCCACGTCTGCTACTTCAGCTCGCCGAGCGGCGACCAACACCCACAGCAGCCTCCATCATCGCCTGCAGAACAAACTGCGGAACTCCGTCATGGTTGCAGCAGGAGGCAACAGCGGCGGCGGCGGCGGCGGCGGCGGCGGCAGCAATACAGCCGCTGCCCTCGGCGAGATCAATCGCAGCATCGAGAAGATGAGCTTAGGCACTACGACTTCAATTCCGCAGACGACACTGAACACGGCCAATCCCATTGTCAGGCGCGATAGCGGCTGGACCAACAGCACAGAAGGCTACGGCAGCATGCGCTCCGCAGACTTGGTGAGCCGCCGCTGCAGTGAGGTCTCCGCCAGGTCCAACTTCTCCACGCAGGCAATGCGCAACTCGCCTTGGGGAGACATGACATCAGCGTGCAGCTCGAAGCGCTCCAGTCTGGCGACTGCAACGGCCGCGGACAAGCAGCAGCAGCCGCCTCCGATGGCCGCCATATCGCAGCAGTTGAATAGGCTCCATCAGAAGGGCGTCCAGATGCAACAGGGACAGCACCCAATGGACGGCAGACAGAGCGCCATGTCTGACGTCGTCATGAACAATGACGGTTCTGTGATCTCCGAGGCCGCTCCCGTAAACCACAACGGCTACTACGAAGGAGGCGGCGCCGGCATGCGGCGAGCATCAGACCCTGTCCGCACCCACGATCGCAACTTTGGAGTGCACAGTCAGATGTCAAGGCATCGTAGCTACACGCAGCTCAATCAGATGCAACACCAGAGGGTGCCCGTGCATGGTCAGCCGGTCAGGGGCATGATGGAGCAGTATAACAGCGGCCAAATGAATCAGGTAATAGCGCAGCAAAATATACCAGTGCTAAATAGTTCTGCATGACTGACGTCAAACCCACACTCTAGGTACCGATGCAACCTGGTGGTTTCCAGCAGGGAAGCAACGGTCAGTTCCCCTCAGCCGGAGGCTATGTTGCTCAACTCGGTAGCGCAAGTTATCAGCAGCAACAGCAGCAACATACGCCAGCAACAACTGGGGGGACTTGGCATCCGCAACAACAGACTCACCACTTCCAGAATGGTTACCAACAGCCTCAACAAGGTGGCTACCAGCAACCGCAGCAGCAATTCTCCCAACAGCAGCAGGGTCAAGCCGTGCAGCCTTACGGAACCCAACCACCACAGCAACAGCAACAGCAGCAACAGCAACAACAGCAACAACAGCAACAGCAATGGGCTCAGCAGCAACAACAACAGCAATGGGTACCTGGCAATAACTGGCAGGGTGCGCTGCCGCAGATGAAACCTTCCGACTCCTATCAAAGGACCTGCGACTACGTGCAGCAGTGCCAAAGTTGGAACGGGACGGCATAAATAAGAGCTTTTTACTCTCAAGATACATGTGATTTTATATATACATAATTACATATATATAAATAGGTTCAGAGATCTCAATTAGAAAAAAGGCAGAATTGATCTCATGAAAGAAAAAGCACAACCTGTTCATTGGCGCCTTCATACGTTACGACAATGTCTGTGTGCGCTCAATTTGTTTGATATTTGAGTACACTTCGCTTGAGCTTTCCATCTGTTATTATAGCTAGACTGCTGCTCAGTATTATTCGATGTTCAAGCAAAATGAAAGTAAATACACACACATTTATAGCATTTGTACAAAATATCACTTTAGTCAAGCGTTGTTGGTTTCAGACGCATTCCAACGTCTCGGTCGTATCGTTTATATTAAGTACACACCACGTAGCTCGTCCTGAAGTTATGGCCAATCTCCGAAGACTGGGGAGTTAAACACAAGTTAGTTGCTTTCTCTTCTTTAAGCCTCCTACTTCTTAGTCTCATAGCGTGGGAATGGTCCTTAATCGTCTCAATGCAGGCTTGTCTTACCCTTTGCAATGAACCAAGAAATTGCTCGTCATCGCCCATGGGGGCGAGACGAAAAGGTCTGCCAAACTTCTCTCACGGCCCCGACTCCAATATTCATTCTGCTGAACAGTAGTAGACCAAAAATGTTATTAAAAAGATGAGATCTATTACTGTGAAAGAATGTTGGTTCAGTCTGATCAAACACAGTGATTGTGCAGTCTCTGTTTCACTAAGCCGTTGAGGAGCCGCGGAGATCCTGCCCCAAAAGCATCTTTTTTTTTTCTTTGTGCTCAGTAGACTCGACTACGCCACCACTTCGCTCTTTGTTATAAATGATTCCCTCCCAGAAAAGTTGCCTCTCTCATCCTATTCTCTCTCGCCACATCTTCCTCCGGCCTCTCAGATATACTTGTACGGATATCAGGTACGCACGCTCGTCGCAGATTCTGTATCGAACTAAGTAGCTTCATTATGGCGCGCCGAACTGAACTGTGCTGTACTGTGCGCGTACGTATCAGGTCATGACTGGCGGTAAAGAAGTCGTGAAGTACATTAATTGCTACCCAATGATGATGAAACAAAGGAAGCATTAGGCGTCCACTGCGCAAAAGAACCATCATTACGTGCATGAAAGCACTTCCATCACACATTACATACACTGCTACCCTCTCACCCTCCAGATGCGAGGAAGAATGGGTGCAAGTGCAGCGACTACAAGGAGAAGCTCCTACAAGTCGGACTCCGGAGATCGTGACAAGACGAGTGTCGACTGCTACTTTTCCACAGGTTTTTCATCATGAGCTTTGGCGTCTTTGATTCACTTTTTTCGTTTTCAATCCCGCGGCTCCCCACAGTCTTGGTCTTCTCCTTCTCGTCCGCCAGCCGTCAAAAATCGCTCGAGGAGGCATCGAAGCCCACCAATTTATTTTTCAGCCTCCTCCTTCACGATAAGACAAAGCATCAAATTGTCTGCATCGCGGCAAGAAGAGTGAGAAAGATGGCTTCGGACTGGAGTGCCCATTTCGTCAGAATTCGGGGCCGTCGGAAAGGAGTGCGTCTGGTAATCACCAAGGAAGAAACACTCGATTATTTCGATAAATCTAAGGCGTTATCGACCCAAGATGGATCTTCTCAACCCCCCTGAATAAAGTGTAATGAGCAGCCTTGAGATGATGAGTCGAGACGCTCCTCAATCAATGGCACCGACACAAACATAGCTTGCGGCCGAACATGGAGTCCTAAAATGCATACACTAGTTGTGCTACTTAGCTTTAATAAGAGTAGCGCTAAGAAGTGCAGCAGCACTTTGCTGTATTTCAGTGACACTAATTGATTACGCCTTTGTCCTGGGCGGGCTTTTATAATCCATCACTAGAGACCAACAAGACTTTCGGGGCGAGTGGCGCACGACGGCGCCAGTTTTGCGGAAAAGTTTATTTACAGTAGCTCAGAGGTAACTCAGAAGTGAGGAATTTTTCATAAAAGAAAAAGCTACGTTGCCCGCAGCTTTAAACTGCAGGCACGACATCGCGTTTCAGTGATCGATTATAACAGACAATTCCTTATGTACTGCACACTTTAGGAGTATCACTACATTGTAACTTATGAACTGCAAAGTAGTAGCACTACTTGGTATATTGGTACCATCTTGTACTCTGGATGCTAGTAGCACTTCTTTGTATTATGTGCTGCATAGTACGTCCTGCGGTTACCTTACATATTGGAGCTGCGCATAGTGAGCATGTCCATATACGTGTAGCGACGGAGCAGTACATTGTCTCGTTATGTTGGCAGAACCGCCTACAAGGGCAAGACTTTCGCCGGGATATTCGCTTCACTCGTTATCTCCTTTGCGCGAAATACCACGCATGCTTTTCAGTGAAATATATCTTTGGCTGACATGCCTGGTCATCTCTTTATTTACTGCGCACAAGAAGACACCGAAAGGGTAGAGCTGAATGGTCGTATTTTAACGGGACTCCTTAGTGAGCGAGGGTTGACAAAGGAAATTTTCTCGCCGGGGTTGATGCGGCGTTGGCATTAAACGCTGCACACGTTTCGAGCGTCATTTGTGTCTTCGGCGTATGAAGCGCAGACCAAACAAGCCATAAATTTCAGCATGAAATCTTAGTACTGAAGTGGAAGCCACCTGAGACTTCTCCCCTCTTCCTCTGACCCGAAGCGTCAGTTTCTTTTGAATTCGTGCTTGGAAAAGAAGAGCAAAAGGTTAACTGCCCACTTCTCCGAGAGAATAGACAGACAGCTCTCTTTGCCCCACGGTAATAAATACAGTACGCTGCACGAGCGTTCCGTGCGTCCGAAGGCATCGTCTGCACCGCACATGACAGCATCAATGTTCCTTCGGCCGTTATGTGGATGGATCCACAGCCCCGACACTCAGGACAGGTGTGATTCCTGCCGGAGAAGATGCACCAAACCGGGTGCGTGTGCCTGTGAGTTGTACTGAGGGGAAGTGTAAAATCAAAGCTCTCTCTCTCTACCCCCGGTGCGTCTTTCGCTGCAGAAACTTTCGGCTGGCCTCCTCCCGTTAGCTGCTTGACTGGCATGCCTGCGTCTGTCACATAAACCCGTGGTCGTATTTTCACTTGGCATACTTGACTGGCATCTATGTACCACGTCTTTATTACCACTGACTCGCCAAAAAGAACGGGGTTAGCATCTAGATTTTCTTTAAGAAAGCCCACTCGGAGAAGATGCCAAGTCTCCTCCCACTTGTACAGGGTCGATGCCATATTATGTAGCCTCATTGGACTTTGAGCTTCAACCATAGTATGGATGGAGAAACGCGCATTAAGGAAGTCGATCACGCCACGTCAAAATCAACCGCCCGGGCGACGAAGCAAACATGTGGAGATGGCCAATGATCATAGTGAATATGACATTGAATAATGAGTTTAATGACTCATTAGACGCATGTTGCGATTCAAGATCCCCCCCTGGCCCCCCTGGATCAATGAACCCAGAGTCAGAGATGCATGCTGGAGGGGAGTGTTACCAAGTTGGCGCTAATTTCCATCCACCCTGTGCGTACTACACATGTGAGGACCAATCTTCTCCTATGTTTCACGCACAGGATGGGGTTTAAGTGGTCTCCGACTCGACTTCATGTCCCGAGGTCATGATTTTCACCTCGTCCTCTCACTTTTTTTTATGTTTTGTTTTCCTAGAGAGGCGAGAAGACGGAGTAAAAAGAACCCTTCTGCGAATATGCTACATAGCAGAGTAGAAGCGTCGTGGGATATAATTTTCTCCTCGCCTCTCGTTAGCGTCTGTCCGTACGCACTTGCTTGACTTTGCTTGCGTGCGCGCCATCCAAACGCTGACCAGAGGGAGTGAAAAGGGTTAAAAAAGCAATGCGCTCAGCGCAGCTACCATGACAGACACCAAAATCGGGCAAAAATTGAATATTTCCCGTCAGAAGTGCTGCTGCGACAAGATTCGTGACTTTTTCCATGCTTTGTGCTCTGCAGAGGGTTGGGAGTAGCAAAGCTTTGCACTTATCAAACTTGGACGTGAACCGTTTGCTCTGGCTTCCCTCGCCACTGATATCGTGACGTCTGATAGGTGATTGCTGTTGCATGCAGCCAAGAAAATTACGCCAAGGATTTCTTTTCTGGAGAGACCCGTCAATCTAGATCAGTTTGCGTGTCTTTCATACGACAAGCATTACTCATTAGTCCATAACGACGCCGTGTGAGCTTATGGATCAGGAGACTTCACTCATGCGATTGACAGCACAGCAATTAAATTCGCGCTTTTTCCACGCGATTTCGTGCATAATTTCCAAATTGCAGAGGCTGAGGGAACACGAGACTTTTTTTTGCATCGACCGCTGGAAGGAGGGGGGATAGAAAAGCTGCTGCATCATCCTTATAAAACAACTCGTGTCAGAGTAAAACTGAGCATACTTGGAAATAATAGAAAGCATAGAAAATGGCAGTGCACAAATATCGTACACTGTAGACACATTGTATAGACGCCCTCTGAGCAGGGGTGAAGTCTTACGCTGTGTACATGACCTACATGCAGGTGCAGTGCAGGTAGAAGAAGAATAAAGGTTGCGTGATTGTCAGACTCGTCGATGGGGTGACAAAGTCATGCTGCTCCATGTTATGCGCTCACGTAAATGATACGAATTTACAATTCGTACCTCCACTTCAGTCTTCTTTTTCAGCTGCTTAGAATTTAAGTGGACAATAATTTTCAACGACAACTGCCCAAGCTTTTCTCTTGACTTCTTCTCTCTGGCCCTCGCTACTTGCGAGAATGTCCCATATCTGCCAGAGAGAAGCTTTTATCCAGAGTCCTGAGTATTTTTTCTCGGAATGAGATTATCTTCCCCTCGCAGTCACGCACTGGCCCACTTATTCTCTCTCAGGTAAGAAAATGATTGCTGTATGCAGAGAGGTCGTTGGATTATTGCACTGAGACATTTGCTTCGCTGCCTCCACCTTTTTCCCTGCTCTCGACGTCGACATCTTGGGCCGAAATGCGCGCTCAAAGCTCTGGTTTGGAGGGTTCAGCAATTATGTATTTATGTGATCCCCGTGGTCACTGCAGTTTCAGTAATTATCATAGACGGAAGAGACGAGTGAACCACGAACTGGACGGGGGAAAGTGATGAAGAGCCTTTCAAGCACGAAGCCGAAGACGGAGAGGATGGAAAAGAAAAGTACAAAATGGAGGATGGGAAAGAAGACAACTGAAGCGGAGGAAGATCACAACAGTAGGAAAAAATGAAGAAAGAAAAGAATGACGATGAGATGCAGAAAAACGCACGCCTCGAAAAATAAATGTCACAAATGGCCTCTCTTGAAAAGGGCAGACAGTTCAGGGGTGACTGATCTGGCCGCTGATGCAGCTGTGAATCTTCAGAAGGAAGACGACGGGGAAGGGGGGAGACGGACAAGGCCTGACGTTTCATGATCAGGCCAAGAAATTCCATGCAGACTTTGGCGGACCTGACCTCCTTCACGTGGTGGCACCTCATCCTCTTAAAGTTGCCCGACGGCTTTCCCCAAGGTAAAATACGGTTCCTTCGAGTATGGCGGATAAGGTTGACCCAAGGGTGCACGACCATGCCTTCTTCAATGCTACAAGGTTAGAGTCCTCCTCCTCAGCATTACATCATGGTAGGCAGGTTTTTGGAACACTGCAGCGACAAAACCATTGGATCGTTCCCTCGATACTATTGAGCATGAGTCTTGCGGAGTCATGAAAAGGCGTTTGCTTAACCAGGACAGTCTATTACAGGCGAGGATGTCACAATAGACAAAGACAAGTTAGCTGGGGAAACTAATCTCAAAGACTCAGCTCAACACCATCTCATGCTTATTGTCTAGACAGCTGTAGCGCCTCATCTGTCTCTTCGGCATTTTTTCAGTGACTTCATTGAATCCATTCATTTCAGTCAAACAACCCACGAATGGCGCTCCTCCTCATTGTCTCTTCCGAAAGTCGAACAGAAACGTCGCTGAAAAGCGAGCGGAAGTTTCGACAATTTGATGCCAGTGATTTCTTCAAGAAAAGACCGTAAAGAAAGGTCACATCCACAAAACAGGCCGGAAGACGCAGCCTCAAATAAGCCTCTTCACTGGCACATCTATAGATGAACTGTGTTGGATAAGTGGCCAACAGCGTTGAAAGAGGTCGGCGTCAGACGTTGTAGGTAAGAATTCTTTGTCATCCTGAGAAGGCACGTGACTGATCACATACTGACGATAAGATCTGCGCCGCTCACCAATGGGGTCACCAGAGACAACAAAGGGAACTGTTAGCTTCGTGACGTCACAAAAGTGAAGCTTTCCTTCTACTCGCTGCAGTGCAGCATATTTCACTATAGTTCAACTGGGTATCATTACATATTTGTCGATTTGTTCTAACAGAACATGACGTGCCTTGCTTCTTCTACCTAAATTACGAAGGAGCACTGAAGTCGGAAAGTCTGACCCATTCGAAACGCGCAACCTCTTCGTCTTCTTTCTTCAGCGCATAGACGGGCCCACCACTAGGCGAGTAATTAACAACCGTGGCTGTCACTTTTTGGGGATGTCAAATTTGCAAAGCTAATTTGCAAAGAAGCAAGGAGACCTAGTGTAAAATATGGTGTGCCACATTAATGCCATAAGGAAGTCCCGAACCTCTTAATGTGGATAAATCTTGCTAACTTTGGCCTCAAACAAAAAGCCAACCGAGAGACTTTCACTGAATACCTTAAAAACAAGTGTAATAAAGTCAGGCTCTTCCATAGTGAGGCAATTGATCGGCTGCTGTTGTCTTCTTCTTTCTTGATGTTTCGACTTCGCTTTGAAGCTGTAGAATACGATAATCCTCCCTCCATTAGCTGCCATATGAGTCTGAAGAAACCACGATCAATCCATCAATGGAAATTTGAGAACTAGGAGTATCAATGAGACGCTACCTACACCTCATGAGTACGTCTGCGGCGTCACGTAATCCCGAAATACAGAACCTCCGGCGTGTATGGTTTTTCTTTGAGCGCACGCACATCCTGACTCAGAGGAGTACAAGAGAATCTGGTTTTTCCCGAAGTCCCCCTCACCTGCGATATCGGCTAGCCAGTCCGGCGAAACAAAGAACTGAAAACGGAGCCAACTTCTGGGGACATAGATGTCTCAAGATTTGTGGCAAGCAGCTTGAGGCGAATTTGCAAAGCCCAATAGCCTTCCAGACGCCATCATGAGACACACACCTGTAATTGTCTTTGCTGTCATTGTCCTGTCAGTGGTCATCTGTTGTGAGGCATACGATGGTAAGAAGAAGACAGTTCCAAGTACATAAGCCAGTGAGGTGTCGAGAAAACGAAAATTTCGGCCAGAGGAAACACTGTTGTTAAATCGACGCTTATCGTTGTATTTGAGACTTGCTCTGCTGAAGTGACTGTCCCTGAGTGTACCGATCAGAAGCAAATAGCGCGGAGCCAGGAATTAGAACCGGGGGTTGCTGCATTCTATTTCGGTTGAGTGGGGCATTTTGTCAGCTTCAACATTGTCTTGCCTTGCTTTTCTTCTCTTAAGTGCAATGTTGTGAATCGATCACTTCGGTTAAGTGGTTTGTTCTCTGCAGCAAGTACAGATAACCATTGTAGTGAGTAGGAAAGCTACGTAGGCATGTTTGTTCTTCACCCAACATCAAAGTGCGGTCGTGAAGTGTCTCCCAAGGGAACAGTTTGACTCCTGAGATGTCAATGAGACAAAATGAATGAGACAAGATGAATGAATTAGATTCCTTAAGAAATCTCATACAGATCAGTGAAGTGCAGAGTTTGGGAGATTCAGCAGCCCAGTACATCTTTTAATTACACACGAAAAGAGGAGAACTTTTTTGCAAAAAAGTTAGACAGAAGAAAAGTAGTTTTCAAGCTCCATTTGTTTTGTCGGTCACTACAATGTTGAGCAGAGTGCAGTATGTCAATGTAAAGAAGACTTTTAGGGCACATTTGCTCAAGTGGGATTTTCGGCTAAGCGGGACAAAAGTGTACGGTCTTGGAATCCCACTTGACTTAAATTTGGTGTGTTTAGATGGATCTCGTGTGTTCGATGCAGCTTCTATCAGAACTGTGAGTAAGGATAGAACATAACTTCTCAATAGTTCTGTAACCAGTTCAATTCAAGCGCACCTAGGAAAAAGAATAATAACATTGTTGTTGCCACGACATAGCCCAGGTGTCCATTCGATTTTAAAACGTCACTGACTAAACGTTTCTTTGGGAAAAAGTTATGGTCAAATTGAAACTTTACAATATGCTTTTCACATGCAAGCAACATGTGTCTTTTCAGCTGTCCCATATTTTCCGCCCAGGCCTCCTCTTCCTGGCCTTGAGCAAAAGTTCTTCATCCTCGTTCCTGGAATTAGAGCCCAGCCTTACGTGGGCCACAGCTCCTCTGACAACAGCGGACAGAGACTCGTCCCTGGCCATGAGCATGAGGAGAACCCTTCACTTGTGAGCCAGCAACAAGAAAGGAGTGACGACGACGACCATGATGAGTTGCACTTCTCAGCTGATGAAGAGGGAGATGCCAGCACTTCAGGCCAAAAAGATTCCCCATTAGGCAGCGAATCGCAAAGCCAAAGCAACGACAATAATGATGCCCCGCTTATGCTGGGCAAACCACTGGTTGGGGAAAAACCGGACTCTGCGGTCGGTAGTCAGCATCACGGTGTCGGCCAGGAAGACCTCCACGGTCAACTAGACAGTGACAAAATAATTGAAAGTCAGGATGAAGAAAAAATCGGAAAGGGTGGCAGCTCCACTGCTAATTCTGACGCTGCTGACGTCGCATCCTTCATTTGGGACCTCTTCAAGGGTGAAAGCACTCACGAGCTGACCCATTCCATCCACGACTTCACTCAGGCCTTCTTAGCCCAGGTACGCAAGTGCAAACGCCGCAAAACTTCTCCTTTTCCCTCTTCTCCTGAATTGTTAACGTGTCTGTCACACACTCCTCGATCGAGTCTTTGAGATAGAGGAAAGGGTACGACAGGACGGAAGAAAGGATCGAGGTGGCCTCCAAAGCTTTATGTGTTGTTACATCTTGCTCTCTCTCATGTAGATACAGGATTCCCATATGGGTAATGCGTTCAGAGCTAGGAAGTGTAGTGTATACAGCACGGACAATTCTTTCTTGGAAAGGAAGGCAGTGTGACGCTGTAATACTTACTTTCATACAGCAAGGTCCAAAAGTAGTCTTACCCATGCTACAACGTGTACTAAGTGCGCGGGTCGTGATCATTTTCGAAAAGTCGGTGTCAGTCCTTTACTTCTCTTCATGAGTAAAAAAACCCTATGGCTTCACCAAAATTAAAACTCACGACAGAGACCAAGGCCAAAAAGAAAAAGGTCAATGACTATAGAAGTATTGGCACAGTGGCTTTAGACATGCCAATGATCTCAGCCCTTGCACGGTGAGCTTGTAAATAAAATCATCAACTTATCTGTCTGTCATCAACATCCTTGACTTTGTACGACGACTTATTTTTAAAAAGCACTAGTCACTACTTCTGCACACCCCTGTACGTCCGTCTGTGCACGTAATAGGGGATTGTCAGTACCTCTCTTAGGTGATCAATGGGGAGAAAAATTGAGTTCTCCCAACTGAAGAACAGGACATGGATGGATGTACCGTGTAAAAGAACCCCAAGATCATGTAGATATTGCAATGTCAGTCAGCATTTTTTCCGAAAAGGATGCCATGAAAAATCAAAGAAAAAGACCTGCGTCCGGACCTTCACCAGCATCATTTTTTTGCGATCTCTTCAAAAACAGAAGAGCCAGAAAATCTTTTTTGCTCTATGCCGTATGTCTCCTTCAATCCTTTCTGAGAGCCTCAGGTAGCAACTTAACAGCAATTTTGCCCCTAAAATCTCTTTAAAACTCTTTTGCACTACAGTATTTATTGTACAATGCGTAAAAGATGCATCAGGAACCTGTTGTTGCTCGCGTTATGGTAGAACTGAATCACGGTGGCCGAATGTCGTTACATCCGGTGTCGGTATACCACTGTGTGAAATATGAGATCACGTGCTCCACACAGTTGTGCCCTTCGTGCAGTCCTGGCACTAGACTCCCCAAAAATTGCAACTTTGAATGAGACCTCGAGCGACCGCCGAGGTCACTTCTGACCTCATCTGATTCTTCATGAGGGAGTTTTCAAGACAGTTTCGTATATATATATATATATATATTTTAGGCTAGGTCAAAAAGGGGTCAACTTTGGAAATTCTCTGACAGGGTCTGGGGTTTGTTACATGGGGTCAAAAGATGAAGATGCAGTCAAATACTTTTGAAAAAAAATTATATTTACCTATGCCCAACTTGATTTGAAATTTATGTAGTAAGCCAATGTAGTAAATTTGCTGTGAAAGTACATTTCAGTTCTGGTGGCTGTCAGAAGCTGCCAAACTGGCTAAAAACCACATGCTTCACTTTGTCAGAAAAATATTTTACAGTAATTCCTGAAGAAAAAACATTACAACTTATTTTACATTATTATGCAACTTTAAATGCAATTGGGAATAGCTAAAACTCCTTTTTTTCACTTTCATTTGACTACAAAGTCTTCAAATTGTATGGAGTTACAAATTTTGGACACCCACGGAGAATTCCAATTTTTGATCTAGCCTAATATATATATACTAACTGAAGCTGCACCCGGCTTTGCTTGGGAGAACTCTATCAATCACTCTCTCTCTTCGTCCACCACGTACTTCGCCCTATCCATGAGCCTCGACCACACCACGCACTTCGCACTTACTATTTTTGTTGTTACTTTTGGAACTGGCTGATCCGGACACTCTCCTCCTCTGCCCAGTTTGTGGCAGTGATGGCAGCAGGCCATCAATTGACGGGTCAAGCCCAAGTTGGGCTTGCCGGGTTTGTG
>JAAUXU010064628.1_pt1 | contig 16349 bp, 21 predicted proteins | sample 7278151 | NCBI WGS metagenome assembly JAAUXU01 (sample SAMN14350113, study PRJNA611818) | marine sediment metagenome | isolation source: surface marine sediment (1.8m) | place: French Polynesia: Moorea | collected 2018-08 | reverse complement strand
GCTCCACTCCCAAAAGTCAAGGATTCCACCAGAGCTGATGATGGCACACAAATTTCTCTCATCACCTCCTCCTCTTCCATCCAATTAATTACTCATCATCATTGAGTCTCACTTATGAACTGAGGCCATAACAAGAAGTCTCTAACGGAAATGTGAACGAGCTCGAGTCTCGACCAATCCTGCCATGGCTAAAGCTCATTCATTCCAGACGTCCATATTTATCTTGATCACCCTGTACAATCAATTCATCAATCTCTGGACGTATGCGCAAAACAGTCACTACTGAAGTAGGGAGACGCGGCATTAAGCTTAACGATAATCACTTGTGTTGCCAATATTTTAATAATACACATTAGTCTCTGACGACAGAAATATGAAAGGAAGCCGACCCAGCACGGCGATCGGAGAGGTACAGAATTGCGTCACCTAAGAAATATGACTTTGGTCATCAAAGCAATGGCTCTTATTTCAATACTTATAATGATAATTGCACCAGTTGCAGTCGGATATGACACCATGGTGACCATGAGGATTGAATATGCCGCCATTTGGACCTCTTTTGTTGACTTGCATTTTGCGGGAAACGTTTCTTAACAGAGCCAGGGTTGGCAGAAAAAAGTGACCATTGAATGTGTTACTATTGGACGTCGTCATTGGATTTTCAACAATCTTTTGCCACCAACGAAGAACCAGAAAGGATTCGTCCCCAAGACGTGAACTCAAGTACTAACCTAGACTAGAGTCCACTAAGACCCAACCTTACAAGGTTAGGCTTTATGTAGCGTTCCCTACGCATAATATATAAGCTCCAGACATGCAATAAGTCACTAACCGGTCAGAAAAAGACGAGTTCAGCAGGACAGTTGAGAAAGTACACTTAAAACAAGCCACGACGCGCAGTGGTCACGTAGACATTTGTGGCGCCCCTGAGCAAGTCTAGGTCCATCTGGACAAGAACTGGCACCTCGATTAGATCTTCCATACTGCCGACTACGCGCCGGGCGGGCAGACGTGATTCAGACCCACCAACAGCCCCGCCCCGAACCCACCCGTCTGCGTCGAGGAACTCGTTGCCGTCCGCGTGCCTGAGATCGCAGGGGACATCCCCCGTCCCCGCCCGCACTGCCCGGAGAGTCCGGACTTCGGCCGGGACGAGTCTTCAGATGTCTGTGATTGTTTGATCCCACGCTTGTTTCCAACCCGATCCCGTCGTTGTCCCCCTGGCGGCGAAAAAAAACAGAAAACGTGATAAAGACCGGGCCGATTTGGCCGAGTCATGGTTGCCACACCCGGACCGACCGGAGACGGAAGAGAGTCACCCGGACTGTGAACTTGGCAAGCGCATCTAAGGGCACCAAAGCAGTCCCTGGCTTGCCCCAAGCCCGGTTCCAACTGCAACGCACCCCGTCCACCATCACCCTACTCGGCCGGATTTGTCCAGGGCACGCTTGGCAACCCTGGCTGGAGCCACTACCTCGTCCGTCCTGTCCGTCCTCCTTCTGCTTTGCAGCTCTTCTTTTTCCTCCATTTGCGTCTCTGTTCGTGGCTCTCGAGCTTGGGCCTCAGCGAATTTTGCACTTTTTTCTCCACGCTCTCGACCCGCCCGCGTCTGCTCCGACCTGTCCGGCCGGGCCCGCTGTCCAGTGTCCACGCCCGTCATGGCCAGCAACGGCGACGGGGATTTCGCCAAGGAACATCCTCAACCACAACATCCAGAAATGACAACAAACAACACACAACAAATCTTTGTTGTCACAACAAATGATGGCGGAGGCGACGAAGGAGACGAAGGTGTTCACAGTCCGCACATCAGGGTGCTCCAGCAGGTAAGGCTCGAAATGGCAGGAGGCCATGGCCTCGACGAGCTTCGTCGAGGCCGCCGCAGCCATCATGGCCGCCGCTGCTGCTGCCGTTGCTGCTGCAGCTGCTACTGCTGCTGCTGCTGTTCTAGCATACGTTGTAGTTGGTCTCGTTGGCGTCGTTGATCGTCAGTGCGACCGTGACAGGCAACCTTAGCCTTCGCTCGGCCTTGGCTGCCACCTTTAGGGGGAGGAGAAGCTGTTTCGGGGATGGGAGGATGGTGAAACTTGTGGCCTTTTTGGGTTGGAGAAATGAAATTCTTGTCCTCGTGGCGGTCACGCAACCTCTTCTTCTTGCAGGAGACCATCACCATCGAAGAGGGCGAGGGCATCTCCGCCGGGGAGACCAGCGATGCCGTCGCCTCCGTCCTGCCCGACCAAGCCGAGGACGAGATCATGACCACGGAGGTGCGTGTGTGCGCGAATTTTGCACTTGTACGGACACGGTTGGATGCAGATGTTGCGAAATTTTGGCCCCTACACCTTGTTCTCCCTGACCCTGTGTGCCAAGGTGCTAACAACGGGAAAATCCTGGCCGTGTCAGCCATAGTAGGGAACCTGAACAATGAGCAACGTCTTCAGGACAGCCGAGAGTCTGGTCTTGCTGAGACTTCACTGGTTGTGACATGGAAACTTGGTTTTGCAGGAGATCGTCACTGAGACGGTGGAAGAGGACCACAGCTTCGTGGTGAACGGCAGCGATTCCGTCGTCTCCGAGCACCAGATCGTGACCATTGTGGAGGAGGGAGACACGCAACACCTGGCTGCTCAAGCTGGAATCGGTGGAGACTTCTTCGTACAGGATGCCAGCGAGGTCAATGGAGGAGACGTCATTCAGGTAGTGCAGGTTACGTAAAAATATTATGAAAATATAGACATGATCTTGTGAAAAGATTGCATAAAAAGTACACATCAATGATAATTGATGACTATTGAATGATAATTGGCAGCCATTATGTAGACTACCAAATATAAGCTGAGAACCATCAGTGGAAACATCTTTAAATAAAATGGCTGGAGCACCAAAGTCATTGAATTGAAGGTTCAGGACCCAATTGTATTTTTGACACCAACCTTTTTTTTAATGTTTGAGTGCTATTTATATTAACCCTTTCCTCCCTTGCAATGTTTTCAGCATGATTTTTTTTTTCACAAGTGAAACCTCACCAAGACCAGAACTGCTTGTGCCACTCTTCAGTCCCCTGAACTTGCAACTGGCGTTCAGCCAATGTGAGCAACTCAAACCAGTCCATTTTCATGATCCCGCACAGAAGGATTGGCGCAGGCCGCCACCTGTGCACTGCCGCCCACGCCATTTCAGCCCAGTCTTGGCCAATCACTTGAACAAATATCCCTATGTCAGCTTCAAAATGTGCCTTGAACCAATGGAATGAACGGATTTCTTGAAAGATTAGATTGTTTTAATCAAGCTGTACGCACGTTCGTCCATAGCACACACCAGAGGACCTATGATAGCGAAATAATGAAACATATGTCTTGAGAGACATGTCCTTTACGCACCTGGTGAACGCCATTTCAGCTCAAGGAAGAGGAGATCATCGAGACTCCGAGCTCGGAGACGGAGATGTCCGTGGCCATGGAGATGGCCAAGCTGTCCCAGGGCATCGGAGGAGGCAACTTCAGCAATGGCGACTCCTCTGGCATCGACGTGGCCGACCTCAAGACCACTGTCGTGGGAGACCTTGGTGTCACCGTCGGCGGCGGCAGCGAGGTAGTCACAGCCGAAAAGCCCAAGCTAAGCTACGCGCAGATGATCGCAGAGGCCCTCATGGCCACCGAGGAGAGGATGCTGCCGCTGGCCGAGATCTACGCGGCCATCAACAAGAGACATCCGTTCTACAGGTGCGTTGGACGTCAACGGCAACAACAGCAATAGTAGTGATAACAGCAATGTTGGATTGTTGGAAGACTCCGATCTAGTCAAGTTCAGTCCAGAGTTAGCATTGATTATATTGTGTATTGTACAAACCTTCATAGATGTTGACACCGTTCAAGTCCCTGCGTCTCCCGACCAACTGCACAGACAAAACACCGGATTGTTTAATCACTTGAACAAATCCAGACTCATCAGTGATCTTTACCTTGTCTGCCCAAAAGAGGCCTTTTATGTCATTCTCTGTTTTGCCATTCCTGACTTGGGTTTTTGAAAATCCGCTTTGGATGAAATTGCTAGAAAAAAAAACCATGATTTTCAATCAGTTGCGCCTTTTCTGTGTCCAAAAACGAAAAACTGAGAAAGTCAGATTTTTTGACTGACAAGGTTGAAGTGAGGTTAAGTAAAGCTTCGCTTGTTCGATCTTCGACTAAATGGATGTTTCTTGACTAAAGCGGAGGGTGCTTTTTTTTTTTTGCTTTGACTTCATCCGAGTTCTCCTGTACTTCTTCAGGATGGACGTGAAGAGCTGGCAGAACGCCATCCGTCACAACCTGACGCTGAACCCCGCCTTCACCAAGGTTCCGCGTCCTACCAATGAGGGCAGGGGTAACTTCTGGCGCATGGAGGACGGCGCGGAGCGCACGATCTTCCGGCGTCAGATTCGCGCCGCCCAGCAGCAGAAGCAACAGCAACAACAGCAACGGGCCAAGCAGCTTCAGCAGCAACAGCGTCAGCAACAGCAGCAACAACATCGCCAGCTGCAGCAACAGCAGCAACCTCTGGTGACGACGGTCGTGCGCCAGGAGCCGACCGCTCCCCAGAGCACGACGCCTCGGTTCATCATCCAAAGCACCGGCAGCAGCTCCGGCTCCGGCGCCGTGATCACGAAGCCGCCCATCATCCAGCTGGTCAAGGGAGTGGCCGTCAACGGCCAGCAGAGCGTCAGCGTCACCACCACGCCTTCCGCCACCCCTTCCTTCTCCTCTTCCCCCTCCGCTACACAGCAGCAACAGCAGCAGAAGCCGCAGTCCGTGAGCGCCGTGAGCACGGGCGGGGGCGGCGGCACCCGCGTGATGCGAATCAAGGAGACGATCGTGAGGCAGAACGGCTCCGTCGTCTTCATCGCCATGCCCTCCGAAGAGAAGGTGGCGGAGACCGTGGTCGAGTACACCCAATGATGGCCTCTCCCAGGCTGAGGCTGGACGGGGCTGTGGGCAGACGCCGACGCCCGGCAACAACTTGACTGAGATGAAGATGTTCGTCCAGTGGTTCGAATTAACTTAGTAGTACCTGGTCTGGTCGTTTATTTCTAGGGATTCCTGGAGGAAGAAGAATGAGAAGGAAAAGGCATTCATACGTTAAGATACCTCTTTTTTAAAACCTTGTAGGAAAAGTCTGGTATCAAAGAAGATGCAAAAGAAAAAGCAAGTTCTCTGCTCAGTTCTTGTGGCTGCTTGGGAACGTAGAACTGATGGGTTTGGCCGGAAATTTGGCTACGTCAAGCGGGCCTTAAGAAGAAGACTAGTGCACAGTTCCATTTCTTCTGCTGAGCTACATTACTCTGCTTGACATGATGTGAAGAAGAAGAAATGGTCCCAGTAGTACAAACACATTTGCTTGTCTCATGATTTGGCCAAAAAGACCCGACCCTGAAGAGTGTGAGTTATATTTTTGCTTTGTTTTCTGGCAAAGTTGCATGTAGATCAAAGTTGAGACAAGCCAACGCTCCTTATAGAGTAAAACAACCAAGAAAGAATCTGTCCTTTAAGTCGCGCTTCCACTCCCCCAACTTCATTTCTGTCCCGCATTGAGGGAGCGCGCCTTAAAGTGCTGCTATAAGAATCGTCCCTTAAGAACTGTTTCCTCCGCGTTTACTGTGTACATATAAATATATCGTGCGGCTTCGTACACATCCTGAAGACTTTAAAGCGTTGCTATACAGAGGAAGAACAAATAGATTGTAACTATTTTTCACTATCTTGCAGCGCTCTTGATTTGAGTTCGTCTCCAAGCGATGCTGTCAGGAGAGAAATAAACCAACTACTATAGAGAGTAAAAGTTTGACCAGGGTTGCCATTCTGCAGCCAGCTCGCCAGGGGTGCGATCGTGAGAGCAACAACCTCGTCCTGCATCTGGTGATTGTCTTTACAATCATGACTGAATTACCAGAAGTGAGTGAAAGAACCAGGTCTGTGCTCGGTCACTTTTAGCTTTCTGCTCAGTATTGTGCAACGAGCCTGGGTCTGTCCCTAAAAAGTTGGGCACGTGCTCGTTCTTGAGCATTCGCAGCATAGCAGAGGACGTTTCTTGGCCAAATGCGACGTCAGCTGCAATTTGGCCACCCTGAAGACCAACGTGTGCGACCGCTGCGGGAACAACATGGAGAGGAAGGACAGACTTCACTCGCAAGGTTGCGCAGCGCTTGACAGCCCTTAAGAAAATGCCAACTGCTGCAGCTGAACTCGGGGGACCCAAAGAGATACCAACCTTGGTGCCAAGTTAGAGGCCTCTAAACTGATGTAGATGGAAGCATGATTTGTTTCCTTGAAGCGTCAGACGTGAGGTGTGTTGATGCACAAGTTTGATTTGGCACTTGGCTTCTGTGCAGATGGATAATCCACATCGATCTTGATTGCACCGTGCAAATGCATCCCGATATCACGCATCACTGTTTGGAAGCCGGGCCGAATGGGCTGAGCAGGCCTTTTTCGGGCCTTTTAAATGCCAGAAAAATTTTGCCTTGTCACAGTAGCAACAGCAGCATCTCGACGGTCAATTGGGCGTTCAGCACACAGCGATATCTGTTCTCGATGCATCGATATCGACGAATTGGGGATATCGCACAGGCTCCGCAGCAAGCCAACCCTGCGCTTGACGGTCATCAAGGACTCCTTGATGATTTGTCAAGCTATGCAACGTGAATGAGTCTCACAGGCTCCGTATAAAGAGTACTCATATTTATTTCTTCTTCTTTACATTATTGTAAATACGTACATACTTAGTACAGTACTGCTACTGCTAGCCGTAGTATTACTTCTTTTTATTTGGCTGCTGCTGTGATAACTTGGGAGAAGAAAACAGGCCTTCATCGGGGGACAAAAGGCCGTCGACTTGTACTGCGTTGAGTCTTGGATAAAATCATAATAACTGCACATGCAATAAGTCATATGTGCGTGAAAGCACATGCATAGGAATGCTATCAAGAGAGTTCAATAATATAGCCTTCATGTGCTCTCATTCGCCCATGCAGGGGTGGGGTGGGGGGCTTTTTTTTCTTTCCTTGCAGTATTAAGTACTTACAGGGTGGCCCGTGAAAACCTAGCAAACAGATTGAAAGTTTAAACATTGCTTGCCGCAGTGAATTACCAGGCCACATAGTTGTATTACATATTTACTAACACCTACCATATTTGTTATGTACAATGACAATACTGACATTATTATATGGGGGGTGGGGGGACAGGGGTTGAGGGGGGCGGGGTAGGCTTGGGGTTAGCCCGTCAGGGGAGGGGGGATCTCTTTTAGAAATGATATCTCCACAGGATGAATATAGGTTTTTTTTTTCTTTTTCAGGGAAAGCAAATTGTGCTCGTTGCACTCTCCAGGATCCTGATGTTTTCGATATTATGCATCTTCATGCCTCTGCTGAGTGGCAACCCTGCTGGCCGTCCTGGGGAGTACTGGCTGGCTGCGTGTCCTCTGTCTCCTTGTGTCGTCGTTGCTCTAGTTGCACGTGCTGACCTCGACCTCCCTGTAGCACTCCTCGCACTCGACGAAGCAGCACCAGTGGAACTTGCACTTGCAGCGCTCCACCCTCTTCTCCCTCCGCGTCGTGTACCCGCGGTTGCAGCACATCAGCTCGCACCCGTCGATTCCCGTGCTCCGCTGCAACAGAAAGGGAAAAAAAGTTGCATAAGTGCATGTTCAGTTGCACACTTTTCCTCCCTCTGCCAAAGCCTGGAGGGCGAATTCGTAACTTAATTCCGATGAATGGTTATTGGCCACAAGTTCGACACCAGCCAGATTTTCCCGGACAATAATTGGCCGTGCAATAATCGTTTAGAAGTCGGTGAAAACTATTCACTTTGATGGATTCCCGTTAGCAAAAAGAGAGTCATTCGCGAATATGAGGAGAGAGAGAGAACAATGCATTCATTTCACTGCAGAAAGAAAATTCAGGCAACATTTAAAGGAGGAAAAAAACGTTTCTGCACACTTAGACGTTGGTCAGCACTGCCAGGGCCACGACAGCCAACTCTGCCAGACACGTCCAAGCAGATTTCTTCAAGGACTAAGAACTTAAACTTGAAAATGACGCTACTCTAGTAGCCAAATGAAATTGCTCATGCAGGTGATGTGAATACCCGTCATTTCACAGCATTTCCCTTAAAACACTTCCCTCATCATTGCACTGTATCAGGCTGTCATCACCATCACAGATGTCCCATGACAAAAAGAGCGAACTGTACGAAGAGCAGCTAGTGGAGCTTTGAGTGCACCTTTTGTTCCAGCCTGGCATCGAGGCAATGTAGGAGCATTTCCAGAGGCTCTCTTTTGGGGCATCCTGAGCCTGGGCCTGTACTATTTGTATCATACCAGTCATGGGCCAACAACAGCTGAACCAAGGCACAACAGCAATAGTCTTAGGGAGGCTGGAGCAACAGGATAATGGCAGCTGTTCTTGAAACAAATGGTCATGCCTGGCCCCGATCCCTGGCTGAGGAGATCAAGCACCACAACCACAGCACCGAGGCCACGGCCAGCTACTGTTTTAGGCTCCAGAAAAGAGCCTGAATGATATTTCAATCTAACGTCGAGGATGACACCTCTACAAAATACTCCCCAGTGGTGCTTGATCTGAGTCCCCACTTTGCACCAGGCCAAGTATAATGACAGCTGACCAAACAATATTGCTGCTACCAACCTCAGCGAAGCGGTAGCCCATGCTTCAGGTGACCAAGTGGTTCAGACACAACCAGACACTGTGACCCAATTTCAGGCCCTTCTGAAGGAGCCCCAGGCCCTGGTCAAGCAGGCCTGTGACCAGCTGCCATCTTCCAGTCCAACTCTGGGAGAGGTCAATAAAGTCCGGGTGACGAAGATGGACGACAGCTGCTCTGGTGCCCAGTCTACAAATCAGGATCTTCCTCCCTGTACTTGTTCATCTTGAGGAGCTCCAGCAAGCTTACAGAGGAAAGACTCAAGTCTCTGGCATGGACTCAAAGAAAAGCTCTGACACAGACAGTGGGACTTTCTTTGGCATCATTTTTGGTCACTTTGTTCATTGGACTGACAGACTTTGAGGCATTTCTGAACTTTCCTTGATAAAGGAATGTTGATGCACATCTTGTGGACACAGATAAAAGGGAGAAGCTCAGTATTGTCTTTCCAATGAAGAAAAGTTGTTCCATGCCCGAAACTTTTGGCTTATAATAAAGTGGGAGAGAAAGAAGCAGCTAGAAAGGAAGATTCCACTGGAGACCATGGGTGAAATCCCTCACCGCATGGAGCTGGAGGATGCGGTCCAGCCCGACGTGCCCAGGCTGCTGGGGCTGCCACACCCCTTCACCAGACTCATGTGGGCCCTCAGGGAGAAGTTCGAGCGGTACAAGGAAAGCAAAGTGGAGTACAAGTACTTCTACGACACCTATGGCAACGACTTTACTCAATTCCGTCCTTAGTAGTTGCATACACTTGGAATGGAGTGTGTTATAGAGATTATGAAGTATATCATATTGTTAAATATACGCTGATGGAGAAAGAGAGAGAGGAAAACCTAGGACACTTAGTTTGTGACGATGTTTTATCATGTCATGTAGCGAGAGTCAACCGCTTCAAGGCCATGTCAAGGCCTAATGAGTCACCTACCGGGTCACACTCTCTGCCGTGCGTGCCCAAGGACCCCTTGGCGATGTCGAACTCGCAGTAGTCGGGCGAGTGCTTGAGGAATACCAGGTCTGTGTCCGTGTGAGGCTTGAACCTGTGGGAGACAGTCACGATAAAGGAAATGTTGCTCGTTGCCACCGTGAAGCTCGTGTCTCACCTGGAGAACCTGGACAGCAGCATCCTCCGCCCTCTCCTCTTCTTCTGCTGGACCTCGTGTGCGTTGTCAAACTTCTCCTTCAACAGCTCACCGATCTAAGGCGGGAGTCAAAAGATATCATTTATATACACATTTATATGTGCCGGCACATACATATAATTATGTATGAGCGCCGGTATCATTGGGCTGGATCAAATGGGGGGTCAATTTGCCTCCGTGGGTCTAAGGTCAAGTGATGTAGCTGACGACAGCCATTCCCACGTGAAAAAGTGTGTACAAGTACATGAAAAACCTTGTGTGTACAAGTGCACAAAGAAGTGTCGCACCTCTAGAGGCTTCTGAAGCCCTACTTTGGGACTGCTTTCATTTGGCATTCACAGTTTGACTCATCCAGCACTCTTGACAGATGTGGTCGACCCAATATGCTTGAAACACTAACGTCTCGCCCCAGATCCTGAACGTGTCCGTGGAGTCCCCATCTCCCCTCCACGCACGTTCGACTGGAAGAGACTTTTTTCACTCTCTCCGGGCCAGATTTCTTGGCTGCTTTGGTGCATTCACAAATGTTGGGACCACCAACATGGACGAAAAAATCCCCTTTGGGGAAGCCCAATGAGGTGGAATTAAGTTCACCCGTTGCAAATTCTCATCTCCTTTTCATCGCTTTGCTTTTAAAATCCCCCCGAAAAACATTTTCAGGCAGGAAAAAAACATGTGACGCAGCTGTCGTGCTAATCCAATGACGTGTGATTGGGGGAGCAGAAGGCGCCGTCGTCGGACGCGGACTCGTCGGTGCTCACCTCTCTGAAGCTGGCCACCTGTCGCCAGCAGGTCTTGAGCTCGCAGGACCCGGACACCCCGTGGCATTTGCACTCCACCTTCATCTTGCGCTCCAGCAACTGTGGAAGGAAGGAAGAAGAAGAATGAAATGAAGAAAAGTGAATGCATTCAACTTCCCATATTTTTCGCTCTCTCTCTCTGCCAATGTCATGGGCGTGTCTTCCTCTGACATTTCTTCTGTTGCACTCTAAGAATTTTTGTCCCCGCCAGGACAAAAGACGTCTTGAGGGGGTAACTCATACATGCGCCAAGGAGGGAGGACAGCGCCCCCCCCCCACTCCGCACCCATCCTGTGAGCGTCATTCGTAGTGTGTGATGACTCATACGTGCGCCAAGGAGGGGGGAGGGACGAGTTTGGCCACCCCCAGAACTGCCTATTTTATCCATAAACTTGGAATGGTGTGAATTGGTGCGCCTCATTGAGAGGGGGGACCCCAACTTCAAAGACCTCGACACTATTGTACTGCTCGAGTATAAAAGCTTTTTGGGCTGGGTTGAAAAAAGAAGCTTTAGGCGGCTCAGTTCTTAGACACTGCAATCATCAGTTATGTAGAGAGGAGGAAAAAGACTCGGTTATTCCACTTCATCGTTGCCAAAAAGTGCGAAAATCCTCGCCAAAAGTGATTTGTGTTTTGACATTTGAATACAGCCCAAGACGAGATTGAATTGAAAGATGGCAAGGAAAAAAGTCCAACTCGATGATGGAGCAGCTGCTGTTTGGCACGGGCCTGTGCAGGCCTCACCGAGGCCTGTTTTTGGTGTGCTTTTTTTTTTCATTCCCAAATTAATTCAACTTGGCCGCCTCCGTCCCAACTCGGTTGTCGTCTTGGACATCGTCATGGCCGCTGTTACACTTGTTGCTCCAGCAAAGAGCAACTTGTAGGCCTTTTTTATGTGCTAGGCCCCTCTGAGGCCTCCCCAACTACAATTTGTCTTCATCAACGCCAGAAACAAAAGATGGGAATCTAAAACCTCCTGAGAGGGTTGGCAAAAAAAAAAAAATGAATCTGAAGCAACAACGTCTCAATTTGTTGTTGCCCTTTCTTTCTGTACAGTGTGAGTGAGAAAAAAGTCTCCTCCGCGTTCGCGCTCTCCATCGTAGAGCGTCTAGTGCGACTCACACGACCTCACTACAGATGACGTCTCACTTCTCAGGGGTCTCCTTTCTCTCGCCTGCCCCCCCTTGTGTGGTCCTTTGAGCAGCCGCCAAAGGCAATTTGGACGGCTTCTTCTTACCTGCATGGTAGTAATGTGGGGGGGGGGGTGAAATGGGTTGCATCGTGAGAAGAGACATCGCACAAGCCTGTGCGGGCAATCGAATTAACACCAGGGAGAGTCTGACAGGTCCAGAGGGGGCAAAAACAAGCAAAAAGGGCTTGGAAATGTCTGATTTCGTTAAAAAAAATCATGACTTGAGAGGCCAGAGAGGCCTTGACGGAGGTTGGGGAACAGAAAATGTGACTGAATCTCCAAAAGAAGGGTCAGAAAAGGTCCTTTTTGACCTTTGAAGCACAAAAATGTCTCATTTCACCATCGCTCAGCCCCCAAATCGCACAGGCTTCCTGAGTGGGGAAAGGCTGAGTCCAAGGCAGCCAAGGCCAAGTTGGTATTTTCGGCTGCTCTTTACGCCTCACACGCCATCTGTCCGTAGCTGATCAGGAGATATGATCCAATTTCACACGCCTGGACAAGGCTGTTGCTGTCCACGGCCGTGTACCTGGTGGCCACGGCCATGTGGTTGACAAATTGGACACCCATGAAGCCCCCATCTAAATACACACGCACACACAGGGCTTCACAATTACCTTTCTGCCCGCCTCGTTGTTGTGCAGGTTCATGAGCGGCTGCGCGTTCCTGGGCTTCTTCCTGCTCTTCCTCCTGTCCCTGGCGTCCACGAACGAGCGCGAGAAGGTGATGCCGAAGTCGACGTTGTCCGAGCAGCCGGACCACTGAAGGAAAAAAAGAGTCAGAACTATAGACAGATGGATAATTGGTGGTTCGATTTCAGGAGTAAGTAAAAACACTTAGACGAAGAAAGGATTTCCTGTCCCTCTTAATTGCCTTTATTACCTCTTACCTCACATTAAGGGGCCAAATTGATTCCGTCACGCCACCAAAGAATCTTTGTTCTTTTTTGCCCTCAAGTGGACACCCACAAAGACCGGAAAGGCTCGCAAACCGATTGAGCAACTTGCACGGTCGCTGCCCTTCTTGCTGTGCAACTGAGCAACTTGCACGGTTGCTGCACTTCCCGCCAGTTCAACAAGTTAGGCACATTGTGTTGGCTTCGCCTGCAGGTCGATACAGAGCCAGTTAAGCCACAAATTGTGTTCTCCTCCAGGAACCGGTTAAGACACTAGTCTGTTCAAAGCTAATTCCTTCAAAGCTGTTTTTTGCTGCGCTGTTTTGACGTTTTGCAAACAAACAAAGCTCCAGTGGCAAAAGACAACACTTCTTTTCCCACCTTTTGCCCTCGGAGTCGGCTCATTTTTTAATTACAGGGCTGGGGGGGAGGGCGTGCCAATTAGGGGTCCCTGGAATGTTGTTTTGCCAAGCTCAACCAGATTTCGTAATCTTCGGGGGGGGGGGGGGAGGGGGGAGGGAGAGGGGGAGGATGAGGGGGCGTGAGCTGGAGGAACGGGATCCACTGACGGATGGGGAGGACAATGGCCCAGACCTCCCTGGGTGAGAAAATGAGGCTTCATCAGAAGTGATCGGGCAGGATGAGCACCGAAATAGTGGACTGGGAGTCTCCATGCAGTCCCCTGGACGTGTGCGGGGGCCTGATGGGCAGCAACGACCTTGCGTGCACTTGACGATGCATTGGGAGCTCGTGCCAAGTGTGTGTGCATGGCCTGAGTCAAGGCTTTACACAGTCGAAGCTCCTACCAAGCTGTGTCTGCTGCTCCGAACACATTGTAAAGTGTATTTGACACACTTTACACTGCATTCGGAGCTCGGCTCAACGCTGTTGCATTGCAGCGTCAGTGAGAAGTGAACAGTCCGATATTGGCCAAACATTTTGCAAACACCTGCGTGTCAGCGATCTCGCTCGTGTCTGCCAGCAACACCTTGGGGCAGGGGGAACCTGGTGTTTGCCAAGGTGCTTTTTCTGCCAGTGGTTGCTGAGTTTTGCCTCACCTCGAATCCCTCCGGCGAGGTCCCCCTGAGCGATCTGTCGCATCCGCAGTTCTCCAACTCGCCGGCCGAGCAGGCCCTGGTGAGCGCGTGAGCCACGCCAGCCGAGCTGATGGCGTGCACGAAGGCCATCTCCCGAGTGCCTGCAAAGGTTGAACAACGTGAATGCAAATGCAATTTCGATTTACTGCCCTCCCTCCCTCTAGTCCTGGTACGCCCACTTGACCATTTGCTCCGTGATCTCTCTGTCACAGCTTTTAGTGTGTCTCTAATGGCTTCCAAATCCTGTCCAGAGAAATTCAGTCTGACAAATAGCTGTGCTGCAGCCCTCAGCTACAGGGTGACGCAGCTCAGTCTCGGCCTGCGAGATCCCCACAGGGAAGAAGGGTTGGTTGGGTCGTAAAGGACGAATTCAATTACAAGTTCACTCAGTCAGTTGTTGTTAACCCTTTTTCTCCTCTGGTCTAACGACCCACACCCACCTCCCGAGGTCGTTCTAAGGTCTTTTGACAAGAAATCAGTGTGCAAATGTCAACATTTCTGGCTCTTAAGGCGCGTCCACTCGGGCAAATTTGCACGCACCAGCAAATTGGGACACAAAATCGAATTTCAACTGTGCAAAGAGAGATTGGAAGAGGTGTCAGCCTCTTAAAGCCAGTCACAATCTCCTTTATTTCACTTTATGGCCCCTCTCTTTTATGGGTGGGGCCCAACCAACACCTTCATGAGAATTAGTCACCCTGTACAGAGGCTTTTTACCTTTTTTTTTTTTTTGAGATACAACGTACTCGGCCAGACAAGAGTGCGTGTCCAAAACTTACTAGAGTTACTAGAGAACAACTCTTGTACTGCCTCGACAGTTTACATTGTTTTGTGCCACGTCCCCCCCCCCCCGGACCAGATTGGCCTCAGCATGGCAACCCTGCCCGCTCTGAATACCCCCAAAACTGTTCTCCCACTGACTCGGCCAGACAAGAGCAGTCAGAGGAGCAGCAGGTGTACCCCTGCACTCTCTATAGAGCACATGTCAGGGTCAGCTCACCTGGAGACACGATGGGGTAGGACCCGACGATCTTCTGCCAGTCCCTCTTGTTGTTCTTGTTGTTCTTGTTCTTGTTTCGCTTCCGCCCTCTGCCCTTCTTATCGCTCTTCTTCCCGCTTGGCGGCTGGGCCTCGGCTCCGTCTGCCGCCGCGGCGGCGGCCGGTTGATACGGCGGCGGTGGCGGCGGTGGCGGCGGCGGGTTTCGAGCGGCAGCCGCGGCAGCCGCCATCGTGGTCGCGACGCCGCCATCGGACAAGCTGCTGCTGCTGCTGTTGTTGAAGCCGCCCACGGCGTTAGACAGGATCGGCTGCACCACGGGATCGCCGCTCTCGCTGTCTGCGTCGCCATTGCGGACTGAAAAAAATTTAATCAGTCTTTATCTTGCCATATTTCAAGGGGACAAAAAAAAGGGAAAGGAATAAATGTTCGTGAGTGAAAAAATGGGCTGAAGCCTCATGCTGAAAACTGATAAGACTTTTCTTCTGTGTCTGTGACACGAGCAACGATCTTAATCAGGCCAATTCACAATTGCCTCAGCCCACAAAAGTGAGCTGATAAATCAAGACCAACTGGGGCAACAACAGCTTCTTCTAGGCCAAGGGACTCAGTGACAAAAGGTCGACTTTGTTTGGCGGAATATAAAAAATCTTATTTTCCCCCTGATTCTCAGCTTTCCCCCCCCCCTTTTTCCCCTTCTTGGCATCAAAGAGATCCGGGAAAGCACAAAGATTGCGCATACAGAAAGCGAAGCTTTTCTTTTGCGCCCTTTTTGGCTCCACTTAGGATATGATTATTGTTGCCAGCAGCGGGAGAGAGGAAAACTTTCCTCGTCTCCTCATCAGGAAATGACAGCGGGAAAGGGCACGTTTGCCCGGGCAGAAAGGGCTGGGTCAGCTGACAAAAGACGCGCTCACATCAGCTGTTTTTTCGCCACTCTCCTCAGCAGGCAAAGTGTGCGCGATCTCCAGGGCCAGCCACGCGTGGCAGGGACACCCTGTGCACGTCCCAGTCAGCCAAGGAATGAGAACCCTGCACGTTGGACTCGGTCACGGTGTCGCTGCCGCTGTTGTCGTCGTTGTTGCTGCTCAACATGATGCAGTCTTTCCCTTCCCCTGTCAAGCCAAACGTCAGAAAAGTCTGAATCCGGAACGAACAAGAAGGGGAAGGATAAAAAAAGTTATCAAATCAAAATGTCTCAGCTTCAGCTTCTTCTCCCATCGTATGAGCCAAAAGTGGCCCCTGCGTGGTCGTATGAGCCAGAACGAAGCCCTCTCAGTCCCCCCCCCCCCCCGTGCAAGGTCGTATGAGCTCAGCTGTTATCGTTTGATTAACTGTCTTCCCTCCTCTCCCGCCGTCGACCGTTTCAACATTCCCACTTTTTTATTCTGCCTCCCTCCTTTTTTGGCCCTACTGCGGCGTGGGGGGGGGGGGGGGGGGGGGGGGGGGGGGGGGGGGGGGGGGGGGGGGGGGGCGGGGGGGGGGGGGGGGGGGGGGGGGGGGGGGGGGGGGGGGGGGGGGGGGGGGGGGGGG
>JAAUXU010074349.1_pt1 | contig 16356 bp, 15 predicted proteins | sample 7278151 | NCBI WGS metagenome assembly JAAUXU01 (sample SAMN14350113, study PRJNA611818) | marine sediment metagenome | isolation source: surface marine sediment (1.8m) | place: French Polynesia: Moorea | collected 2018-08 | reverse complement strand
TCTTTTTGGCTTCACGCATCAGTTTGGCAATCGACAACCCCTGGGGACACCTGCGCTCTGCCTTTGAATAATCCAGACGGTCCAGGCGTGCTGCAACGCCGGGCGCCAATTTTTTAAATTCCGCTATCGCCCGGGCATCGTCATCGTAGCTGTTGGCGTACATCAGGTAGCGCATCACATCCCCGATGGGGGCTTCTCCATCCACGCACGATTCGCAAATATCCGTGCAACCGGCACAGTAGGCCGAGCGGGTCTCCCGGGCATATCGCTGCATCAATTCGTTATCCCGGACAGACAGCTGGGTCTTATCCAGGGCCGCGGCCACATTGGCCATCAGGATGCTCATATTCGGCATTTGCGAGCAAATACTGGCGATTTGAGGATTTTGCCACACGGCCTTGAGTTTGGCCTGGGCGTCGCTGAACCCTTTTTGCAAAAAGCGCCCGGCCAGTTTAAGCTCGGTTTCCGAGTTTGTTCGAATCTGTCCGCCGCCCTGGGTTTTCATGGCCGTCAGGCCAATACCCGCCTCGACACAGGCATCGACTGCGCGCCGCATGTCAGTTGAATGCATCAGCCGATAATTGTAGGTCATCATGATGCCGTCTATCCAGCCCAATTTGGGGGCACCCTGCAGACAGCCTTCCATATTGCTGTGGGTGCTGAATCCAAACAGCCGGATCTTGCCGGCGGCCTTGGCTTTTTCAGCCCAGGCTCTGGTATCCGCGTCCATTTCGCTGATGCTGCTGATAGCGTGAACAAAGAAAAGATCCACATAATCGGTCTGCATGCGCTCAAGGGATTCATCCAGCTCACGGGTCATGCCTTTGATGCTCCAGGCACCGGATTTGGTCACCAGAAAGATTTTCTGACGATCCTGTGGGTATTTGGCGAAATACTTGCCGATGCCTATTTCGCTTCTGCCGCCGCCGTAACTATGGGCGGTATCCCAGTATGTTACGCCCCAATTGATGGCCTGTTTGAGCATCAGATGATTGGATTCGATATCAAACATTCCCCCCAGAGACAGAATCGAGACTTCCTGACCGGTCTTGCCAAAAGGGCGGGTGGCAATGGTGCCATTGGTTTCTGCAGCGTTTAGCCGCCCCGCCACCGGGGCTACAACCGAGCCCATGCCGGCTATGCCGGCGGTCTTTAAAAAATCTCTGCGCGTATAATTGGATTTCTTTTTTTTCATGATCATATACTCCTTTGTTTTATGTTTTGTCTTCTAAGAAAGAATTAACGCATGTTTGCGGGATCGCGACTCGTTTTCAGCGGTCACTCGGATAGCCCTTTTACCCTGCACCGGGCATTCATGCTCACAGACACCGCAGCCAATGCATAAAGCGGGATCGACATAAGGCTGTTGCAGCCGAATTAGAATCGATACCCTCTTTTGGGCCGCCGGCGGCTGATCAAACGGATGTTTGGCGTCAATGGTTAAGCTGTGGCTTGTATTGGCAATAATTTGATGTCTCTGCAGGTCCGAACGTCCCGGAACAGCACAATAATAATCACCGGTAGCAAACTGCTGTGCGATAAGCACATCGGTTTGAAATTCGATTCGAGTGTTATCGGCCGATTTGACGACCAGCGGCTGCAGGATGCGTACATCATTGAACACTTCCCGGGTAAAGATCGCCTTGGGGCTGACCGGACAATTCTCCTGGCAGACAATACAGGGACGATCCATGGCCCAGGGCAGGCAGCGGCCGCGATCGATAAAGGCGGTGCCGATCTTTATGGGTCCCTGCTTAGCATATGGACCCAGACCCCGGCGCTCCGTTAGGCTGATCGGCCGGATCGCTGCGGTCGGACACAGATTGCCGCAGGCAATGCAATTGTGCTGACACCCGCTGGTGCCGATTCTAAAATTGAGCACCGGCGTCCACAGACCTTCGAGTCCGGCTGTCAGCCCGGCTGGATGGATGACATTCGTCGGGCAGATACGCATACATTGCCCGCATTTGATACAGCGGGAAAGAAACTGGTCTTCAGGCAGGCTGCCCGGTGGGCGCACCAGATGGGGGTTCCAGTTGGGCCCAGGTTGGCCGCCAATTCGCAACAGCGGTATGGCAGCGGCACCGGAGACGGCGGCCGTCAAAAGTTCACGGCGCGTTAGATCCGGTGATACCATTTCGCCGCCGGCAGACGGTGCGGTATGGTAACCCATCAGGCCATGATGGCAGTCGGCAATGCAATTCAGGCACAGCACACATTCCGCCAGCCGGATCTGACCGGTCGGCTGGCAGGCCCCCTCACAGTTTTTTTCACACAAATGGCAATCAATACATTCGTCTCTGGATTTGCCGATGCGCCAGATGGCAAAGCGGCCCAGCACGCCGAACAGTGCCCCCAGGGGGCATACAAATCGGCAATAAAAGCGCGGCCGGACAAGATTGAGCAACACCGCGGCCACAAATAATGAGGCAATCAGCCAGGTGCCCGCATACAGTCGCGGGCTGCCTGCGGTTGCGAGCGCAGTGTGATCCAACAGCGGCAACAGTGTTAAATTAATCGAGCGGTATAGCAACGGAATGGGGTCCAATAACCCGATTTGAAGTGATGCCGCCGGGCGCCAGTCGCCATAAAACAAAAAGCTGGTCAACAGCCAGGCGCTGCCAATGATACCAACCGCCAAAGTGGCCCTGGCGGTATTTAACCGTGCCTGTCGTACGGCCATTACAATGACAGCGATCAGGCCCAGGATCAACAAGATCACAAATCCCGCCGGAGTGGTGCGCGGCAAGCGGGTCAGGTCGGCAGCCAGTGCGGCGACCGCCATGACAAGCAGGAAAACCAGTATCCAGTATTTAATGGATTGCGCCGGCTGATAGCGATTGAGGGCCATTTTGACTTTAATTTTGCGCTTGCGCCGGGCCAGATAACCCACAAATTGATGAATCGTTCCAAACGGGCACAACCAACCGCAGAAAAACCGGCCGAGCAGGATCGTCAAAACAACCGTGGCCAGACCCCACAGGAGACCGGCAAATAGCGTGCGGGTGGTCAGAAGAGTGCCCAAACCCACCAGCGGGTCAAGTTGTATGATCCAGTTCACCGGCCACCCGCGCAGCTGAAACCAGCGCTGCCCCAGGGTCGTTGCCAGGCAAAACCAAAGAAACAGTATGAGGAAAAATACCTGGCTAATTCGTCTGGTTGTCAGGATATTCATATTTGGCTATTTTTACGTATTGGTAGTTTGAAATCCGTTCAAATCTTCAACAGGTTCAAAGGTTCAGGGGTTCAAGGGTTACAACTCTGAACCCGGAACGCTGAACCCAGAACCTCCATCATATAGACGCCATCACCGGATTCAGGGACCTGAAATCGGCGGTTCCGAGTCCGACGGCTTCCGCTTTTTTAATGAACGCCAGGTCGGCGACGGTTTTATTGAGCAAAGTGGCGCCAAAGGCATCGGCGGCAACCTGATCGGTACTGACGATTACGGTGTTGGTTTCTTTCAGGTCTGAGAGCGAGCCGCCCGTCGGGCCGTTGTGCATCATGGTGGTGGTGCCGTCCAAAACCACCAGGGTCGGTCTGATCATCATAGCCAGCTCCTTGATGATCGTATGAATATCCTGGTGAAAAATATTGCGCCGCCCGCCCAGCAATCCGTACCAGTTTTTCATGATCATCGAGGCCCCGCTGCGATGATGGTCCTTTACCGGGGCGGTCCCAATGATCTTATCAACCCGGCTCAACGGCTCGTATAAAACCGGCCAGCTGCGAATCAGATTTGCCTGCGGCAGCGTAAAAGGTCTAAATAATTTTTCCTGCGGCATTAAAACAGCAGCGCCGGCAGAGCGGGCGGCCTGTTCGATGCCGGTCAATCGAAAACAACTGGCCGGATCATTGATCGGATTGTCGGTGACCGCAACCGATGCGGCGCCGGCCTTAAAACATAAACGGGTTAGCGCTGTAACCATTTCCGGGTGGGTGGTAGCAGAAAGCATGGGGGCCGATGCGAAGGCGGCATTGACTTTCAGCAGCACCCGGTCCCCTTTTTTGATAAACGCTTCCAGCCCCCCAATGGATTTCAAAGCCAGCTCAAGCGTCTCGGATCGGTTGCTGCCGCGAACGATACCCATGCGCGCGTCCAGTTCAGGCATCGAAAAATCGGGTATCTGAAGTGCGGTTGCATCCGTTGACGGCCGGCCGGGCCCAACGCTGTCATAAAACCAGAAACCGATAGCGCCGGCGGCCACAACCGAGGCACCGGCTTTGGCGGAGCGCACCATAAATTGACGCCGGCTTATGTGATGATCTGCTGGGTTATTCACGGGCAACCTCTTTGATGCGATCAAACATTTGCAAGGCCAAATCCTGTGCTGACTGCTGATCAGCGGCTTCGCGCACACCGATAAGATAGGGACCCTGGGAAAACACGACTTCATAGGTATCCAGGATATGAACCATCCTGGCCTCAGGGATGGAAAGATCCGATTTAACCGCCGAGCCGCCAAATGCCATCAGAAAATCGGCATAACCAGAGGTCAGTTCCTGCGCTTCAGCGGGTGACTGGCGACGTGATACATATGCCATCAGCTCTGTGCCCTCCAGCTGATAGGTAGCGGTGAATATTTGATCAAAACGCTCATATCCGAAAGCATCGGCAGACACCAATGCAATGCTGTCTGCCATTAGCCCCTGCGCAGGGAAAAGCGCTTTCTCGTCAATGGTCTGGGTCTCAACAGGGTGGTCTTTGATAAATGTTTCGGCCAGGGTGCGCATGGGCGCTGTGATGGTCTCAGACCTATCGGAGGCGACAATTTCAACATAAAAGGGGCCATGTACAAAAAACAGCGCATTGGCGGTCTGGTAGCCATATTGCCCGATATCGACTTTTGCGGCATCGGATCGGCGCTGCGCGCTGAAAACCGCAAATGCATTTTGCGGTGTCTGCATGTCATAAACAAAAACTTCCATCCATATTCCATCGATCGTTTCCACCTGCAGCCGCTGGCTGTGGAGGCGCTTGAAGCCGGATGCCAGATACAGCTCGGCTTTACCGTTAATTTTATCTGAAAGCGTGGCGGCATCAAAGGCCTCCATGGGTGTCATTGGCGTCTGACCGGCTGGCGGTGTGATCAGTGACGGCTCAGCATTACCTGCGGGCGTCGGTTCACGTTGGCCAGCGGCCGGCAAACTTGAAGCCAACTGCTCAACCGCCGGATAGTAGTTAAACTGCGCCATATAGACGCCGCCGGCGACTACTGCAAGGACACCCAGTATGATCAGGCTCACAAGGGTTTGTTTTGAAGCTGCTTTGGTTTTGATGTCCTGCTCCACGCAATCCTCGAATCATCACACCGTATGCAAGTGTTTAATGGTTGAAATGATCAAGAGAAAACCAATGGCTGAGAAGTGTGTCTGTTCCCGATGACGGTTGCAGAATTGTGGATGGGAATTTACAGACAATTCATGAATCGCTGCCATCATAAAAAAAAGCAGGCAATGTGTCAATTGGAAAGCCGTGTCACGCTGTGATACCTTGATCGGGTCCGAGCAAGTAGGTGGCCGGTTTTCCTGTGAAACGAAACTTGACCCGCGGGGCTGGCGTCTTAATATAAATAATACCGAAGTAGCTGATAAAGGTATCGTAACCGATTGACAATACCGGTTTGCCTTTGTCAATTCCTTGTCAGTTAGGAGGATGCCATGGATGCGACTGCATATTGTGATACACTGGAAGAACATCTGACAAAATGGAAAGCCAAACTGTACGATGCCATCCGAATTGTCGACCGCCTGCCGGAAGCAGAAAAGGAAACGGCGTTTCCATCAATCCGAGGGCTGTATTCGATTGTGGATCAAATCGACGCCGAAGTCGAACAGCTGCGATCCGCATGCCCGGCCGACTGGTCACCCAACCGGCAAAATCTTGATGCCAAAATGGCGCAATTGCAGCAGTCCCTGAAAAATTTGTCTGAGAATGTCGGCGGACCGGTGATTCCGGATTCGTTAGCCTGGGTATCAAAGTAGGTTTCGCTCAGAAATGGACAAAGGTTGAGCCCGTTACCCGTTTTCCCGTTTGCCGGTTAAAAAGCAATCAACTCTGGTTTTCTTTCCGGCTCAGTGCGCCTTTGGCGGACTCACTTCTGAATGGAAACCCACATTATAAAATCTCAAAACATTTATACCCCTTTCAACTTATGCCTGCTCAAAAAAGACAATCTCTGCTTTGCCCCAACTGTAAAAAACTGATCAGCACGTCTGAAAAGCATTGTCCATATTGCGGTACAGCGCACCCGGCGGCCTGGTGGAAAAACAACATCTGGACCCGCGGTTTTAACGACCCCTATCGGCTGGTCAAAGTGATGATCGGGATCAATATCGGCATTTACGCAATTTGTTTGTTGTTGAATCCCAGAGGATTTGGCCTGGGTATGAATCCGCTGACATTCTTATCACCCTCAGGGCAAATCCTTGAATTACTGGGGGCAACCGGAAGCGAACCCATCGATGCCGACCAGCGATACTGGACCCTGATTTCCGCCAATTATCTGCATGGCGGAATTTTGCATATTTTCTTCAACATGGTGGCTTTCCGCCAGCTGGGGTTGCTGGTGGCGCGGGAATTCGGTGTGTATCGCATGTTTATCATTTACACCCTGGGCGGCGTGATGGGCTTTGGGGTATCGGTTATAGCGGCCGTGCCATGGACGATCGGTGCCTCCGCCTCGGTCTGCAGCCTGGCCGGCGCCTTGCTGTATTACGGCAAAAGCCGGGGAGGTGTATACGGACGGGCGCTCTATAAACAAATCGGCATCTGGATGCTGCTGCTGTTTGTGTTCGGTTTTCTGGTACCGATCATCAACAACTGGGGACACGCCGGTGGGCTTGCGGCCGGTATCGGTCTCGGGTTTTTGCTGGGGTATCAGGAACGCAAAAGGGAGAATATCGTACACAAACTACTGGCCGGCGGGCTGGCGGTTTTAACGCTTCTCATTCTGGGCTGGGCGGTTTTATCGGGAATATATATTCGTTTTATGGTTTAAAATGGCGTGGTTTAAAAGTCAGGTATGCGCATCCGACTCAGTGCGTATGACCCAGATCCCAAAACGATCCTTTGAGCCCCAGACGGTCAAATAGCTGCTGCATTTCTTGCGGGTTTAGGCGCTGCCAGTCAACATCCAGGCGGCCGGTATACCAGCTTTGCGCAAGCTCCCAACATTTTTGAATCATCATCGAATATCCGGCCTTTAATTTTCGCCTGGATAACCAAAGTTTAAGATGGTCTTCCAAACTGAAAGCCAGTATCGTTGCTCAGGTAAAGCCGATGTTTTCCCAAAACTTGACGGCTGGTACAACAAAATGAACCAGCCAATCTGATGCCACCGGCAGCCCGTGGCGAATCTCTAAATTCAATTTTTCGTCACACTCTCCACACCCACACGGAGCATGTCCTCTGGCATTTTTGCCCAATATGGCCGCAATGCCGAAGATATCCCAAACTCAATTGCCCCAAAACCGTTTGCCTTCTACCTCAGCCACATAATTTGTTGGCAGGGCTGAAAAAGGGTGTGCCATCCAGATTGAATAAGATCCCGGGGCAAGCGCAATGTGGTGTGCGTTGGCTAGATTTTCATAGGCATACTCAACTGCGGCAATTGAAGTTTTAAAATGATCCGCTGCTTCGGCTGTGGTCGGCGGCCGGCCGGTTGTGGCAAAAGACCGATAAATGAAGTGGCGAATATCGCGATCGAGAATTGTGCCCTCCTGTGGTGGTGCCATGGGGTTGACCTTTCAAAGAATCGCATTTTCGTTAATATCGGCCGCATTGCGTATCGTGCCGGCGCTGACCGGAAATTGACCACTGGCCGGTGTTCATATGTGTTTCATCTCATCCCTGCCGCAGTTGCATATCTAATCCCACCAATTAAAGAAATGGTGCACCGGTCCGTGGCCGTGGCCGATTTTAAAAGCGGCGCCGGCCGCAATGGCGCTGTTCATAAAGCTTTTGGCTTTTTGAACCGCCGCCTGGGTGTCGTGACCCCGGGCAAGATAACTGGCGATCGCAGATGAAAGCGTGCAGCCGGTGCCATGGTTGTTTTGGGTCGCAATACGCTCCGCCGGCAACCACATCAGGCGGTCCCCGTCGGTCAGGTACAAAAGGTCGCTACTATGCTGATCATCCCCGTGCCCGCCCTTAATTAAAATGCTGCGGCTGCGGTGCGCGGCCAGCAATTTGGCAGCACTTTCAACATCTTTCTGAGTTTGGATGTGCTGGCCGTTGAGGACCTCAGCCTCCGGTATATTCGGGGTGACCACCTGAGCCAATGGCATCAAATGGGTCTTGATGGCTTCAACGGCATCATCCTGCAGCAGTTTATCCCCGCTCTGGGCCACCATGACCGGATCCAGCACGATTCGGGCGGCGTTGTGTTTTTTGAGCGCTGCGGCCACGGCCTCGATCAGCTCGGCTGAGTACAGCATTCCAATTTTAATGGCATCGGCGCCGATATCGCTTATGACCGCATCAATTTGTTCCACGGCAAAAGCGGGTGGAACAGCGTGAATGCCAAAAACACCGCGTGTATTCTGGGCCGTCAGGGCGGTAATGACCGACATGCCATAGCAGCCAATGGCGGAAATGGTTTTCAGATCGGCCTGAATGCCGGCGCCGCCGCCGCTATCGGAGCCGGCGATCGTCAGCACTTTATGATATTGTTTAGGGCTTTTCTGATTTTGGGCAGCTTCATTCATTTTCTTTAATCCTAAAATGATCCCAGCCTGAGGGGATGATGGGTTGGGTGGTGCCATCCGGATTGATCAGCACCATATCTTTGTCCGCTGTGATTTTGCCAATGGCAAACAGCGGGCGCTTAAATTTATTCTCAAATCCACGCGCAATTTCCTGTGCGTGGTCCGGCGCAATTGTGCACAACAGGGTATAATCTTCGCCGCCGGAAAGGGCGTATTCGACCGGGTCAAAGCCAAAGCGTGCGCAAAAATCTTTCAGGTTCACTGAAAGCGGAATTTTATCGGCATACAGAAGGGCGCCAACCTGGCTGTCTTCAGCGATATGGCCCAGATCAGAGCTCAAGCCGTCGCTGGTGTCGATGGCGGCGTGAACCCCGGACTGCTGGGCAAGAAAACGGCCTTCCCGCAGATGCGGCTGCGGCAGATTGTGGGCCTTAAGCAATGATTTGAGCCCATGCGTGTCGGCGGTAATTTTATTGAGTACGAGATGCAGACCGGCTTTGCTGTCGCCTAAAAAACCAGTCGAACAAATAATATCCGAAGGCCGGGCGGCATCACGGCACAAAAGCTCCGCCTGCGGAACCATGCCCTGCACCACAATATTGATAATCAGATCGATCTTTGAGCGGGTGGTATCGCCCCCCAGCAGATTGACATCGAATTCGGCGGCCAGTTTTTTGATTCCGTTATAAATTTCATCCAGGTAATCCAACCGGCAATCATCAGGAATGGCAATACTGATGAAAGCCTCCCGGGCGGTGCCGCCCATGGCGGCGATATCGCTCAGGTTGACGGCTAGTGACTTGAAACCCAGATCAAATCCCGCGATGGCATCGCGTAAAAAGTGAATACGCTCCACCAGTAAATCGGTTGTAATCAGCGCCAGCTGTTCGGGGTCGCTTCTGAAAGCAGCGGCATCATCGCCGATGGCCTTGACAATATTGTCCGGCCGAATCAGGCAGCCGCGGCTGATTTTTTTAATAAAACCAAATTCACCGATGTCTTTCAGGCTCATATCTTTTGGGCCTCGTTTATTACTTGCCTTAATCCGCGGGCTGCGCCTTCAGGGTCATCGGCAGCCACAATTGCTGAAACCACTGCTACACCATCAGCGCCATTGCGAATGACGTCAGTCGCATTTTCTTTGTTTAAACCACCGATACCCACCAGTGGCAGACTTACGGCCTGACGAATTTCCCGCAGCCCGGCTAATCCCAGCGCCGGAGCCGTATCGGTTTTTGTGGGGGTGGCGTAAATGGGGCTGATCCCCAAATAATCGGCGCCACCTTTTTCAGCCTTGATGGCATCTTCAAGACATTCGGCCGATATGCCGATCGTCATTGAATCACCCAAGATGCCTTTGGCCATCTCAAGCGGCATATCGGTTTGCCCCAAATGCACCCCATCGGCTTTGACGGCCTGGGCCACATCGACGCGGTCATTGATAATCAAGGGAATGTTGCGGGTCTGAAGAAACGCTTTAATGCTCAGGGCCTGTTCAATGAACTCCAGAGTGGAGCACTCTTTTTCACGCAATTGCACGACGGTGGCACCACCGTTGACGGCTGCGGTGACAATGTCAAGGGTCGCGCGACCGCGGGCCAAACCCCGGTCGGTGACCAGGTACAGGGAATAGTCGATGTTGGTTAATGTCATAAAGCTTGTCTTCGGTTTGCTGGTCTCTGGCCGTTTTTTAGGTTTCAGGTGTTTCGCCGCAGGCGGATTCTGGTGTCAGCCATCTGATCGGCCCTGACACCCGAAACATTAAATTTCTGCCTGCGGATCTAGCTATGTGCTTCTATTTTACAGCCAGCCTTAAGCGTTTCGGGCGTAATGGAATAAAGCGCATCGATCATCTGAATCATAAAGCTTCCCGGGGCGCTGGCAGTTTGGCTGGCAACTTCACCGGCCAGGCCAAAATAGGCCAGGGCCGTGGCTGTTGCCCGCAGCGGATCATCATCGACCGCTAAAAAAGCGCCAATGATGGTCGTGGCCGTGCAGCCGGTACCGGTAACATAGCCCATCAGCGGGTGCCCGTTTGCCACCCGCAGCACGCGGCTGCCGTCGGTTACCAGATCCACCTCACCGGTGATGGCCAGGGTGGTTTTCAGCTCCTCAGCCAAAACCGTGGCGGCTGCTGCGGCATCTTCGACCGAGTGAATGGCATCCACCCCTTTGGTTTTGGATGTCTCATCGCGTAGCGACAGCACTTCCGAAGCATTTCCCCGGATGACCGTCATCCGGGCAGCATTGATGATGTTTTTAGCCGATGCTGTGCGCAGGGCGGTGGCACCGGAGCCGACCGGATCCAGGATTATCGGTGTGTGCTGTTCGGCGGCTTTTTTGCCGGCCTTGATCATTGACCCGATCCAGTCATTGGTCAGCGTACCGATATTGAGCACCAACGCTCCGGCAAAGGAGACCATGTCTTCGACTTCATTCTGGGCGTGGGCCATTACCGGTGATGCCCCCATGGCCAGCAGGGCATTAGCTGTATAATTCATGACCACAAAATTGGTGATGTTATGAATGAGCGGTTTTTGCTCGCGTACTGCCGTCAGGTTATGGGCGGCCTGTTCGTTTAAATGTGTCATTATGTCCCTCTTTTGCTTGCAAATGTGTCGGGTTCTCTTTGGGGTGGATGGGCTTGACCGGATCCATGTGCTGCAGTTCAATAAAAAAGCCGATTCCAGCAGGAAACGGCTAAATCATCGGAGAAATGCGGATCTGCGTATCGTTCCCTTCGCTGGTATTACCCAGATCAGGTTCCAAGGGTATAATCTCAGGCTCATAAAGCCACCCCATATCAATATGTCAAAAAACTTAAATCCCCATCAAATTCGTGTCAAGTAGAAATTCTTCTGGCGTCCACCTCTAGCGATGCAAATTCATTTGATTACTAACCCGTGCGGTCCAAAAGAAGCTGTGCTTTGCACAACAGACCCCGCAGCCACTTGCGGTTTTGCAAAGACTTTACTTGACCGTCACAACCGGACAAGGCGCATTTAGGATCACGTATTGTGCAGTTGAGCCAAATACCAGTTTGCCGACTTTTGACCGGCGTCTCACCCCGACAATGATTTCGTCCACTTTGTGTTCTTCGGCCAAGCGGGTTAAATCTTCACCGGCTTCCAAGCCCCTGACCGATAACAACGATTCACATTCAATGTCTTTTTTCTTGAATTCATTTTGGTGATATTTCAGCTCGCGCTCATTGTTTTGAAAATCTCTTTTGGGCACCTCCGGGCCGCCGACCATCGATTGCACCAGAAAAATCTGGGCCCCAAATGTCTGCGCATGCTTGGCAGCCAGCTCTAATGCCGCTTCAGACACTTTGGATCCGTCGAAACCCACCATTATTTTCATTTTGCCCTCCTTTCTATAATCCTAAATCCTCGTTAATGAGTATGACTTTTATCCTGCCTTTGGGCAAGGATTTTTCAGTTATGGTCCAGGTGCTGCAGATTCGATCAGGGCTATTGCACTCTTCGCAATACGATGTTTTGACACATGGTGTTTTTTTATCCAGACGCATAGCGTTGGCCGGGGCAACATAATTTTTGATGCGAAACATGGCTTCTTCCAGATCCGGTACAATTTTATTACGCCCGACCAGCAGAATCACCCAATGGGGGCCGAAAGTCAACGCGCCGACCCGATTTCCCTGGGCATCGAGGTTCACCAGTTGTCCGGATTCGGTCACAGCATTGGTGCCGGTGATAAACAAATCGGCATGCAATGCCTGCCGGCGTCTTTGATAGGCTTCTTCTTTGGATACCTTTTTGTCAAAGGTGTCCCAGATCTCCAAATTCGATTCTGCCTGCAAGGATTTATAGAGTCCTGAGCCGATAAACGTCATGGAGCCGCCCCAGGATACCGTTTGGGGCTTTAAGCGGGGCACCAGATCCTCCAAAACAATTTTATGGGCATTTGCTTTGTTTTCGGCGATAAAAACGTCAAAATTGTTGGCCTCCAGTGTGGTCTTCATCTCAGCCAGTCGTATTTGCCAAAAGTTTTCAATCGGTTTATCCATTTGTTCCTCCTATTAACCGGCAACGGGCAAACCCTATAAAACAGCTTCTATGTTATTTTTGTGATGACCAATGTAAGATCATCGGTTATTTGCAGCGGATGGCAAAAGCGGTCCACCGCTTTGATGACCGCTTGAATCATTTCTTTGGCCGGCCGGTCGGCATTTTCGCGAATCAGATCCTGAAAACGTTCTTTGCCGAACATTTCGCCGTCGGGGCTGCGCGCTTCCCAAATGCCGTCGGTTGCCATCACGACGATCTGGCCGCGCTCAATTTTCCTGTCAAATTTCTGATAAGCCGCCACCTCGGATACACCCAACGGCAACGCATTGCCGCCTAATTCTTCAAACGCTTCACTTTCTAATCCATAAATGATGGCCGGGTCATGACCGGCGTTGACCCACTGAAGGGCCTGGTTGGCGCGGTCGATTTCGCAGATAAACAGCGTCATGAAACGCCCGGATTCTTCGACATCCCGGGTCAGCTGGAGATTGACATCGGCAACGACCTGATCGAGTTCGCCTGAACGTGATGCCCGCTGGCGCAGGAAAGCCCTGGCAGTGGTCATGAGCAATGCGGATGGGATACCGTGATCGGCGACATCGCCGACCACCACGCAAAGTTTGTTCCGGTCGCTTTCTGCAGTCACGATATAATCGTAGTAATCCCCTCCGGTTTCTTCACAATAGATGCTTATGCCCGCAATATCAAGACCGTCAACTTGCGGATCCTGGCTGGGCAGCAGGTTCTGCTGGACTTCCTTGGCGATATCCAAAGACCGCTGCAAGCGTTCCCGTTCCATGAGCCCTTCGGTCATTTCATTGATGGCATCACCGGTATATCCAATCTCATCGTTGGTCGTCACCCGCACCTTTTGGTCATAGCTGCCGTTTTTGACACTTCGCAGCGTTTGAATAATTTCTGCAAATGGTAAGGTCAGGTTGCGGCTGACGAGAATTGTCAGGCATAGACCGGCAATGATAAAAATGGATGTGTTCACAAATATGGTAGACCGCAATATTTCAAGCTGCTCCATCGGGTCGTATTCGGTGCTTGTGATTCGGTAAAAGATATGCAGTATCGAAAACAGGGGTATCAAGTTACAGGCAAAAAGAAGTGCGACCAATCGAGTTCGTATTCGAATGCGCAGCGTTTTGGGGATACTTGATATCTTTCCTTCTGGGAAGAAATAGGGTGCCAAGCGCTTCTGCAACACATGCTCCAGTAAAAAAAAGGCCAGGGTAACCGTAATGAAACCGGTACTTAAACTCATAAACAACGAGCGATGGACCCAATAGGCACCGACATCGAGAGACCACCACATCAACGAATAGACGACGGCCGACAGCAGCCACATGCTTAGACTCAGGCAGATCAGAACATAAGGTTCATTGAGGACTTTGCGGCGGGCTGTTTCTTCCAAATCCTTCGATACGGGTTTGTCGCTAAACTTTGCCTCTAAATATTTTCGAATCGGCCGCTCATAGCGCAGTGTCATTGTAATAACAAAGATGAATGCCGCTGGCGTAAACAGGATGTCAATCATTTCAACCGCCGGATTTTGCCAAATATGATCCGGTGGTTCGGGCTCTGCCCGAAACATCAATACCTGGAAAAAGGATACGGCTATTAAATTGGCCAAAAAGTTGGCCAGCAGCATTTCATTTTTAAGGTGGAAGCGTTTTAGTTTGGTCATGGTGGAGGACTCCCGGGACAAAGGATCTGATCTATTTGGATTTTTCCCGCTGGCCAAGATACGGCCAGCGAGTGGCTTTACGGATCTGAAAGGCTAAAGTTATAGATATGTTGACGTACTACAATATCCAGTAGAAATCAAATTCGATGAAAAGCGCATCGATTATCGAAGACCTCTTTTGCGATGCTTTTATCGCAGCCCCCTTTAAAAGTGTCTTAAGCGTCCGTATATTCTTCTGCATATAAGCTTTAATCTGCATCTTCGGTGTGTTATTGTGCGTTAAAAATGGTGACCTGTTAATCCTTTGATCAGGGTGAATCCCAATGGGCAAAGCATTTAAAAAATTCAAGGATGTTGATCACGTGGTTGCGGCCCTGGCGTCTGCTGAGTATATCTGTTCGAAAACCATCGCCACGGTTGTTTTTTTAGCCCAGGCAACCTTGAAACCGGTGCTGGTGGAAGGCCCTGCCGGGGTGGGGAAAACCGAACTGTCAAAAGCTGTTGCCCGCAGCCTGGGGCGCGAGCTGATTCGCCTGCAGTGCTACGAAGGGCTGGATGAAACCAAAGCCCTCTATGAATGGGAATATGCCAAACAGCTGCTGTATACCCAGATGGTCAAAGAAAAAATTGATGATGTGGTTTCAGGCGCGCGCAGTCTGACCGAAGCGGTGGATCGAATTGCAGACCAGGAGGATGCATTTTTTTCCGAACGATTTATTCAACCGCGGCCCCTGCTGCAGGCCATTTCATCCGAACAGCCGGTGGTCTTGCTGGTGGATGAAGTCGATAAATCTGATCCGGAATTCGAAGCCTTTCTGCTGGAAGTCTTAAGTGATTTCCAAATATCCATTCCTGAACTGGGCACCCGCACGGCCCTTAACATTCCCTTTGTATTTTTAACTTCCAACGATTCGCGTGATATGAGCGATGCGCTCAAAAGGCGCTGCATTCACCTGTACATTGATTATCCGGATCGTGAACTGGAGATGCAGATTGTGCGGCTGAAAATTCCGGGGATTAAAACCGCGCTGGCTGGCCAGCTGATCGACGCGATCCACAAAATGCGCAACCTGGACCTCAAAAAGAAACCCTGCGTTTCTGAGACACTGGACTGGGCGCAATCGCTGCTCGTATTGCAAGTCGAAGACTTGAGCGTGGAGGTGGTCAGGGACACCTTAAATGTGATCCTTAAATACCAGGCCGATGTGGATCTGGTAAAAGGGAAGCTACCTCAGTTAATCAACTAGCAAATGATCTAAAATGTCTAAAATGATCTAAAATGCCTAAAATCTTTTAATTATCAGCATGTTCTTAAATTTTAGTCATTTTGGGCATTCCAAACTTTAGGCATTATTCTTCATGGTCAATCTTGTCCTAAGATTTGTGGGTATCGCCCGGTCGGCCGGTTTGCGTATTTCAACCTCCGAGGTGCTGGATTGCCTGACCCAAATGCAAATGGTCGACATCGCCGAAGAGCCGCAATTTGCGGCGGTATTGCGCGCAAATTTTGCCAAAAGCCACCGGGAACAGCATCACTTTGATCGCCTCTATCACATGTATTTCCACGAATTGCGTCAGGATACCTCCATTGCCGGCTCCGAACCCCTGGGGCAACAAATTCAAGATATCCTGCAAGCACTGGCACCGGCAGCAGGGGAAAATAAGGACTGGCAAGCGGTGCTGGATTTCTTGGACGCTAATCCCCAGCCTTATTTTGAGCAATTAGGTCAGATTGGATCCGGTGCCGATGATCACAATCAGGGGCCGGGCGCCAATCTGGGAGCGGTGACGCAACGCCTTGAAATAATGTTGGCGCTCAATGCGGTCGAAAAGGCGTTGGCGCAGTTTAGCGCCGATCATCGTGACGAGATAGACTGGGAAATTCGCCGCGATTTAAATGCACATTTTAAAGACCGTTTGGAC
>JAAUXU010025079.1_pt1 | contig 16358 bp, 21 predicted proteins | sample 7278151 | NCBI WGS metagenome assembly JAAUXU01 (sample SAMN14350113, study PRJNA611818) | marine sediment metagenome | isolation source: surface marine sediment (1.8m) | place: French Polynesia: Moorea | collected 2018-08 | reverse complement strand
GTCGTCGGTGTTGGGTAACAAATTTCGCAGTCTGTCCACACACACAGGGAAGGTCTGGCGGCAGTAAACTTCTCTGTCGAGGTCTTTGTCGAGGTTAGTCAAATTTTTTCCCTTGGCCCTCCCCTCCCTCCCCTTCTGCCCCGTGATGTATACGGACCCCGGCGACAGCGCCACCATTGAGAAGGAGACAGATGAGGTGCAAGCTTAGCTCAAAGGAAAATGCCTCGTCAGGTCTGCAGTCAGTCAAGCCATTAATATATCAATACGGAATTGACTTTTTATGTGACAGTGAATGGATGCATTCAGTGGCGATATTGCTTTTGCTCTCTTCTTCTCCTTCCCATCTTCCAGCTTTGAATCATGACAAAGCATCTGCGAGGAGGCTTCTTTCTTCTGGCTGCCCCCGGACCCGCTGCTGCCGCTCCTGCTCCCGCTGCAGTCGAGGAAGGGGGCAGCAGCTACAAAAGTTTTAAATCCGGATCAGGGGAACAGATGTGATGTGACACGATTTTCGGCAGACCCCACGAATCTTGTTAGCCTTAAACGGCGAGACAGATAGAAGCTCATTATTTATGTGCCGTGCAAGAAGGAGAAAAAATCCCGGTTGATTTGATTTGATCCTGGAGGAGGAGGAGGAGGGGGGGGGGGAATCCTGTTAACTGCGTAAGAACAGCTCAGGCAGCTCCAGCAGCGGCTCCAGCTCCACATGTTGTGTCCACTGCAAACACTTCCTCTATTTGCTCGTGTACGCACATAACATTAGCGTGTTTGCAAATTATTGAACTTGCAATGGTCCCGACCATAGCAGTATTAGAGAAATAGAAGTGGGATGGGAGTTTGGTGCATGGATCAAATATTTGCGGACTCGTCTCCCTGAGCTTTATTGGCAAGGTCGGGCCTCAGCCTCTGCCGTCGTCGTCGCCGCCGTCGCCGTCGTCGCCGCCGTCGTCGTCGTCGATTTTTACTACAACTTTGTTGGGTTAGGAGTAAGGTCAACATTGACACTGCAGTTCAGGTTGTTGGAGAAGGCGGCGACTTATTAGTTGAATCAACACAAAATACTCCAATCTAAATATTTGTGAGGACATTGATGTTGTACGCGATACTTTGGTTTGCTGATGAGTATCGTCGCTTAACAAAGCGTGAAGGAGGCTGCTGCTCCTGCTGTTGCTGCCGCTCACCCGCTACTGTGGCGGAGTCGTAGGTGGCGGCGGCGAAGGCGGGCGAGACTCAAGCCAAGTGGGAGGTCTGGCACTTTACAAAGGCCTTTACAGGTGCTTACGAAGGAGGACACGTCGCGTTTTCTCCGCGGATCTTTCACAACTGTTGCCATCAAGAAGCGCCATTGATCGTCCATCGTTGATGGAGTGAGTCAATAGTACAACAACAACAATAATAATAATACTGTTGACTCTTGCATCACAAAAGGACACACACACACACACACACACGCAGAGAGGATAGTGGAGCAAACAATTGTTAGAAAACTAAGTGTAACGCTTGAAGTGACGTCAGGAATCCTGCTTGACACATGTGTGGAAAGAAAGAGAGAGAAAAGGTGTGAGTACACACAAGCATGCACGGTGTCAATGCCTGGACCAGCACGCCAAACTGGCTTGAAATAGTCGAATCCAGTAGCTGGAAGGAAGCTTTGGACTGGCAGCCAGCACTGAACTGTACTGCACGGTGCCTCCAACAACGGTTTAAACGCTCTTGTCTGTCGACGCCAGGAGGAGATATGGGTATAGATTTCTTTGGTGGTTCGGCTGGTTGGTTGGCTCCTTTGTTGCGGCTTCAATGAATGGCAAGTCGTCCATTCAGTACATTCCTGGCCAAGCCCAGGCTGTCAAGATCCACCAGAACAGTTTATAATGGGATTAGGGAGTTTTTGCTGGGGCACAATTGCATTTATCGGCCGAGGTATATTGAGGGACATGTGTGTGTGCGTTGTGTCGGGACGGACGGACGGACGTGCAGTTGAGTCCGTCCACGAGGTGGCCGACGACGACGACGACGACGACGACGACGACGACGACGAGGAGAATGACAGCCAACCCTCAGCTCAGAGAGAGAAAGTGAATGCGCGTCTTGTGTACACAAACCTTCTCTACTTTCCTCTTGCTTCCTCCCCTCCCTGAGAAATAATAACGGCGGGGATTACTAGTTATGAGCCGCTTCTTCGTCATTGTTTTGAGAAGAGGCTTTCCAATGAGAATTGAATGGGGAAGAACTGAGTTTTCTCCGTCTCTCCCACGTTGGACCCGGAGTTGAACACGTGCAGGGCGCGAAATTCGTTCCGGATTCGCCGCCACTCGAGCGGAAAGTTGAAAATCGGCTGGGAAAACGCGCTCGTTGCGATCAAAGACACGCCAGAATCCCATCCTTCTCCATCAGGCACCTCCAATTTGCAGCAATCCTTCATCAGGGTATGCAAAAAGAGAGAGAGAGAGAGAGAGAGAAATGCTCCTTCTGCTACAACAACCACTTCTACCACACACGCCTCTTTATGGCACGTTGGTCGTCGGCCACCACCGTCATTACCTGCTTGGCCTCCGATATCGCTCGCTGGTGGTGCTCGTTCAACAGCAGCAACGCTCATGCCGACAGCGACGTGCGCGCAGGCAGTCGGAGGAAGGGAAGGACTCATGATTTATTCATGCCTCCCAACAAGGGCGCGGCGGCGTTTTCCCAGGGGGTGTTACTACTAATGCATATAAGAAAGATCGGTGAATTATTCACGATTTCACCTAGTGCGCTGGCACAAACTCATTTAACCGCACTTGAGGCCGCCGGGGCAACTCCCTCGGGAGACGTTGTAGGCGCTATCGCCGCCGCCGCCGCCGCTGTCCAAGTATGCAGTGAGGAACTTGTCGTTTTGGTCGCCGTCGTCGTCGTCGTCGTCGTCATCCACTTTCCTTCCTTCCTTCCTTCCTTCCTTCCCGCCCTCCCTCCCTCTGCCACGCCCTAAAGATACACTCGCTCACTCCCATGCCTCACTTTCCCGTCCATGCCCAATTTGGGAAATTAAAACGAGCGTGACGAATTGGCCGTCCTCTTCTTGTTCGCGGTGGCCGAGGGCTCCTTCGTCCTCTCCGTGTGTGTGTGTGTGTGCGTCTCTCCTCACATCTTGCTTCCTTCCTCGCTCGCCCTCGCCGAAAGTAATCTCAAAGGCAAACACACGTCTGTGCCCGCGTATGCAGTTTCTTCCTTCCTCTCCGCATGACAGAAAATCGAAGACGAGGGACTAGCGGACATTAGTGCAATGAGATAAGACCTCTCTCTGGCTCTGGCACTCACTCACCTCTGTCACTGTAAGGACAGCCTCGTCGTTGTCGTCGTCGTCGGTGGTGAAAACAAGTTCGTGCGCGTCGTCACCAGCAGCTCCTCGTGCTGCTGCCACGTTTTGAAGTGTTATGACGAGGATGAATTGAGAGAGAAGCACTTCAAAACACATGGCGTTGTACGGGGAGCGAGCGGGGGAAAAAAAGGAGCTTTTCAGAACATCACACATGTGGTTTTGTTCTACAAAACAACGGGTCTTTGGTCTTGTAATGTGGTTCTCCAAAACAAGGTTAAGGCACGGTTGGATGGATGGATGGATGGATGGAAGGAGGCGCCAATGAATTGATGACCGGCAATTGACGACGGGCACACGCACAACCTGCCGTTTAGCGCCGGGGCGACAACCAGAATGAATTGAACCGCTTCCAACAAGAGATCCAGGAATTCCATTGAGCGCTACAAATGAGCTGTTATGGAGAAGGAATGTTGCCCCAACATTTTGGGGCACGTTTTGAGCGGCGCAGAGAGTTCGAAATTGCACCAGTTTCCAAGTGTACACACAGAAGAAAAAGGCCAGACTTACCCAATGTTGGTGGTGGCCACCGTGTGAGCCGTGAAGAGCGACGCGCCGCCCAGGAGTAGACGGCCTCGTGCTTTCTTCACGGCCCGCGCTGCACCCAGCATATTTACCACGTCAGTCCTTAGAAGATGGGAAGCGAATGGAATTTTGAGGCAAGCCAATTTGTCGTCGTTGTGCTCCACTGCACCCACCCACTTGTCGCGCGTGCAGAGACACAGGACTGTTGAGTTGGAAGAAAAGGAATCGCTGTCAAAGCAGTTAGCACAGTCATCGGAGACAATAACAAGTGTCTCTGCACACTCAAAAACGCCCACGTTTCTCATGGTCAATAAAAACAAAGAGACTCTTTGTCCGAGAAATATCAACACCGTCATTTCCACTCGGTGGCCACCCAGGGCGTCCAGGGTGTCCGCAGAGTCCTTACCCACCTCGGAGACCTTGTTCATTTTCGCCGTTTGGCAATGCTGCCTTTTGTCAGCCAGGTTGAGGGTCGATCAGTAGCTGTGCACAAATTTCATGGTGCCACCCAGGACTGCCCAGATTGATCCGGTCAAAGTCAGTCTTCCCCGGCGCATGCGTGGCCAACCAGAGCTGGGAGGTGGGTGAAGACTGGAAAATGCGTCATCAACCTAGGACTTGGAGTGGGGCGGGCGAGGACTGTCGCTACACCCCGCCGGAGGTGAACATGGCCATTGTGGACTTGTGACGCTTGTTTTCTCCCCAATTTGGCAGGAATCCGACTTCTGCACCCATTCTTTGGCTGGCCAGCCCAATCCGTGGCACCCATTATGAGCAAGATGAGCGGTGACAACTGAATTTGACACTTTGCGATCAGGTTGACGGACAACTCGTGGAGTGAAAACGCCTCCCTCCTCTGTGACACAAAAGTCACAGCAATAATGGGAGGGTCACGCCCACGACACAATGCAATAAAGCAGCCTGCCCCGCCCGCGCCACGAGGACAAGGACGACGACCAAGTGGACGGCGGCGACCAAGTGGACGACCCGGGACACTACTTGGCACACGTTTAATTGCTGTTTGATCGCTATCGATTCGTGCCTAATTGCGAGAGCGACGATGTTTTGCAGGGGGTTCGGCGGGATTAGCGCCGTTTAGAGCTCTCCGGATCGATGCGCCCATGTGAGCAGCAGCTGGAGAAAGCCTCTTCCTCCTGGCCGTCGTCGCCGTCGTCGTCGTCGTCGTCGTCGTCCTCATCCTGGTCGTCCTCTAACGCTTGTTGTGCCGACCGAGATGACAAGCAAATAATGGGTCCTTCCCTTCGCTCTCTTTGCATCGATTCCTCCAGCAGCAAAAATTGAAATGTACATCTGCGTATTGCGTCCTAATCACGGCTAATCCTCGTCGTCGCCACGCTTTGGCGAGAGCAATTTTCTCCAACGGACGTGTGTGAAAGTGGCCACAGTTTATCACGGGATGGGGGGCGCGGACGGCGGCAGCGGCGGCGCCGGCGGCAGCGGCGGCAGCGGCGGCGGGGACGACATCACAATGAGGATGACAGATTAGCAGCAAATAAATACAAACGAGTGCCATAAGGGGGAGGAGGAGGAGGAGGAGGACGGCGATCTCGATGGAGTTTGTTGTGTCAGCCAGCGCCAAGTGTAATTTGCTCCTGATGGATGCGCACACTGATATCGATCAACAGATAGACTTTGAATGGGTTGTCTTCACCTGTACTCGGTGAGGAGGATTTCGGTCGTTCTTGATTACCTCTCGTCGACTGCACTTTTTGTCGACGTGGCACAAATGTCAGACATGCATGATTCATTCTCCCTCCTCCACTTGAAGGACCCGATCGCATGCTACAGGGGCGACGAGGGAAACAGGGGGGAAAGAGTTAAAAAGTGGAAAAGCCCAGGTCGACTCCAGACTCGGAAGCAGGCAATTTTCGATATCCATCAAAGCTGACTGCACAAAGGAAATGCTCAGGGGACTTTCATTTTGGCATTCCCTTGAGGCCTCCACTCCAGCAGCGACGGCGGCGGCGGCGGCGGCGGCGACAGCGGCCACGAGGAGGACGGCGACGACGTGGAGGGCACACGCGCTTTCCCTGGAATCACACTTTATGGCGGTGGGGTCAACAAAAATGAATAATGCATGGAGGGAGGTTACGAGGAGGAACACCATGAAGCAGATGGTTAAGGGCTCGGTTCCCACGTGTCTGGCCGAGATAGCAGTATGGAAGAGATGCCAATTTGTCTTCTCTCTTCTCTCTCTGTGCGCTCGCTTTTACCCCCGAGGCAGGCGAGAGAGAGAGAGGCTGAGAACGTGATGGATGAGGAGCTAATCTCTGACAAGCAGTGTGCGTGCCTGTGTTAGCTCAGCTGAATATTGTGCACGACGACGACGACGACGTCGCCACAAGACACAGGGGGGGAAAAAAGAATTGATAATGAGCAAGGAAGCGCCCTGACCCCCCCCCCTCAACCCCCAACCCCCCCAACCCCAACCCCACCACCACCACCCCAACCCTGAACCCTTTCTCCCATGCATTCTTGGCCGTAACCATAAACGGGTGCGTGATTTGTCCCAGCGAAGAGACAGAGAGATGTATGTATACCCAGGACAAACACAATTATTGTATTTAACTTTTGTGCGTCCGGTAGTATAAGTAGTGCAGCAGCGACGAGACTCAGTGGCTGTTTATATTGCAACAAAGCCCGTAGTTTAGGCACTTGGGCTATTTGCACAGACACTCTATGATATGCACTGACTGTACATACTGGATACGCACGTCCGACTTGAGCGTGATTAAGGGCTGTAACGCCATCAGTTGCGCAGCAGGGAAGGAGGAAGAGGATGCCGAGTGAGGCCGGGGACACCAGGGTGGGCGAGATCACTTGCCAGCCCACTCAAGTCCTGGTCTGTACCCCAAAATAAAGAGAGAAACTCTTCTTTCAAACTTGGGAAATCGCCCACTGTCAGATTTGGCTATTCAAAGGGACTCAGCCACGACCTGGGGGATTTTTTCCGTCGCTGCCGCTGCCCACTGAGTCTGTCCGAGCTTCTCGCCACAGGATGAGCTCCACCAGACATCATTTTCGAGCGTTTCCCAAGCCACTTTGTGACCAGCTTAGTCGTGAAACGGGACTAATGCCAAGTCGGAGCTTCTTTGGCGCAATCTTTTGTGTCCAATTGGACAATAATCTCCGGTACTGCACAGACCACTTGACTGTCGTGGTCTTGAAGCAGCGCTTGACGGCGGCCACGACGACGAAGGAGGGGGCCTCCTTCGTCGGGAGTCTCCTCCAAAGTGCTCGCGTCACTTTGCACAAGTGCGATAAAATCCTGGTCGGTAACTTTAACCTCACCCAATGTTTAGTTGTACAGTCAATGTTAGGGCTTTAATGCAATCCATTAGGTTGTCAGGACCAGCCCGAGCAGTGGGTCTAGTGACTAGCGAGCAGTTTTTCCCAGAACGGACGTCAAATAGTGTGTATGTGTACTCTTGGGTGTAGGGTTTCGCGGAGGGGCCCCCGCACTCCCTCCTCGTCCTGCCCAGGCTGGCCCAGGCTGGCCCAGGCGTGCCCGGCCCAGCCCAGCCTCCCCGCCGTCCTCTCAGTCAACAAGAACAAAAGAAGCGTTTATTTGCATCCACTCAAGACAGCCAACTAACGAACGGACCCGCCGCTGCCTTCTCGAATATCCTTGGGCGGCGCCTCCCAGCGGGAGATCAGCTATCTGCAGCCAATGGGCTGCGACGGCCATCATGAGGAACGGACGGACGGACAATTTCCGACTTGAGTCAACAATGATGGCCAAGTCAAACATCCAGAGAACACGGATAATGAATGGGCTCTGCCACGGCATGACGGAGTGCACGGCCAGGCAGATGTTGACGATTCATTACTTTTCCATCGGCCTAGACGGAGTCAGCGGCGGCTGATCTCGGTGGCGTCGATCGAGAGAAAAATCAGACAGATTCGCACAAGTAGACACTGTAGCTCTATATTGCAAATATGCTTTCTCCATAGACTAGACACATCTAAGTCGTAGGTATTATTAGTGTGTGTGTGTATGTGTGTGTATGGGGTATAATAGTTATATATATATATATGTATGTATGCATGTATAAGTTAGTTGATATCACAAATGTTTGGCCTGATCAGTTCTTCGATGATGGCGTTGAGTGCGGCTTCGCTCACCGAGTCCGCAAGACCGCACAGAGGATCGTGGCGTTTCTCGTGCTGGCGCAGGTAGCGCTGGTGCTTGAAGCGCTTCCCGCAGGTGGAACACTCGAAGCGCTTCTCCTCTGCTCCGCCATGTTCGACGTGATGCTGTCGTGCGTGTTGGCGCAGGCGAAGGGCAGAGGGAAATCGGACGCCACACTCGGCGCACTGGAAGCGCCCCTCCTCGGGTGGCGCGTGGCGCTCACGCTCGTGGCGCTGCAGATGATCCTTGCGCTTGAACGTGGCGGAGCAGGCGGAGCACGCAAAATTTCTCTCACTCGAGTGACAGGACCGAATGTGCTTCTGGAGCAACTTGTTCTGCACGAACGCCTTGTCGCACAGGGTGCACGAGAAGCGCTTGGGGTCCGCGCGATGCGTCGTCAGCTGGTGGTACCGCAGTCCGCTGGCCGTGAAGCTCTTGGCGCAGATCGGACAGCGCAGAGTGGCGCCCTCGTGAGTGCGGAGGTGCGCGTTCAGGTTCGACTTGGTCTTGAACGGCTTGGTGCATAGCGGACATGCGTGGCGGCGCTCCTCGCTGTGGCGGTACGTGCAGTGCTCCTCCAGCTGAGACGGCGTGTGAAAGGTCTTGGGGCACTGCTGACAATGATGCTTTCCCTTCTTCGGCACTTGGTTGGAAGAAAATGCCACCGCAGCCACCGCCGCCGCAGCCGCCGTCGCCGCTGCCGTGGGAGTCGACACTGAGGTCAGGCCGGAGGACAGGTCGAGGCCCTCGTCGTCGCTCACCGGGGGCTGAGAGGAGGGGAGCACGGAGGAGGCTGCAACGGAGACAGTGACAGTCAGGAAAATAAAGAATACTTTCAAGTCAGGCACCGGCGATCACTGCTGCTGCTACGTTCAGACTAAGCATGAATAAAAAGCTCGCGTTATTTGAGCGACGCAAGCACGAAAATATTTGCTCAGCGCCGCCGCCGCCGCCGCCGCCGCCGCCGCCGCCGCCACCGCTAACGCCGTCGCCGGGGCGAACATTTGTTTGCTCATTGCACTTACGGTTGGAGCTGCAGTCGCTGTGGATGTCGTACTCGAAGTCGGAGTCGCCGTCGCCCAGGTTGAGGAGCCTCTGCAGGACGTCTTGATCCGACGTCGCCGCATCCCACTCTGAGACCGGTGGGGGCAGCGGCGAAAGCGGCAGAGGCGGGGGCGGCGGCGACGGAACAAACACCGACTGGAAGCTGGGAAGAGACATCCTCTGTCCTCTTCTTCTGCTTATGCTTCTTTTGCTTGTGCTTCTTCTTCTGCTTGTGCTTCTTCTGCTTGTGCTTCTTCTGCTTGTGCTTCTTCTGCTTGTGCTTCTTCTGCTTCTGCTTCTGCTTCTGCTTATGCTTCTGCTTATGCTTATGCTTCTTGCACTGCTCCTCTTCGTGCAATTGAGGCGGAAGTCGAGCGCTGTCTGCTCGCCCGAGCAAGTGGATCTGCAAGAACAACAACGTGAACAATGGCGATGTCAAGATCATGTAGTCCTACTGTTTTCTTTTCTTTAAATGGACAACAATGCCGCCATCGAGGCTGAAATTACGCCTTACGTTCCAGCGGCAAGGGATAGCGCTACTTCATGTACATTTGCTACGTTTGCAAAGAATTTGGCGACGCCCAGACCAAGCTCGTCGTTATCAGCAATCCCTCCTGCCCTCAAAGTGACACCTGGCTGTCGAAGGAGGGGGGGTTCGACGAGATTAGATTAGACTATTTGAGCAGCAGTTTAGTTCTTGCTGCAAATCACCACCGAGCAACTGAATGACGCCCCTGCTAACGTCCTGCTTACGCATGCACACGACGACGATGAGGACGACTTATCTGTCCGGAGATAGAGGAACCTTGTGTGGGATGAACCGACATTGATCAGCCACTGATTCTCCAAGGAATCGTGGCTTGTCATGATGACGCAGACGCCCTGCTCAGACACGTAGACACACACACACACACTGGTCTTCTTGTGAGCAACTTCCGCCAGATGATCACTAACGTCAGCTTCTTCCAGTTATTCTCGCTGTTGTGCCACCTTTCAAAGTTGAACCAGCTTCTTACACGTAAATGGGTGTCTGCTTAACTCAGCACAGCCAGAAAAGGATCCCCCTTGGGCATGCCTTGCTTAGATGCACACGACGCCTCTTCTGCATGTCTACCTTTCTCCTTCTCTCTCACTCTCTCTGACATTGCACGTTTACTTTCGCACAAGTGTGTTGACCATGTCAATAGAATATGATTTCCCAAGTAACCAGCACAAGTATGGCAAAAAAATGAAAATAAATAGGCGGCGGCGGCGACCAAAAGTTGGGAAACATGAAGTATGCAAAAGCATCTCCGTTCAGAGCAAGACCAACACGGTCGACAAACAAACAGGCCGCAAAACCGTTTCTGTCGCCGCCGTCGTCGCCGCCGCCTCCAACCTCTCTCGCGTGCAGATTCATCGAAAATGACATTCGCTAAATATTGACACGTCAAACAAAATTGAATCATATATAAAGTTTATATTGGAATTACCGAGCTGCCTTGTTGGTTGTTGGTTGAGCCGAGAGCGCCGCTGAGCACACACTGGAGAAAATGGGTTGAGTACACACGCACACAATCGTCGCTAGTAGGAGTATACGTAGGAGGAGAGCTTAGATTATCAACTGCTGATCAAACAGACGAAAGAAAAGCACTCGGCGAGCGAGGAAGGGACGGAGGAGGACGACGGCGACGACGACGACGGCGGCGCCGAGGAGAAGGAGGCACCAGAGGCGGCGCCAGCGATGGCGACGGGGGCAACCTCAACGGCGGCGGCGACGGCTGCGACGGCAACGACGACGGCAGCAGCCGAGGCGAGGGAGAGGGCACAGGCCAGAGAGGCACACACCGAGAAAGAGAGAGAGAGAGAGAGGAGGCGAGCGCCAGCAGGGACGTAATTGAGTCAGTTGGTCGTGGCGCACGCCTTCTTTTTGCTCCGCGCGCTCAGTGGCGGCGGCGCTCAAGGAGGCCACGCCTCCGAGGCACAAGTCGGTGGCGACGGCGGAGGCGACGATGGCGGCAGCGATGACGGCGACGGCAGCGGCGGCGGCGGCGGGGAACAACCGAGTGCAATGCGCAAATAGACTTAGTGACTGAACTTGCAGCTTTAATTCCCCTGTTTGCCCTGATAACATTGTGGAGTAGAAGGAAATACGACAATGTCAATGTTTGAAGACATAAGGACTGCGATTTGCCACGGAGAACGGGGACTCCCCCTTCCCCCCCCTCCCGTCGTGGCGGCTAATGGAAATTTCATGGCCTCCAGCATGCACAAGGACAAGTTCTACCACGGACAGCGCGCAGTTGGAGGCGGCCAGCATAGAAGAGGCTGTCGTGCTCACTCTTATCTCTCTCTCTCTCTCTCTCTGTTCTATCTTAGAGTTGTTTTTTCGCGAGTTATTTTCATCACGTAGCAAATCCACTCAATCTTGTTCTTCCTTGGAGGATTCCTTTGGAGCTTTCACGGATGACCGAGCGAGATGAAGAATCTCTCCTCTAGCTTCTTGCGCTTCAGTGAGCAGAGAGCGAAAGGAAAGAAACCCCCAGGGGGAAAGCAGCAAGTACAGAGAGAAAGAAGCTCTTTTCCATTGGTCCAGGCTGGCTGGAGCAAAACCCCCCGGAGGCAACAGCGGGCATCACTTCATACTTGCACATTCTTTTTGTGTTGTTATCCACATACCTTACCTACCTACCTACCTACCTACCCACCAACCTATCCTCCTTGGAGGCCAGGGCGTGGGCAGGGCAGGGCTGCTGCCTTTCCAGGATGTACAACTTTGCCAAGTCTCGTCACATCCCCACTGCGTGGTCGAGGCCGCTCCCTTCCTCCTTTCTCTCGTAATCCCTGGTTATTGGTGGGGGAAAATCCGAACGAATTGGTCTGTGTCAACAAGCGAGGAGGAAACAGGGGGGAAATTCGCTCTCTCATCTAAAAGAACGATACTTTGGGACCATCGCCTGTGTACCTTCGCTTCACATACACGATACACGACTTGACGATTGTCGACTCGCCTTCCATGTCAATTTTCTTCCAGATTCGGGACTTTTTATTCCATTTTGGGGGGCATCACGACTGTGGCTTCTGCTGCAGGGAGTAGCAGAAAAAGTAGGACCTTCACGACCGTGGAGGAGACGACCACGACCACGACCACGACCGAGACGAGCATGCAGAACAAGTGCAAGTGGGCCCTCGAGACGCAGGGTGGATGACTGGAGGAGGCGGACAACAGTAACAAGGACAAAATCAGTTCCCATAAACATACTACTTTCTTTATCACATATAGGATTGAACTGACATCTTTTAAATGATCAAGATCTCGTCCGCTATCTACTGATCTTCTTTTTTCGCTTCTCCTCTGATCCCATGCACTTGAGCTTGACTGACTTGCACGAGAACCGGCTGAACCTCGTCAGATTCGTGCAGGCCTTGTGGAACAAGCGGTGGCAGCTGCTGCAATCAATCCAGTCCGTGGTGGACTCCGAGGACAACGACAGCGGCTTCAGCGGTGGTTCGTGCTGGTCGCAGATCCCGCAGACGGTTAGAGATTCCGATTTGTTATACCCAACGACCGTCACATTTGGGCCCGGCGGAACACGAGACCCTGAGACCACGACTACGGGGTCCGTAGTCGTGGTTGGCAAGAACTCCGCGGATTCTCCGCGGTCTCGACTGATGTCTCTAGCGTTGCCGGCCATGTTGGGGGGATCGTCGTCAAAGATGACTACGCTGCTGTCATTGTCCAGGCCTTCTGATCTGACACCGGCAGTCAACATGCTATCAATGTCGCTGGCGTCGATGTAATTCACGGACGAGCTCTGTACAAAAGCCACCTCCTGCTTGAGGTTAATCGGCCGCGGTTCCGTAACGGTTGCGTTACCTTCAACAGATACCTCTGCTGCTTTCAGTCTCTCATTCTCTAGTCTGACGGTGTGGTACTTGTTCTTAAGACGGTTCAGTGTGTCGCACACGTGGGTGAGCTCCCCCTCTCGGTTTCTTAGCTTGGTCGACAGTTCCTCAACCTTCTCTCGGTGCCCTTCTCGCAACCCACGCACCTGAGCTTGCAGGCCGAGATTGTCGGAGCGCAGCGAGTCGAGATCCTTATCCTGGGTATGCAGTCGTGTGATAGCCGTGATGTTATTCTCCTCAGACACGGCGAGTTCCGCTTGGGTCTTATGAAGCTTGTTCTCCAGACTGTTCATGCGTCGGACATCACTGTTGTTCTTGAGAAGTCTCATCTTGCTTTTCAACTCCTCATTGTCATGTTCAAGTCTGTTCATTAGCTCAACCTTATTGAGCTGGCGACCTTTCAAATCTTCCAAATCCATCCTCAACTGCGCACCTTCTTCCTTTAGTTTCCTCTTCTCCTGTTCAACATGCTTCAATTCAGTGATCTTCGCCATCGCTTCTTCTAAGTTCGCCTCGTTGTCTTCCAGCAGTTTTCTTTTCTCCTTCAACTTCCTATTTTTGTCCTTCAACATCACTTCGAAATCAAGGATTAACCGCTGGAATTTGTCGCAGCTGTCCAAGCACATATTGCGTTCGCGCTCCAATTCTTCACATCGTGCTTCAGACTTACATAGTACTTGCTGTAACTCCTCCAGACGATCCGACATCGTGCAGTCTTTTTTCTCCTTCCTGACCAGGACTTGGTTCTTCTTTAAAAGCTTCTCTATCCTGGAGCGGAGGTTAGTTTCTTCTTTCTTGTGCCTCAAAAGCAGAGAATTCTTCTGTTCAACCAGCTCGCCAACCTTGGTCTTCTGCTGCCCCACTTGCTTCTCCAAGTGTTTCAACTTATTCTCAAGCTTATCAGCATCCTTTGCTTGAGCTAATATTTTTTCACCCTTGTTGTGTATATTGAGCTCCAACTCTTTTATGGTTTCTTCTTGCTGTTTCACCTCTTCCACGGCCTGAGAATGGACTTTTTCACTATCCAAAATCTTTCCAGACAACTCCTTGATCTTCGTGTCCCGGAGCTCCAATGACTCCTCTACAATCCTAATCTTCTCAGCCAACTCAGCATTCTTGGCTTCCTTTTCGGCGAGCGTAGCCTCCAGCCTCTTGGAGTTTTCCACAGACTGTTCCTGCTTCTTCTCCAAGTCCAGCTTGCCGACATTTGCTTGTGCAAGTTGCGATTCAACCTCCTTTCGGCACTTTTTCTCATGCTCCAATGCCACCTCCTTCCGCCTTATCCAGCTCTCGAAATCTTCTACCCTCTTTTTAAGATCCTCAGCGTGGGCATCTTGCAACTTGGTAATTTTGTCCTCAAGTTCTTTGATTTTATGCTTGCTAGCATCAATGGACGTTCGCTCCCAATCCCGGACCACCCTCTGGCGGGCAGTCAGCTCAGAACTGTCTTTCTTGCTCAAGTGAACAACCTTGTCCAAAGTCGGATTAAGCTTGGAACAGGGTGAAGTGGTGGATGAGTTCATCGTCTTTTGTGACACGTTGGTAACAGCGGTTGATGTGTCATTGACACCCACTTTATTATTGTCGCTTGTCTTGGTCACGTCACGCTGTGAAGTGACATCGCCTGCTGCTGCTGTGTTGTTGTTGCTGGGATTGCTTTGCCTGGGTGTCTTGCCATTGAGTAAGATGTCTCTGTGAGTCTCTATGAAGTGAGTGTAAAAGGGCAACTTCTCGGAAATCTCCTTATGGCACTTGGGGCAGGTGTAGGGTGCACTGTTTAAAGCAATGACAGCTGGTGGCAGATGATGACTTTCAGTCAAGTGCATCTTAAGCGACATCTGTGTCATGAAGCTTTTTTTGCCATTGCAGAGTATACAGGAATACAGAGCTAGAGCTGCCGAGGTCACCCTAGGTGGCACAGCCACCTCCGGCCCTGGAGTGGTATCCCCGTCAGTTTTTGACTGGGTGGCTTTTTCCTCGATAATCTTGGGCTCCCTGGACTTCAGACTGGTAGTCTTGGCCCCCACATTCAAACGAGCATCTCGTCCTTTCTTCTCAATCTCCTTTTGGTATAGCTTCCTGCTCATATGGTGGTCGCTGCCAAAGTGCAACACAAGTCCATGAAGTGTGGCTTTTACCAACGTGCAGGTCACCTCCGGACATAGGTAGGGAGGATTCTTTGGTAGCTCTTCCTCGAGTTTTTCCTTAAAGTGACTCAATGTTATGTGTCTTACGAACAGACGATCATTGTCATGGTCTTTCTTGCAGATCTCACATCTGAACTTTTCTGTCGCGGACTTGGTCCCTGAAGCTTCAGGGCGACGATTGTTTCCTTGCGCCCTTTCTTTTGCAAGAGCATCCACCTCGTCATGGTAATACTTGAGAGAAAGCTTCTCGTTGACGCCAAAGTGTATCAACAATTCCTCGGTGAATGCCTGTGAATCCTCGGGACAGCCTTTGGGGCGGAAGCCACAGGTGAGGCACTCGGTCAAGCCTCGGGTGCGCCTCAAGATGTTCTCCCTGAAGTGGATAACAGTGGCATGCACTGCCAGTTCCTCTTGCGACTTGTAGAAGACGTTGCTGGTGGGACACAGCTGACATTGCCTGACAATGTTCTCGGTTGGGGCCACGTTCGGAATGGGAGGTTCTATGTGGGAGGCCGCCCAGTTTTCCACGCTCTTCTGGTTAGCCTTCGAGGATGGCGATCTCCGTGGTTGCCACTTCGGTTGAGAATGCTTTTGGTCGAATTCACCCTGACGGGGTCTCTTGTCGCAATTTCCGTCGCGTCCTTCGTGACGTCGTTTGGAGACTTGGGGACCGCCGTGGCCAGATGGGGGATCGCACATTGTGACCCATCGGTTCCTCTCACCTCCCCCGTAATTGACGTGGTCGTCCTGGTCGTCGTTGGGAAAACGGTCGAAGTTTAACAAATCCATCACCTCGTCTTTGATTGAAGTTCGTATGTTCTCATCGTAGTGTACATGGCGACTTGATACGTTACTACCATACTGAGTACGAGTGTTGCCAGATGACTGGCCACTGCCACTGCTTGCACGTCCTGGTACAAGACTTGGCAGCACAAGAACCTCGGTCCCAGTCGACGGGCGACCTCACTCAGGTGTTCTCGTACCACAAGGACTCCACGGTCGAGTCCAGTGAGCTCATCTTCAAGCGAGGGAGCTTGAGTAGCAAGTGTTCTTTTATCACGTGGCAACGCTTTTGTTGGTGATGCTGCCACAGAACAGTTGCTATCCTAGAAGCGGAGGTCCAGTCCGTAGGGAGCGAGGAGCGACTCAGTTATGGAGTCCCACTTTCAGCTGACAACAGCTGCTGCAGGACGACTGAACCTAACTTAACCTAACCCTTCAAGCCCCCTAGTTGGCTGCAGCTGATGTT
>JAAUXU010063767.1_pt1 | contig 16361 bp, 14 predicted proteins | sample 7278151 | NCBI WGS metagenome assembly JAAUXU01 (sample SAMN14350113, study PRJNA611818) | marine sediment metagenome | isolation source: surface marine sediment (1.8m) | place: French Polynesia: Moorea | collected 2018-08 | reverse complement strand
CCAGGCCAAGACACACCCAAGTTACACTTCCCCTTCCTCATCCATGTGTATATAAGTGCTGTGCAAAATAGAGATTCCATCCCCAGTCTGAACTCAGACTTTGCTGTCTCTACATCCTCCTCATCGCTCCGCCGCTACGATCGTCACCACTCTGGGCTGAGTTACACTCACTCATGTACACGTAGCCCGGCGCGAGCTGCACAAAACGTTACAGGCAGAATTGCCATTTTCTCAACTCATGAAGAAAACGGTCGTTCTACCCACGAGTGACGAAAGGAGTAAAACAATGCCTTTGATTGATTTTGAACGCGAGGTTTTCCTCGAAAAATCCACTTTTTCCGATCCCATTTTGTGCCATACGGAAAAAAATCTGACACTTATTGCAAATTAAATGTTGGGAAGTGCCAGGTAGCAAAACACACGAAACCAGTCGGCAGTGAAATGATCAATCCCGACTTTCTTGGCTCCATTTTGGATGGTGACAGCAGCAAGAAAGCGAACACAGCCAATGGTGGCGATGCTGGGCCAAAATTGCATGCGATAAGATATTCCATGAGAAGTGAACTGGACAAACGAGTGAAATAAAGTGAAATTTGTGAAATAAAGTAACCTTTTTGTCACGAAGTTCGAGTGAGAAAAAGTTGATTTGCCAAAGAAGTAGCTATATATTGGCCGTGGAATAAAATTGGCCAATAACTTGATGAAGCATCTCATCTCGCTCGTTCCTTGACCAGTAAGATGACTTCATCTAGGTGAAACTTTGGCAATTGTGCTCATGACTATTTCAGATCTGACTTTTTGTCACCATAATTAGCTTGCTAGTGGAAGTGAAGGGTGCACTTCGTAAAGTTCATGACAGCTACCTTTCCAGGTCCACCTTTGCCCATGACGAGTCCGTCGATGTCCATTTTTTTAGTTTACTGGTAGTATCAAAATAAGGACAACCAACAGCCCGGAACGTGAAATAATAATGGATTCATGTGCTTACTTTGTTTCACTAGTGAAATAAAGGTTTTCTTATTTCATGCGTTGCTGCACAAAAATTGTGAAAAAAGACAAATCTGAAATGAAAGTATTGTTTTGACAGTAAAAGGCAAGTTAGAGTGAATCATTTAGTCTATACAGCTCTGCAACCATCTTGAGGTTATTAACTCCATTGTTATACAGTGTGACATAAACAGTGCAAGCCGAACTTTCTCTCTCGACTTATTTTAAATGATCTGCTCTTACTCTGGCAATAGGTGATCCTCAATGTGCTTCAGGCACTCTCACTCTGTTCGGAGAGAGCCGATCATGGAAAAGGTCAAAAATTGTTTATGGTCCACTGAAGGTGGCAGCAAAGAATGCGACAGCGAGTGCTTGGCAGTCACGACAGCATGGCTGGCTGGTCAGTAATCACAACAGTGAAGAATGCGGCGGCAGCATGGAATGCCTGCCTGCCTGCCTGCCTGGTGATCACGGCAACGTGGAGTACGTGGAGGGAGCCACTTGGTCATCTCCGCTGATCGCAGAAGGGTACTTGAGACAGTCGACACTGGATTTCGTCGGGTTCCAGGCGAAATCGAATGGCAGCTAACGTTGAAAAACGTTACTGCTTAGGCATCTCACACGTTGATAGAAGAAAGGACAAAAGCTGAAATACTACTTTACCGAAAAAATGTGTAATTTCGACTTCCTAGCACAGCTTTTTCAATGACTCCACTGACCGTTTGAACAAGAGTGCAAGTGATCTTAGACAAGGCATCGTATCATTCAGCATTGGGATTTCTTACTACTCTGTGAAGAAAGTAATGCTCCTCTACTACGTTCGATGGAGTACAAAATACTTGGGAAAAGTAGAATGTGCCGCCCTGTCTAGGTTGCTAAAGTTGAATGGCTTTCGTTATTGTGCAAAAGTATATCTCCCCGAAAGTTTCCGAACTGAACGAGACAAAATTCAGTGTCGACTGTTCTCTTGGTTGTATTTTCCCCTTTGCACTTCTTGTCTGAACAGGGTTGCCAGCTGGGCAAATTTCTCATTACTCAGCAATAATAGTTGGATTTCTTTCTACTCAGTGAAGGATGGCAACGCAAATCGGTGAGCGGTAAACATCAATTTCCCGAACGTACGTTAAGCAAACCAAAGTATAAATTAAGGCTAATGGAGTGGTCTTAACAAATACATGGCGGACTGCTCACCAGCTCCAGGGGCACCACCAGTCACGGATGTGCCGGTCACGGCGGCACCGTTGACCGAAACCTCAGAAGCGCTGGTCGTGGCGGAACTGAGGAAAAGCCCAGCCAAAGACAGCAAGGACCAAAAGTCAGCATTTAAGCTCATTGAATATATCCAACAATGCCAAAATGAATGCCTCAGACTTCTCTCTGATGCGCCCATTGGCAGACCTGAGGGAACTGTGAAGCACCTAATGAATGTCCACTTCCCAGGCAAAGTCTCAGTGGGGACTGTGGGAGCCCAGAAACGGGAATGAGTTCTTTGGGAACTTCCGGCATGCTCAAGGGGCTATTGGATGGATCACCATGACAAAAAATTAATGAGTGATAGCAAAGTTTGGCAGCCATAAAGCTGCAGTGCTTGACAGTACAATCCCATTAGTCCTCAAACAGCTACCTGACAGGATAATTGAGAGGATGATGGTCATCTTTGTGTCCTCCATCTTCTCAGGATATGTCCGGAGAAGTTGGAGAAAGTTCTAGGTGATGTTCATCCCCAAACCTGGAAAGGGGAACAACTCAAAGGCAAAGTCCTTCTGCCCCATCACCCTCTCATCCTTTGTCTATATGACTTTAGAGAGAGTGGTTCTACCACACCTGGAGGAGTCTTTCCATGTTTGTGATAGATTAAATGCCCATCAGCATGCCTTCAGGAAAGGGTCTAGCTGCAACTCAGCACTATATGCCATGGTAGATGAACTGGAAAGTGCCATCCACAGAGGTCAATTCATCCAGGGTATCTTCTTAGATATTAAAAGGGCCTTCAATAATTTAACTGTCAAAGCTAGTGTCTGAGGAATATACAGTAAAAGCATCCCTCCTGACATAATAGGATGGTACACACACTATCTTAAGGATCAAACAGTGGAGACCACCACTCAAGAGAATTGCCTGCCAAAGGGACCTCACCAGGGGCACCCCTCAAGGAAGGATATTCTCCCCCTTGGTGTGAAAAATGGCCTTCAATGATCACAATTGGTTTGACAAAGGCCCAGTTGAAGCAAAGGAATTTGTGGACACTGCTACCTTAGTGGTTAAGGGCCCAGATGTCCCCTCCCTGACAGATAAAGGGCAGGAGGCCATCAACATAGCCATGGCCTTCAGTTTGGCAAACTGATTGGAGTTTGGAGTAGAGGAGACCATGATAGTTATGTTCACCAGGAGGAAGCTTGATCCCAACAGATCCCCAAGGCTCCAGGTGTGTAACTTCTCCCTCAATTTTTTTGGGGAGGCTGAATACTTGGGTATCACATTGGGCAGCAGGCTAACTTTCGGCCCCCATATTAAGAGTAAAGCAAACTCAGGAAAAAATCTACTGTTACAAGTTAAAAGAAGGGACGGGCGGCTCTGGGGGCCAACACCAGCATTGATGCAGTGGATGTGCACCAGCATGGTCCAACCAAAGCTAACCTATACAGTTTGACAGTATGGGCACATTGTGCACAAAATTATCAAAAAGACCTGGACAGGGTGCAAAGACTAGCAATGCTAGGGTTGACCCATGTATGCAGGACTACTCCTACAGCTTGAATGGAGGTGATCCTGGATCACATGCTGCTATCTCTACACATTGTGCAGGCCACCTGCAATGTGGTATTTTGAACCAGACGTCAGAACTGGCCGAGCTGGGACAGAGTGGGAACGGACACCTGAGGGGTCACCTTAGGAGTATGAGGGTTATCTTGAAAAGGTGGGCCTGGACCTTAAGACACAGTCCCTGATAAATGCAGTGGTCGCCTATGGTACAGACGGTACCTTGTGCACTACATGTGAGAAGTACATCTCAGTACAGAAATACAGTAGCATGTGAGAAGGTACCCCTATCAAGGGAAGCTTCATACAATGCTTTACAGATGGCAGTTTGCTTCAGGGGAGAGTGGGATGGGGCTATCTGTTTTGGGAGGGGAGCATGGAACACAGAGGTAAAGGGGGGTTGGGGATTGGATCGTCAGTGTTCCAAGTCGGGATCACCACAATCATGAGGGTGGCACAGCTCCTCAAAGGCCAATGTTCTGCAAAGATACTCTTCTTTGTAGACAGTCAAGTTGCTCTGCTAGCACTCAATAGCACAGAGTTCAAGTCACAACTAGTGAAGGAATTCCGTCTCTAGAAGAACTTGCACTACATAATGAAGTTATCCTCTGCTGGGTCGAGGCCTATGTGGGCCACAAACTTAATACTTAATGAGGAAGCAGACATGTTGGCAAAAGAGGGGACAACCACTGATAGGGTTCTCCAACCCCTAAGGTGGTCATCAAGAATCTGATGGAAACTTTCTTCCATGACAGATGGTCTGGTAGACGGAAGCAACTAAATGGCTGCAGGCAGACCAAGTTCTGGATAAGTGAACTGGGTATACTGGGCAAACAGATCAGGTTACTCAGATGAGCTACCCTTAGCACTGTCATACAGGCACTCACAGGTCACAACTACCTTAACTATCACTGTAGTGGGGTCAGTAGATCCCACATGGAGACTTGTCATTTCTGTGGGGAGGAGCATGAGGAGTTTATCCACATTGCACTGGAGTGCCCTGCACTCACCATGGAGAGACTTGATAGTGTTCATGACCTCCAACCTAACTATCCTCTCAACCTTGTTAGCCTTGTCAGACTCATGTGAGTGAGTCACATTGCCAGGGCTATGGAAGGAAGGACAGATCAAGCTGGGGATGGATGCATGTAGGCCATGAACGGCAATGTCATATCTTAAGTTTCACATGTTTGCCATCTGGGGGTAGGAAATGGTCAGGCAGGACTACTCCTCGTACTGGGTACACCTCAATTGTGCTATGGTACACCCCTTCAACAAACAAACTGCTCAGTGAAAAGAAAATGAATTTTCCAATAATTGCGTGGTCAAATTACTGATTTGGCAAAAAAAAGGCGCCCAAGTTTCGCTTTCCTGTTTATTTTTTTGAGGGGGCGAGGTCATTTTGTGAGAAAGGAGCTTTGCCTAAAGATCTCACAAGATACGTCAATAAGGCACCGCAGGGGAATAATCCTTGATGCAAGCGACAGAAGTGTGATCGACATTACCGTGCCAAATCTGGTCGGAGAAAGCATCAAGCTCAGTACAATGGCTCATCGATATAACAACATCATCTGATCACTTGCTGCTTACCTAATTGCTGATTACGTAGGATGGTTTACTCGTTATGACGATGGTTCTTTCTCAACATGACAATGAATGTTCCGCATGGTTATGTGGAGAACCCACCGTACTTATAGAGTATACTATAAGAGGTCTGTATAGAGTTAGTTCTATAAGCTGCCTTGACGTTGGCGATGCAGCAATGTTGCTCTGGATCACTTACAACGATTACAACAATTCGCGCAGATCTTCAGAAAGGTACGAGTAAAATAATAAGACAGGACGAAGGGAAAAGTATGGTTGGCCACTTTTTTTCTTTCTTTCTCTTGGGAGCAGAGTTAAAAGATGGGAGATCGTGAGGAGCTTTGAGTATCAGCCTTACTGACGTTTATCGATATTGAGCGATTTCAGGGAGAGACCGATCAGTAGAGACGCACTGAAGTGCTGCTATTTTTTCTGACAACACCTACTTCAGCAATTTTCCCTCACTATACCACACATAAGAGATTCTTTTCCCACTGAGCATCTGTACACGTAAGAAGACAGTGCTCCATCAGACAACGGCTTGTCAGAGAATGCAGGCTGACATGGTACAGTATGAGGCATGAAAAATACAACTCAGAAGTAGCAGATACGTCTTTTAACCGCAGCAGACACTTGTCGGACTCGGAGGTGTCCTGGTCCGTCACAACTGGAAGTCCTCACTCAGCCCGACGCGACTGTCTTGTCCGTTGGTTGAGTGCTGATCTCTCATCCACTGGCACACAAACCTCAGTGGGAAGAGCTACAAGAACATCACAATTTCTGGTTGTCTGCTACTTCCCCAGACAATCGTGAGTCTTCTTGGTCGCTGTGGCCCCGTCAGAGGGAGTGTTTTCTTACGACCAAGTTACTGTAAAGTGGACCACGACCACCTCGGGAAGAGACAGAGCAAAAAATAATTCCAGCTGCTCGTATTTGTACGAGGACCGAGTGTATTTTACCTATTTACAGTGACACAACACTTCCTTGACTGTCTCTCTCCGCACACTTGTTATTCGTCTCGCGGCAAATAAGAGATCCGTCCCATTACCAGCTATGCTCTGGGGACAGCAGCCAGAGCTGCAATTATTCCCAGCACATACGTGCGTGCTCTGTAGAAACATTGGTGGAGGTGCACATATGTAGTGGAAGTGGAATAATGCGATCTCGTGTAGAGCCAGAAAATCTTAATTGGAATTGCACACATGAGCGCAAGAAAAAAGAGCATTTCTTGTTAGTTCTTAGGGACTTCATTTCAGGTGAGCCTTCCTCTCCACGACCTTCTGGGGAACTTGTTCACGGCAGACTTTTAGCCAAATTTCCCCATAGAAGTGCTCCATCATCCGGACTGTGCACGTGAATGGACAGCCGGGCTCTGGAGTTACACTGCCAATGTCTCTCCCACCTTAACTGATTGAACAAACTATAGTGCAACTCTTAGCATCACATCTGCATTCACGGTCAGTAGTCTGGAGGCTGAAGAAGAAATCCTCTGATTCAAATCAGTCCTCCGACTCAAAGACCTGTGGCTGACACATAAGGACAAGGTTTCGAGACGGTACTAATGACTCATTGCCATCAACCAAGTGATGCCCACTTTTGGAAGCAACGAAAAGGGGCCCTTAGAAATGTGACCTTTTTGACTCACCATCAAGTCAAGTCCCACAGTTCTTCACAACTTTTATTCAGTGTCGACTGTATGCCAATCTCCCTCTCAAGTTTTGGCATCAAGGTTAAAAGTCCCTAACTTCGAAGTCGACCTCGATTAAAGAACTTTCCATACCAAGTTATGTTGCGCAGCCACAGTAGCACAAATCCCATCCTTTCTTCTAACACAAGAGAGTGATTAACGAGTCCCCAGTAATCTTTCCTAATGAAACATTGTTTCCACGAGGAAAAAAGCAGCCGTCAGCAGCCGCTTGTCTCCTCATGAAGCACCAGACCTTGTTGTGCGTCCTGGAAATCGAGATGTGCAAGTTGTGACACCAGGACCAGAAATTCGCGAATATTTTTCCCTGGCTTTGTCCAAGGATTGGGCTGGGATCAATAAAAACCCTCGGTGGCCTTCGTGTCTGGGTGAGTGTGTGCGTGCGTGTGTGCCAAAGTTGTCCTGTCCTACGCAGGATGTACGTGCGTACATACGTGGGCAAGACAAAACGGGTAGTCCGTGCTGCATCGACGAGGTGCACAATGGGTCGCCCCAAGAAAAGTTGTGGAGATGACAGTGTCTCTTTTGTTCCCGCGGTTTTTTTTTCTAAAGGAAAATTCCTGTTAACTTCGGAACAGACAATTACAAAAGAGATGGCCCTGCGACCGTCGATGAGCGCCTGCCTGGCGCTGAACTTGCTGCTCAGATCCGTACCACACACGTGCGCGCGCACGCAAGCCATGAGCACTATGCCCATGATGTGAGTGCATCAGGATTACGACATCCAGGAGTGACGCACGCACCGGTGCACAACTTTGAGAGCTTGTCAAAGCCATTTTCTTCAAGAAAATTGACTCTTTCGCCACACTCCAAGATAAAAAAGAGTCTCTCTTCACTCACTCATGCTCCATGGTAAACATCGTATGAACCTTAAAGGCTGCAAGCCGTGTGAGGACTGTGCCACTTCCCTGCGTTGGGGTACTTAGTGCAAGCCGCCATTATCGGACGTGACGGAGATGAGCAAAGACGTCGCACCACCGTTCCTTTGTGAGTCACACGGTTTCACTTTTTTTCTTGCCATCCTCTTTCAAGTTCTGGGAGATATCACACGAGTCGTACAGATACCTGGCACAAAAACACCGGCGCGAACGTCGAGCTAAATAGGAGGGTTTTTCCAGCCAATTCCTTTGTCCTACTCTTACGATAGGTAGGTAGATAGGTAGGTACGACAGTGCTAAGAAAGCGCTCTGTTGTGCAGATCTTTCTTTATTGTCGAGATGCCTGAAAAAAGTTTGATACTTTTAGCTGACATAAATGCCTCTGGCGCTTACTTACAATAGGCAGACTGTCAAACTGACTTCTCTGTCTTTTTGCTCGGCTTCCCCCCTCCCCCCCAGCTGAAGATTCCGACAGAGGATTGACGGAATTGCCAAGAAGTCTCGAAGGTGCCCAATCAATCGGCCACTGACTTAATGTGGTTTTATGGGCACAAAATCCAATATATGATGCTTCTCATCCCTGTCTCTCCTGCCTCTGGTAGGTGTCTGTCTACTCTCCACTCAGCTGATTCCTGGAAGAGTGACATATAAAAGATCGACCGCTCAAACTTCTTCTTGCCCAAACTCCAACACGTCGATGTCATTGACAGTTGGATTGGAATTGTGGTATTGACGAGTTCTCCAACTCCATCTTCTTCAATTCAACCTGCTGCCGAGGAGCGCACATGAGGTCGCATTTGCATATCGGAACGTATTCGCGACATCAACAGACAGATGAACACACCGACAAACAGACAGACACGCAGAAATACTGACGGTCGCACAGACAGACACACAGAAAGATTGACAGTCAGACAAACACGCAGAGAGACTGGCGGTCAGACAGACACACCGACGGACATACAAACACACACAGAAAGACTGACGTTCAGACAGACAGGCTTCAAGACCTGTTCCGTACACGATCAGGTCGAAGAGTACACATGCGGTCGCCAGATATATGTGGGACGTCTGGTGCCAGTCAACTACTTGGTGTGTATAAGACACTTAGGACAGTTCTGTACTTCAGTGGCGGTGTCAACATGCGAAAGCAACACACGAAAAAGCAGTAAAATCCGCTTATTCAGTGCGGGGAGGGTGAGGTGGTTAAGTCCGTTGGTCATGCGCATCGATCCAATGGTCAGTGACAGAACACAACTCACTAAATGAAAGCTTAGGTGGGACAATCCCGGTTACATGAGAAAAACTATAAGGCCTTAAAGGACACGACACGTCGTAGTTGTACGAATGAAACACCCTAAGTCAAAGGATTTACTACCCCAGAAAATGTTTGGGACTTTTCACAAACGTCAGACTCTTTCTTTTTCTTCCCATGACCACCCCTCAATTATTCCTCGCAGTAGCGCAGGAGTTACTACCAAGTTAAGTTCATTTATCACCAGTTCACTTGTACCAGCCAGCTGCATAAGTCGCACTAATTGCCCCTACCCGAGGTGTCCAACTTATCCAGCCTGCACTGTAGTGCAGTGAAACGCAAAATTAATCGGTTTTTCGGCCAGACTATCGGACTTCGGTGTATCTTTTGACCAGGTAATGTTAATCTGCCCTGGAACAACATCCCTCGGCACTCGAAGACCGGTGACTGACTCGGATCAGGCACTCAGTGGGATATCAAAGTCCAGACTTATTCGGTCTCCGGTTCCAACGAGACATTTGAATAGCCTGGCTTCAATCCAGACCATAACCAGACTAATTGTACGCTTTACTATAACATGGGTTATATTGAAGCAGGCTCTTAAGGTATCCCTACACATTTCAGCACTCTATGAGATAAATCATCTCCGCTTACTGATGCAGCCTCGCTCCGCTTTGCTGAGTTTAAACTAGTAGTTAATTTCTTGTATGATAGTGACATCAGACATCGCCCCAAATCTGAATAAACTGTAATGAGGCGAGCGAAAACTTTATCTTTTTATGATTTTGTTTGTTGAAGGTGATAGCATCTTGGAGACGGGCAGTGCTCTCTTATATTGGCTATTTTTTATTTGTACAGCGCAGCAGGCTTGAGCACAGCACTGTCAGACCCATATACGGCACGATAAGCGGGGTTTACTGCACATCCGCTCCATCGTGAGAGATCCTCCTTCCGCCCAATAATGTAACTCCACTTTTGCTTGGAAGCATACAGATGCCCCAAAATCGATATATATATAAAGCTGTTCGGGTATGTATGTTTGTGCCCCTCTAGGTCTCTCAGTTCTTCACAGATCTGGCTCATTTTTGGCATGTGAGACCTTTGGGTCAGCAGGAGAGACATAGGCTAAGCAAAGTTGCATTACGAGGCTGTTTTGAGGCCAAAATCAAGGTTGAATGTAGCATCTACTACATAGGTCATAGATAGCTATGCTAATAGGTACAGCTGAGCATGCGTGACTTAGCTGTGTGGTACCAGTGCTGATCAGTAGCTATCTAGGAGCAGGAAAGAGAAGGAGTCAGTTGAAGTGGACAATGAGCTGGACAAACCCGGCAACCCCAACTGGGGCTCGACCCGTCGACTGACAGCCATCACTGCCACGAGCTGGGCAGAGGAGGAGAGTGTCAGGAATCAGGATCAGTCAGTTCCAAAAGTAACAACAAAAATAGTGAGTTGGAAGCTTGTGGAGAGCGCGAAGTGCGTGATGAGGTCGAGGTGCATAGACAGCGTGAAGTACGCGGTGGACAAGAAGTCAGACAGACGGAAATAGCGACTTATAGAATTCTCCCAAGCGAAGCCGGATGCAGGTTCAGCTAGTGTACAATACAAAGGAGACTCGGGTATAAGCGTGGGTAGCATGACCTGAAGCACCTTTGTTTTATCCAAGCAATTGACTTGTCGCGGATCACAATGAAATGGATTCTCAAGTTGGTCTGGGGATGATGTGGCAAACTACAACGTGCTTTAGCCCAAATATGATTGTGAAGCAAAATGTCATTTCTGATCACAGAAGGATGGCAGTCAACCATGACCTGAAAGGTCAAATGAAAGACAACTTCCCTACAGTTGCATGACAGAATTGATGAGAAACACGACATCTTGACTGGCCAGTGCATTTGCAAGTGTAGTCAACCATCAGATGCTGCTCTTCGGTTTGTTGCTCTGTTTCTTTCAGATTTCAAATACTTTCATCTTGATTCCTGCACTGCATTCCGGTATATTTGAAAGTAGACTGACATTGCCGGACAGCTGTTCCTTAAATGTTGCACGTGCCAGGGAAAATCAATTCCTGCCAAGGAACGAGAAGGGGGGGGGCAAAGTTTCCAAAGCTTTCTCTCACAGGGCAGGCGATATGACAGAAACTACAATGACAGCACTTCTAGCTACTACCCTGTTGACACTGCCACAAAACTGCATCAGCAACTTTTTCCATGAACTCCAAACCCAATCTTTTCCTTGATTGTGCTGGTCGTTTGTTGAAAGTGCAGCCACGCACATTTATATCATACACATGGTGTGTGACACTTTGGGCAGGTAGGTACGCAGGCAGGCAGGCAGACAGGCAGGCAGGCACACCCTGTCGGCGACATTTCGTCAGTGCAAAAACGCCGTACAAAAGGTTGGGTCGCGTGTGATAAGAAATTCTGATGCTGACAAGAAACCTTGGGTGAGGATGAAAGAAAAATCGTTGCTCTTCGGGTACCCTGATTTAAAGTATCGGGGAATTCTCGAGCAAGACGAAATTCCCGGAAAAATTAAACAAACCCATACAATAGAAAAAGGCGAGGATAGAATTTTTCAAACTCTACGTGACTGAGGAAGGAAGTAACGATAGGAATATCAGGAATCTGCAGATTCTTTATTCTAGCTAGTAACCCCACCAAAAGTGGTGCTTTCTCCGCACTCTCAATAAGAAAATGGGAGGAAAGTAAAGGTTGATGAAGAAACCCCGTAAACTAACCTTCAACTTTAAATGGGTACAGGATTTAGGCAAACACCAATACCAAACACAACTCTTTCAACTCAGTGAAGATCCCTAAATTTCTTTGTTACGTGTGCGAACCGCTAGGCTTCGTCATCTAGATTTTACATTCTTCGTCTGTATTGGTAATGAGTTCAGCTTGATCTGCGCATGCACACAACAGTGAGCAGTGCGGAAAGACCTGCCAGGAGTTATCATTCTTGATACTCTACAAGTCCAGGCACCCGACTTTGCTCAAGTTGTCCTTAGAGCAAAGTAAGATCTATTTATTTAAAGCGCGACGCAGCAGACACAATTTGTCACGCTGACTCCGTGCCGTCAATGCTCTCGGGGCCGTCCACGCGCTCCGCGTCGCCCATGGGTTCACGCCCGATCCTTCTGTTTGGTCCAAGTCGTCACTAGTCCTTGGTTTTCTTTATTTTAAACTGGGTCATCCACGATCCCCTCGGTCATCTCTTCTTCCCAATGTTGCCAAAAATGGCATTAAAAAAAAAGATGAATCTGCAAGAATTCCAGCTCCCCTCTACTTCGTCTCTCCTATCCAGTGTTTCAGAACCTGGCAACCCTGCTCTTTTTCCTGCTCGTATCTTCCCCTGCATTAACGCTGCCCTCTTGTCGTAAATGTAATAAAGTCTTGGACCTCTCATAAGAAGCAAGAGGTTACTAAGTATGCCATCGGCACAGGCAAGTTGAGGCCGGCTGAGCCAAAATTTTATATACAACGTTGGACCAAAATCTGTACATTAATCCATTCCTACTCATGGTTGCCCAACCCAACCCGACATTTAGTAATAAAAGGTGACTTGTTCTATATTTGCCGAAAAAGATATACTTCAGTACCTCATTGTCAGATTCACGGGTTTTTGTGTAGCTTCATGTCAAGGCAGCTGAGGCCAAAATGCATAAGGCAGATGCTTCGCATGGCCCGTAAACAGATCGTCTGATAAACTCACATGTCAACATCCATCGTGGAGTCATGAGTATCACAGTCATTGGTTGTAGTCATCTGTTTGTTAATGCAGTAGACTCCCGTTAAATCCGTCACATTGGGACAGGAAGTTTTGAGTCAAGTGTTGGTGGTGAGTAGACTGTCATAGAAAGTTAACGTCTATATTCAGAGGACGATCAGACCAACGGTTGCTAAGACATCAGTATTTAAAGCTGCGTGACAAAATATATGCTCTGGCCTGTTTTATGTGGCTGCAGCAGATGAAGAATATTTTGGATTTGTTAAGAAACATTGTCCTGAAAATAACACTGACTGAAGAGTTAAGACACAGCTTCAAAAAGAGCTACAAGGTGGTTCAATCACAAGTCTACAGGCAGAGAAATTTGATTTTTCATAACAGTGACATTACTTCCATTGCATTTGGTACAGGAGCTATAGAAAGCATATTTTTGACAAAATTGTGCAGAGTGTTTGATCCAATAAAGCCATGCCACCCTTGTAGTAAAGTGGTCAGTTGGATTCGATTCTGCGAGAATTGAGTCAATAAACCAACTGACCCAGTTATCCTTGAGTCTACTTACTGCATACCGAAAGCCCCAGATGAGTGCAACTAACCCTCAGTTGCAGCCATCTCTGTTCAAAATGTAAAATGCATAATCTACAGGTTTTTCACTTGGGATGTCCACTGTGCCCATGTGAGGAGCTGCCTGTGGCTTCTGACAAAACTCTTGAGGCCCAAGTCATCATTCACTAGCCTCTTGATGGTGGCATCAAAGGCACCAAGCAGCAGCCCTCGTGAGCATCGTCATGGAGATGGTGGAGTTGTCAGCAATTTTCGGCCCCGAGGGCCTCATTGAACTCTCTGGTGCAAACATGGCAAGTCTGACCTGATGTAAGAGCTCCCTCCAAGCCTTTCCCCTTCTCCGCCTCTTCTTGACAGCATAAATCTTTATTTTTTCAGGCATCATTGGTTTCACTCACACTTTAACAGTGTTATTCTTCGCCCACCCTGCCCGCTTTGGCGTTGAACTCTACTTGGTGGCGAGGTCTCACTGCCAAACTTCGTGGGCCCTGAGTAAAAGATCAATGCTGGCGCTAGCGCAGCTTTTATGCAAGAAAATGCGCAAATTGATTGATGCAAATTATGCACCCGGCAGCTGAATCTTTCAGCAGGATAGTGCACCAGTGCACAGTAATGCCAGAACACAACTTTCTGACAGAAGAAGACTGAGCTTTCCGTCTAAAAATTTATGGCCACCTTTCAATCCAGATCTAAATCCCCTGGACAATTCCATCAGGGACTGAGTGGCTGGCGTGGAATGCTGTGACCCTGTGGCAGAAAAAGGGGATTCTAGCGGCTTGGCACAACCTGGACCTAGAAAACGTACACCAAGTCTGCGCCAGCTTCCGTATCGGTTTTGGAGGCTGTTGTTGAAGATAACGGCCGTTGCATTTAGCAAATGTGTCTGTGGAGCAAAAGTTCAGACGAAATGTCTATTCTTTGTACATGTGGTGCAGTGACACGGACGCAAGCTGAAGCACCAGAGCACCACCAAAATTCGGAGTCTCAAGTGGTCGATTGAGTTGTTGCTGTAGCTAGAATGTCACAGTGCGTCATATATTCCTTCGTGCATTTCAAGTGCATTTTCCTGTCCTGTCCTCTCTGTGTCATGTTGTGTATTTCAATCGATCCTCACGACGCCAACAGCATCAGAAGTGCCATTCATACATCGGACTATGGATAGAGGCATCACTGGATATTAACATCAGACGTATGCAGGCACCGAAGTCCCCCTGCCCGAACCAAACAGGCCATTTATGTACGTAGTGAAATTCTGAACGCCTCACTGAGATGGCATCCAGGGGAAGTAAGCATCAAAATTGAAAATGATGTTCGCTGCATTACCTCTTGATTTCACACCGGGGAAAATTCGTCAATCTTTTGATGTAGACGTGTCGTACGCGTGTTGCCATTGTGACCAACGACGTGTAAAAGTTGGGTACATCCATCAGATATCGAGATTAGGCCAGAATAATTGATTACCGTGGGTTAGACTTAACTCACGCGTATTTCTACCAAATGACCACCAATGATCACACTGAGAACTTTCTCTGCTTTTTGAATCTGTGATGTGCAATTAGAAGTTCCCCAAAAACATCACCAGTTGTGCAGTGACTCAGCTGTGTCGAAGTCAACTTTGTAACAAGTCGTTCATGCAGGCAACGCGAGCACAGCAGAAACCTCACTTAAGCTTCAACTAGGACTTCTGTCTTAAAAGAAAAAAGCAAGTCTTGGGGTCCCTTCTGTTACGTGTCGCTGGTCACAGCAAGATGTCACCTGTGTTGTGGAGAGAAATATGACCTTTGGCCGAGCCTTTCTACCATCCACACATTGCCGCTACTTTATTGCCTTTATGTTCTGGCCCTCAAGTTAGCCGAGCATCATGGCTGACATTTGACCTAACCCCTTGGCGCTCTACGCAGGTCTGCTGCACGATTCTGCCAAATTAACGGGGTGGATGCTGAAAAGTGCTGAAATATTCAGAATTTTGGCGAAAGTCTGAAAAAGTCTGTTTTGGTGGCGAATTATTCAAAAAAGTTATTCCAATTTTTGAATGTTCTCTCTCTACGGTATTCCTGCTCAGATTGGCGGTTTTGAAGGTGATGTGATTTTAGCATTGACAGACATACCTGGTGCGTAACCAAACCTTGAGATATTGACACCCCAGAGAGCTCTACATAGTAACGCAGGATGTAACGCATGTACAAAGAAAATATGTTAATCATCTAGGTGGCGAAATTCCGTGTGCACAATATTTGAAGCAACGGTGACCACGAAACGAGTCAGGAAGGGACAGCAGCTTCAAAGTCCGACGCATCCCACTCTACCATGGCGAGGTAGCCTCCAGCGACTCCATGCTAGAGGTCATGGAGTCCTCTTGGACTCATTCTCCAAACGCACATCTTCCGGATGTTGCACGGAGAGGACAACGTCTACTTTGGCTACAGTCCCCTCGTCCTCCCAGATCCGGGGTGTCCCTGGCCAATCCGACACACCAACACGCTACAGCTTTCAATCGCCAGTGATTCCGCCTGTGTCTGTGAATTGTTGTGAATCGCAATAATACAGTTTTTAAAGAAATAAAGAGATACTCTGAACAAGCGTCGCTGGAGGGGGAAAGCGCCAAGGGAGAGTTACATCAACATCGCTTTCGCTTATTTTGTTAACTCGTCTCTTCGATTTCCTGCAAGTTTTGTGGTTAAATAGCACTGTACAGGACAATAGCAGCAGGAGAAAGCGGTAAAGTTGCTGGAACATAAGGTAAGGTAGCTAGAGCGTGGGGCAAAGTACTTTACCACCCGCCAATATGAACTGGATCTCTGTCTTGACCATCCCTTTGGCCCTGAGCAAGATAGCTCAGTGGCAAAGTCTTTAGCCCGACACTCAGCAATATGGGGGGGTTTGAATCCCACTCATCTCT
>JAAUXU010053724.1_pt1 | contig 16361 bp, 12 predicted proteins | sample 7278151 | NCBI WGS metagenome assembly JAAUXU01 (sample SAMN14350113, study PRJNA611818) | marine sediment metagenome | isolation source: surface marine sediment (1.8m) | place: French Polynesia: Moorea | collected 2018-08 | reverse complement strand
GGTCCGCGGCGAGCCAAAGGCCCAGGCCCAGCAGAACCGGGACGGAAAGCGCAATGAGGGCGAAAAGGAGAAAGACACGAAACCGCAGGCCCAGTCTGTCGACCGGCTCAGTCACCCTCGTCTCCAAGCAGCGATCTGACCTTGCTGACCAGTTCCTTGGTCGAAAAGGGCTTGGTTATGTAGGCGTTGGCCCCGAGCGCCATCCCCTTCTCGATTTCGACCTCCTGTCCTCTGGCCGTTGCCATGATGATTTGGATGTGCTTAAGCGCCGGATCCGACCGGATCGTCTGACAGACGTCGTAGCCGTCGCGTTTCGGGATCATCACGTCGAGGATGATCAGATCGGGCACAGATGACTGGGCAATCTCCAGCGCCTCCTCGCCATCGCTGGCCTGAAGCACGTTGTATCCGGCCTTCTTCATCAAGTGTCGGAGCGAAAGCATGATGTTTCGCTCGTCATCGACAATGAGCACGGTCCTCTTCAACGACGCAGATTCCCCCTTCAATGCCTGCCGCCCCCTTTGCCGAGGCGAAACGGTCCAGGCTCAAGGTGGTCGGGTACAAAACCGGCCCGACACCGCTATTGGCAGCCGCTGCAGCAAACCTGTGCTTTGGCCATTGTGCCGCACTGACAGCTATCAGTGCGGACTCGAGAGCCTAGCACATAGACTTTTCCGAGCGAGAGTCTCGCGGCGGCCATTGGCGAACGGCACCGCGGGGCGGCAGGCGAGCCGAGTCGCTTCCCTGCGCCTGACGTCTCCTCGATTGGGCCTTGCACCGAAGTCACGGGCCTTACGAAGGACTGAGAAGCGCGGTGACCGAAGACTAAGTCGAAGTACTTGTTTCTACTCTGGTAAATCGAACGAGTATGGTCCGATAGGACCGCGCCTTTCTCGGGGGAGCAAGAGACAAGATCGACGGGATGTAGCCGTGATTGTCTGTGCGGCTCCAGCAATTACACGGAATTGCCATGACAAGTATGGTATTAATAGTTGAGGATGAGCCTGAGATTTTGAAGGCGCTTACATTTCTACTGAGCCGGGCAAATTTCGAGGTCCGCGTCGCCCGCGACGGGGAGGAGGCCATTGAGGCCATCGAGGAAGCCTGTCCGGCGCTTGTCCTGCTCGACGTCATGCTGCCCAAGAGAGACGGCTTCGAGGTCTGTGAGTTCATCCGCGCCAATCCGAAGTGGAATGACCTGCGGATTATCATGCTGACCGCCCGGGGACGAGAGGAAGATCGCGAAAGAGGTCTCGCGATGGGGGTCGACGCCTATTTGACCAAACCCTTTTCGACCCGCGAAGTCCTGGCGCAGGTTCAGCGCCTGGTTTCCATGAGTCCGCAGCGACAGGGGTAGGGCGGCACTGCCGGTCATTCGGCCGGCGTCGTCGAGCAGACCGCCTTGAACAGCGGGCTGTCCGGCTCGACCGCGGTCCAGTTCTGCTCCAGCGGCAAGCCGTTCTCGTCGACGCCCCCTGACGCCATGAAATCCGTCCGCCTGGCGTTCGGGCAGTCGAAGAGCTGCTGGGTCACGACCGTGGGACTCCGGCGATTGACCAGAATGACCTCGGCGAGGACATAGCCCGGCAGTTTCTCGTTCCGGCGAAGCTTCGATCGATCGACCGAGATGAAACGTTCGGTTTGCGGGAAGAGGTAGGTCCAAGGCTTCCAGGCGGCGGAGGTGCCAAAGGTCTCCACGACCTCGATCTGCGCCGGCAGGCTCGCGATCGTCCGGGGGCCCCATGAATACTCGTCCCACAGATTGTAGGCGAGCATCGCAAGGCCGGCCGCGAGCGGAATCAGATAGCGGGGCGATTTCCGGCCGCGCAACCGATAGAACAGAAGAATGACGCCGGCCGCGCAGATACCCGCGGAGAAGGTCGCCAGGAGATGGATCAGCACGGGCCGGTGTTCCGGAGCTGGCTGGCCTGCTCCAGGTCCAGAGCGCAGCGCGCAATCACGCTTCCAATCAAGACTGGGAAGCGATCCCAACTCAACACACCACGCTCCTGGACGACTGGCTTCATGGGATCAAAGAGTGCCCACGTGATAGGCGTTGGCCATGGAAGACTGGATTGTCTTTACGACGTCGAAGGCATCCTTCAAGTGGTTTCGCTCGAAATGGGACAGGTCCTCGGGAGACATGAAATTGTCCGGGGCCCGGCCATCGCGAATCTGCCTCGCCTGGTGCTTCAGCCGGGTGATCGAAATGAACTCGAAGACATCCAAGAGGTCCTGCGCACCGGATTTGCTCAACGCGCTGGCCTCGCGCTCGGCGAGCAATCGGTCGCGCGTGTTGACTTCCTTGATCCCCGCGGCCAGGGCATAGACCCGGGCGATATCGATGACCGGCACGACACCGCTGTGTTTCAGGTCAAATCGGTGCTTATGTTCGCCGCCGCGAATGAGCACGAAGTTGCGAAAGAAGCCGAGCGGCGGCGTGTGGGTCAGCGCGTTGCTGACCAGATGGGCGAGGAAAATGCTGTTCGACTTCGCCTTGGCCACGGCCTGGTCGTGAAGCGCCTCGAACAGGCCGGTCTCGCCCCAGATGGGTCTCAGGTCGAACATAACGCTGGTCAGCATCTGCGCCATGGGTTCGGGCTCATCGATCCAGGATGCGAAGTACTTTTGCCACCGGCTTAATGGCTGGCGCCACTTGTCGGTCATCGCCATCATTTCCCCGGGGCAGTAGACGTAGCCGCAGGCATTGAGGCCGTCGCAGACCCGAGTTGCCAGGGACTTGAAGTAGTCCCCGTGCAGGGCCGGATCGAAGCCGTCGTCGATCACCATGCAGTTGTCCTGGTCGGAAACGCCGGTCTGCTCCTGTCGCGCCTGGGAACCGCTGGCAAGCCAGACATAGGGCAGGGGCGGCGGCCCCAGTTCTCTCTCGGCCAGGGTCAGCAGTCGCCGGGTCGTCGCATCGCAGATACTGGTGACGATGTGCCCGATGCTGTCGGCCGTGGCGCCGGACTCGACGAGGTCCATAAGCAGTTTAGGCACTTGCGCGACGACCTCCGCCAGTTGGTCGTGAGTCACGCGCCTGGCGATATCCCCCACCATGAAGACCGCTGATTGGGTCTGTTGGCGAACCAGGTTGGTGTTGGTGATGATGCCGGCCAGCCGCCCTTTGTCGGTCACGGGAAGGTGGCTGATGCCTCTCTGGGTCATGGTCAGGAGCGCGTCGAAGGCTGCGCTCTCCGCGTCGAGCGTCACCGGCGCCGAAGTCATGACGGAATCGACCGGCCCCTCGACATCCAGGCCTTCCGCCACCACACGGTCCCTGAGATCTCCGGTGGTCAGAATACCGACCAGTTCCTCGCCTTCCACCACCGGCAGGCAGGAGATGTCGTGTTGGCGCATGAGCTTCGCCGCATCGCGCAGGGTGGTGCCGCGTTCGATCGTGATCGGCTCTCGTTCCAAGAGATTGCGTAGCGTCAGCGACATCAACCCGAACTGCGCTTTCGCGCGGGCTCTAGCCCAGGGTTTCCCGCGTCGGAATTCGCCGGCCTTCATGGGAACGAAATAGTCGGCGAACTCGGTGTGCGCTTTTCTCAGTCGCAAAAAGTCGGCCCGGGGTATCAAGTAGAGTTCGATGTCTTCCAAGGCCGACACTTCGTTGGGCGCCGTACCGTCGCCCAGCATGGCCCGCACGCCGAAGGCCTCGCCGTCGCCAATCTGCATCAGGAGTTCACCGTCGGACGTCTTGATCTCGACCGCGCCGGAGCGAACCAGATAGAGCGATTGGATCTTCTGGCCTGGCTCGAGCAAGATCGCGCCGCGCTTCTCACGCACCACCTGGATCGCCGCGCACAAGGCGCCGAGATCCGCCGCATCCAGAAGGCTGAAAGGATGACAGTCGGCCAGGTAGTCACGGATAGTGCTGAGTTCGGCCACCATTGACTCTCCGCCAAAAGAAAGAACAGACCCTACCGGAAGCAGGGTCTGTTGAGTTCAACTTACGACAAGTACAGGGAGGATTTCTCCGGTTTTTGCCCCCTTAGTGGCTGGTCGCGGCACCCGCGCCCTTCGGGATGCGGATATCCTCGACCAGCTGCTGGATATGCTCCGGCGGCGCCTGGGTCATCTTCGACACGGCGAAGGCCACACCGAAGTTGATCATGGCACCGACCGCTCCGAAGGCCTCCGGAGCGATGCCCAGGAACCAGTTGTCCGGCGTATTGGCCATCATCTCGGTTCCCTTGATGAAGAACCAGCCCTTGAACCAGAAGATGTAGATCAAGGTGCACCCGAGGCCCGTCAACATGCCGGCCACGGCGCCAACGTTGTTCACGCGCTTTGAGAAGATCCCCATCATCAGGGCCGGGAAGATCGAGGAGCCGGCAAGGCCGAAGGCGAGCGCCACGACCTGGGCGGCGAACCCCGGTGGATTGAGCCCGAGATAGCCGGCCACGGCGATAGCCCCCGCCATCGATATACGCGCGGCCATAAGCTCGCCCCGCTCCGAGATGTTCGGCATGAACATGCCTTTCAGCAGATCATGCGAGATCGCCGAGGAGATCGCCAGGAGCAGGCCGGCGGCAGTCGACAGGGCCGCGGCCAGGCCGCCCGCGGCGACCAGGGCGATCACCCAGTTCGGAAGGCTGGCGATCTCGGGATTGGCGAGGACCATGATGTCGCGGTCGACCTTGACCATCTCATTGCCCTGCCAGCCCCAGGCCTCTGCTTTCTTGGCGAAGTCCGCGTTCTTGTCGTTGTAGTACTGGATACGGCCATCGCCATTCTTGTCTTCGAAGACCAGAAGGCCGGTCTTCTCCCAGTTCTTGAACCACTGCGGACGTTGCTCATAAGCGAGATTGCCTTCCGGCGAACCGATCTCGCCGATTTGAATGGTGTTGGTGATGTTGAGCCGCGCCATCGCTCCGACCGCCGGCGCGACGGTGTAGAGAATGGCGATGAAGACCAGGGCCCAGCCCGCGGAGAAGCGCGCGTCCTTGACCTTGGGCACGGTGAAGAAGCGGATGATGACGTGCGGCAGGCCCGCCGTTCCTATCATCAGCGACAATGTATAGAGCACAAGATTGAGCGTGCCCCCCGCTTGGGCCGTGTATTGCTTGAAGCCCAGATCCGTCACCGTCTGGTCGAGCCTCTCCAACAAGGGTGTCCCACTGCCCTCCACCCCGCTGAACAGTCCAAGCTGCGGCAGCGGATTGCCCGTCAGCTGCAGAGAAATGAAGACCGCGGGAATCGTGTAGGCCAGGATCAGCACGCAATACTGGGCGATCTGCGTGTAGGTGATGCCCTTCATGCCACCCAGCACCGCATAGACGAAGACGATGCCCATGCCGGCGAAGAGGCCCGTCGCGAAGTCCACCTCGAGGAAGCGGGAGAAGGCGACGCCGACGCCCTTCATCTGTCCGATCACATAGGTGATCGAGGCTACGATCAGGCAGATGACCGCCACGACCCTTGCGGCGTCCGAGTAGTAGCGGTCGCCGATGAACTCGGGGACTGTGAACTTGCCGAACTTGCGCAGGTAAGGCGCCAGAAGCATGGCGAGCAGAACGTAGCCGCCGGTCCAGCCCATGAGGAAGATCGAGGCATCATAGCCGCGGAAGGCAATCAGGCCCGCCATCGAGATGAACGAGGCCGCGGACATCCAGTCCGCCGCGGTCGCCATGCCGTTGGCCACCGGATGCACGCCCCGGCCCGCAGCGTAGAATTCACCGGTGCTGCCGGCCCGTGCCCAGATCGCAATGCCGAAGTAGAGCGCGAAGGTCGCGCCCACGACAATGTAGGTAAGGGTTTGAAGATCCATCGTTCAGTTCCCCCAATCAGGCCTTTTCTTCTTCGTCTTGCTCTTCGACGCCGAAGCGGCGGTCCAAGCTGTTCATCTTCACGGCGTAGACGAAGATCAGTATGAGAAACACGTAGATCGAGCCTTGTTGTGCGAACCAGAATCCCAATCCAGCACCACCCACATCGACCACGTCCAACATCGGGCGCAGGACTATGCCGAAGCCGTAAGAAACCAATGCCCAGATGACGAGGCAGATGGCCACGAGCCTCACGTTCGCTTTCCAATACTCCTGTCCGGATTTGTCGGCTTCAGCCATAACGATTATTCCCTTCCAGAAACCTTGATCCCGGCCAGGCGCCTGCCCTGATCGAGTCGATCATCAGCCCGGTGACGCGCGGACGGTTTGAAAGGCCTTATAGGTCGCTCGCCGTGGCGGCGCGCTGATAGGTGTCAGTGTGCGGGCCAGAAATGTGGCCTATCGGAAGATCGGACCACTTGGTCGGCGCCGTTCGCGAGATGGTCGAGGTCCGCAACAAGCTGCGAAGGCCCCATAAGGCCAAGGGCAAGGCCGCCTGAGGCGCGGCGTGCCGGCCTTGGCCGCGGCGCTGCGCCGTTCAATTGATAGGTGTCAGTGACAGGAGGCCCGCGAGTGGTCTCAATGCGCCCGACGGGAGCAGACGTTTCCGCGAATTGCGCCGCGGGCCTGCCGGACAGGACGGCGGCCGCCGCATCGCGTCGAGCGAGGAAGGGAAGAAACTTGGATCTCAACAAAGTCGCCGTCGGCAACAACCCGCCTTGGGAGGTGAACGTTGTCATCGAGGTGCCACTGGGCGGTGAGCCGATCAAGTACGAGCTCGACAAGGACTCCGGCGCGATCTTCGTCGACCGCTTCCTTCACACGGCGATGCGCTATCCCTGCAACTACGGGTTCATTCCGCACACGCTGGCGGACGACGGTGATCCGGTGGACATCCTGGTCGTCGCCGGCACGCCGGTCGTTCCGGGCGCGATCGTGCGCGCCCGCCCGATCGGCGTGCTCATCATGGAGGACGAAGCGGGAGAGGACGAAAAGATCCTCTCCGTCCCGGTCGACGAACTGCACCCCTTCTACTCCAACATCAGCTCATACCGCGGTTTACCGAAGATCCTGCTGGAGCAGATCGAGCACTTCTTCGCCCACTACAAGGATCTCGAGTCCAACAAGTGGGTCAAGATCAAGCGCTGGGGTGAGGCCGAGGAAGCAAATCGCATGATCGAACAAGCCATCATCAAGGAAGCCGAAGCCTAGTCCGGGCCCCTCCCCTCCGGGCGGCACGCCAGACCTTGCCAGGCCATGGGCCGGATGTTCACGGCCTGACTGTTGGAAAGGGACATTGACATGACGGAAGCCACGCTCTTCGAAGTTCCGGAATTAATCGCCCAGCAAGCCTGGTGCGACACGGCCAAGTACCGCGACCTCTATGACAAGTCGGTCAGCGATCCCGAAGCCTTTTGGGCCGAAGAAGGAAAGCGCATTCATTGGTTCAAGCCCTACACCCAGGTCAAGGACGTCTCCTTCGGGCCGGGCGATGTGCACATCCGCTGGTTTCACGACGGCACGACTAACGCCTGCTACAACTGCGTGGATCGGCACTTGGCCGATCGCGGCGACCAGGTCGCCATCATCTGGGAAGGCGACGACCCTTCCGAGAGCCGGAAAATCACCTACCGCGAACTCCACGACCAGGTTTGCCGGCTTGCCAATGCCATGAAAGAACGCGGGGTCAAAAAGGGCGACCGGGTGACAATCTATCTCCCGATGATTCCAGAGGCGGCCTACGCCATGCTGGCTTGCGCCCGGATCGGCGCGGTTCACTCGATCGTCTTTGGCGGCTTCTCGCCGGACTCACTGGCGGATCGGATCAATGGTTGCGAGAGCAGCTGCGTGATCACCGCGGACGAGGGCCTCCGCGGCGGCCGCAAGGTTCCGCTCAAGGCCAATGCCGACAAGGCGCTCGAGCGTTGCCCGGGCGTCGAGACCGTCTTCGTGGTGCGCCGCACCGGAGGCGAGATCGATTGGACCGACGGCCGGGATGTTTGGTGCCATGAGGCCTGCGCCGCCACCACGGCGGACTGCCCGGCGGAGGAAATGGGCGCGGAGGATCCGCTCTTCATCCTCTTCACCTCGGGCTCGACCGGTCAGCCGAAGGGCGTGCTGCACACCACCGGCGGCTATCTGGTCTACGCCGCCATGACTCACCAGTACATCTTCGACTACCACGACGGCGAGGTTTACTGGTGCACGGCCGATGTCGGATGGGTGACCGGGCACAGCTATATCGTCTACGGCCCCATGGCCAACGGCGCGACAACGCTCATGTTCGAGGGGGTGCCCAACTATCCGGACAACTCCCGCTTCTGGCAGGTCTGCGACAAGCACAAGGTCAACATCTTTTACACCGCGCCGACCGCCATCCGCGCCCTCATGCGCCACGGGGAAGAGCCGGTGAAGCAAACCGAGCGCTCGTCCCTGCGCATCCTGGGCAGCGTTGGCGAGCCGATCAATCCCGAAGCCTGGCTGTGGTACTACCGCGTCGTCGGCAACGAACGCTGCCCGATCGTCGACACCTGGTGGCAAACGGAGACCGGCGGCATCCTAATCTCACCCCTGCCGGGCGCCACCGACTTGAAACCCGGCTCGGCGACGCTTCCCTTCTTTGGGGTCAAGCCCGAGATCGTCGACCACGAGGGCAAGGTTCTGGCCGGCGCCACGGAAGGCAATCTCTGCCTGGCCGACAGCTGGCCGGGTCAGATGCGGACCGTGTTCGGCGACCACGAGCGCTTTGTCCAAACCTATTTCTCCACCTTCCAGGGAAAGTACTTCACCGGCGACGGCTGCCGGCGTGACGAGGACGGCTACTACTGGATCACGGGGCGGGTGGATGACGTCATCAACGTCTCAGGGCACCGCATGGGAACCGCGGAGGTGGAGAGCGCCCTGGTCGCCCACGACTTGGTCGCGGAGGCGGCCGTCGTCGGCTTCCCCCATGACATCAAGGGTCAAGGGATCTACGCCTACGTGACCTTGTCCGCCGGCGTGGATGCCACGGAAGATCTGCGCAAGGAATTGGTCAAATGGGTGCGTTCGGAGATCGGACCCATCGCGTCGCCGGATTTGATTCAATGGGCGCCGGGACTGCCCAAGACACGATCGGGCAAGATCATGCGTCGGATTCTTCGCAAGATCGCCGAGAACGACTACGGCAGCCTGGGCGATACATCGACACTGGCGGACCCAGGCGTGGTGGACAACCTGATCGAGAACCGCATGAACCGTAGCTGAAAGTCGCGAGTCGGCGGATCAGCTCGAATTCCCGCGCTGAGCTGCGCGTCGTTGATCTCCCTCGGCTTGGCGCCCCAGGGTCCAGAAAGGACAATGCCTGTTTCGCAGCAGCCGGGAAGCTGGCGTGAAGTCAATACCCTCGAGGGATGTTGGAAAGCGCGCACTGATCGACCAAGGTGATCATATCGGGCGTATCCATCCTGATGACGCCCGACTGCTTGAGTTTGGTCAGACAGCGACTGACGGATTCGGGCGTGGTCCCGAGGAAGTCGGCGATGTGATAGCGCGTCATGGGGATCGAGATGGGATTCTCCGGCTCGCCTCTTTGGGCGGCCCGCTTCGAGAGGTAGAGCAGGAATGCCGCGACCCTCGAACATGCCGTCACGCCGCCAAGCAGAAGCACGTGGTCTTCGGCGATGCTCAGTTCGTTCGCCAAGGCATCGAGAACGATCTGTCCGTAGGTAGAGCTGCAGACCTCCTTCGAAGACAAACGGCGGCGGCCGTAGCAGACAAGAGTGCAATCCGTGATCGCTTCCGCCGTGGTGCGATAGCAATCCGAGAAGATGGATCCGAAATAGTCGCCCTCGGAGAGGAAGCCGGTGACCCGCCGGTCGCCGTTCTCCATCACCAGCGATGTGCTGACCGTGCCGCCGATGAGCCGAAAAAGGTATTCGGCGGGGTCGTCCTGCATGTAAATGTTTCGGCCGGCCGGCACGAACTCGGTCCGCCCGAGCGATCTTGTCCGCCGCTTGGCTTCGATGCCGCTTGTTAGAAGGTGGCCAACGTGAAGCTTCTCGGTTTGGACAGCACCGGCGCTTTCGAAATCTGCATACATGTCAACGCCCTCCCGATACGTTCGGCTCATTCGAATTGAGCCTTTTTGCTAGGTGAGAGGACTAAGCGGCTCCTGTTGCAGAAGTGTTGTTCGAATGTATCCAATTGTTACAAGGTTCCCCGCGCAGCCTTTTCGTCTAATGGTTCGGAATCGCTGGGTGCGCCAGGCCGGGCTCGAGTCACCGGAGGTTTTTCCCTTTGGCTTCTGAGGTCGAAGCACGCTCGGAGTTCGCCACGCTCAAAGCCGGGCTTGATCACATCGATCAGGGCATCTCGGTTTTTGACGAACGGCTCAGGCTGGTTTTTTGCAATCAGCGCTATCTCGACCTGCTCGAGCTACCCAAGGAGCTGGCTGTCGTCGGCTCGTCCTACGCGGATTTCGTGCGGTTCAACGCCGAACGCGGCGAATACGGTGACGGATCGATTGAGCAGCAGATCTCCGAAAGGGTCGAGGCGGCGCAGAACTTCATCGCCCACTATCAGGAGCAGACGCGCCCGAATGGCGTGGTCCTGGCAATTCATGGCGTACCCCTGCCCGAGGGCGGTTTCATCTCGGTCTACTCCGACATTACCGAGCAGCAGCGCGCCGAAGAGCTTATAAGGGAAAGAAACGAAGAGCTGGAGGCGCGCGTGCAGAGACGCACGCAAGAGCTGCAACGGGCCAACGAGCAGCTGCGCGACCTGGTAAAATCGGAACAAAGCATCTCCGAGGCCCTGAAGTACAGCGAAGCGCGGCTCCGTCTCATCACCGACGCCGTGCCCGCGGGTATCGCCTACATCGACGCCCATCAGCGCTACCAATTTGCCAACGATAGGATCGCCCGCGCCTTCGGCTACACGAAGGAAGACATCATCGGCAAAACGACGCGAGAGGTGCTCGGAGAAAAGCTCTATGACCAGCTGATCCCCTTCCTGGAGAAGGGGCAAATGGGCGAGGAGGTCACGTTCGAGTACACGCTGGGGCTTCCCGACGGCAGGAACGCCCTTATCCGAACCAACATCATCACCGATCTCGAAACGGATCACGCGTTCCCCGGCTACTATGTCCTCTCGCTCGATGTTTCCGACCAGAAGAAGGCCGAAACCGCCTTGGCCCATGCACAAAAGATGGAGGCGGTCGCCGAGTTGTCGGGCGGCCTTGCGCACGACTTCAACAATCTCTTGACTGTCGTCCTGGGAAATCTCCTGCCGCTGCGAGAGCGCTCTCGAGGCGCGGACGCGGAACTCGTCGACCCGGCGATCGAAGCCGCCAGGCGCGGGACCAAGCTCATTCGTCGGCTCCTGTCCTTCTCGCGCCAAGAGATGCTCGAGCCGGCGCCGGTGAAGGTCGAAGCCCTGATCGAGAGTCTCGTCGGACTGCTGAAGAGCACGCTGCCCAAGGAAATCGCTATCGTCAGCGAGACCGAGGATCGGGATCTTCTCGCCTTCGTCGATCTTCACCAGTTGGAGAATGCCTTGCTGAACCTTTGCTTCAACGCGCGCGATGCCATGCCTGGGGGCGGTACGCTTCGGGTCACCGCGGGGCTGGAATCCATCGCCGAGGGGGCGCGCACGGAGGTCGAGCTGCCGACCGGCCGCTATGTCGCCATATCGGTTGTCGACGACGGCAGCGGCATGGATCAAGCCACCGTGGATCGGGTGTTCGAGCCCTTTTTCACATCGAAGGAGGCGGGCCAGGGGACCGGCCTCGGCCTGAGCATGGTTTACGGCTTCGCCAAGCAATCCGGCGGTGCGGTCGCACTGGACAGCGCAGTCGGACAAGGCACCCAGGTACGCTTGCTCCTTCCCTGCGCGGAAGCGGCCATAGCGTCCACTGAGCAGGGCGCGACGCGCGAGGACTCCGCGGAACGGACGCTGGTTCTGCTGGTGGATGACGATCATGACGTTCGGGAGGTGATTCGCCGCCAGTTGATCGAACTCGGCTTTGTTACAATCGAGGCCGCGAACGCCGACGAGGCCCTTGGTCTCCTATCCAGCATCGACGAGATCGCGCTTCTTCTGTCCGATGTGGTCATGCCAGGTGGAATGAACGGCTATGACCTGGCCCAGCGGGCACTGGAGCGAAGGCCGGATGTCAAAGTCCTGCTGATGAGCGCCTTCACGGAGGGAAAGACCAGGGGTGGCGCCGAACCTCCCATGCCGGTCCTGCGCAAGCCCTTCGAGGCGCACGAACTCCACCGGGCCATCCGGAGCCGGTTGCAGAACGATGGCCCGGTCACCGAAAAATAGCCTAACACATTGCGAAATATAGATTTATCCGATTGTCCTGAGCCAATCCATGATACAGTGACCCTGCAATCGCCTGTTTTGGCGTGATGAGCTTGTGATAGCATTTGCGTTGAACAGAAATCGGCAAACGCAGTGAACGAGATCTAGCCGTGGCCCCGCAGTCGGAAGGGATCGTCGTTGTCGAGGACAACATCGAGGTTGCTCAAACCGTTCTCCGTTCTCTCGAATCGGCGGGCTATCAGACCAGGCACTTCACTCGCGGGCAGGAGCTGAGGAGCTATCTCCAGAAACAGACGCCGGCGCTTTGCATTATTGACCTGGGGCTGCCCGACGGCGACGGGTTGGATCTCGTCCGAAGTCTCCAGGGCACTCCCGATACGGCCATCGTCATCTTGACGGGACGGGGCAAGGCGACCGACCGGGTGATCGGCCTGGAGGTCGGCGCGGACGACTATATCGTCAAGCCTTTCGAGCCTCGAGAGCTGGTCGCCCGGGTCAAGGCGGTCCTTCGCCGGACCCGGCAAGGGGAGGAAAGCAGCGCGCCCGAGACCCTGCGGAACGCTCGTTTCGAGAACTGGACCTATAGCCCGGACACCTATTCCCTGACCTCCGAAGACGGCAAGACCTTGACGATCAGCGCCGCGGAAGCCCGTCTCCTTGCCGTGTTCCTCAAGGCACCGAAAAGAATTCTTTCCCGGGAACAGCTGCTCGAGCTCACGTCGGGCGAAGACTCCGCCGCCTTCGATCGGGCCGTGGATGTCCGGGTTTCGCGGCTGCGCCGCAAGCTCGAGGCCAACAATGAGGATCCGCAGCTCATCAAGACGATCTATGGCGCGGGATATCTCTTCAACGCGTCTGTCGAGTGGCTGGAAGAGCCCCGGTAAAGGCCGCCGGCGGCATCCTGCACTCCGTCCTCGGAAACATGCACAAGGCGGCGTGACCCGGCCGGCGGGCGGCCCGGCGGCGGTTCGGCCGGGCCGGGCCGTCTGTTGAAACCGGGTGGCGCGTCGCCATATGGCCGTGTGATCGAACGCCCGCCACGGAGCGTAGTATTCTCATGTCCGCGACCACCATCAGCCCCGACGGTCAAGCCCTTATGGACGGAACCATGATCCGCCTGGAGGACCTGGAGCTCACCCTGCCGTCGGCGGCGGGCCCGGTCGAGATCCTGCGCCGCATCGACCTGGAGGTCGGCGCCGGTGAGACGGTCAGCGTGGTCGGGCCTTCGGGCTCCGGTAAATCGTCGATGATGATGATCGTCGCCGGCCTCGAGCGAGCCACCGCCGGACGGGTGACCGTCGCCGGGCAGGAGCTGGCGAGCCTGTCCGAGGACGGCCTCGCGCTGTTCCGCCGCTCCAGCGTCGGGATCGTGTTCCAGTCGTTCCACCTGGTGCCGACCATGACGGCGCTGGAGAACGTGGCCATTCCCCTGGAACTGGCCGGCCGCGGCGACGCCCTCGAGCGGGCCAGGGCCTGCCTCGACCAGGTCGGCCTAGCGCACCGTTTGACCCACTATCCGGGGCAGCTGTCCGGCGGCGAGCAGCAGCGCGTGGCCCTGGCGCGCGCCTTCGCGCCGCAGCCGTTATTGCTCCTGGCGGACGAGCCGACCGGCAACCTCGACGGCGAGACCGGCCGCGGGGTGATCGACCTTCTGTTCGACCTGACCGCGGGCCACGGCACGACCCTCATGCTGATCACCCATGACCCGAACCTGGCGCAACGCTGCGGGCGCCAGATCCGCCTGGTCGACGGCCAGATCCGGGAAGACGCCCTGGCGCAGGGCGCGGTGCCGACCGCCAGGGCGAGCTGATGCGCGAGTTCGGGCTGGCGCTGACCCTGGCGCGGCGGGAGCTGCGCGGCGGGCTCAAGGGCTTCGGCGTGTTCCTGGGCTGCCTCACCCTCGGCGTGGCCGCGATCGCCAGTGTCGGCTCGCTGTCGCAGTCCGTGCTCGGCGGCTTGGCGGCCCAGGGCCAGAGCCTGCTGGGCGGCGACCTCGATCTGAGAATGGTGCACCGCACCGCCGGGCCGGAGGAGCTGGCCTGGCTGAAGCAGCGGGCCGATGTCTCGGTCTCGACCCACATGCGGGCCATGGTGCGCGCGCCCGGCGAGGAGCGTCGCTCCGTGCTGGTGGAACTGCGCGCGGTCGACGACGTCTTTCCGCTCTACGGCGAGGTGGTGCTCGACCCGCCGCTGCCGCTGGACCAGGCGCTCGGCCAGTCCGACGGTCTCTGGGGCGCGGCGATAGACCGCACCCTGGTATCCCGGCTGGACCTGGGCGACGACGCCCTCGGGACCGAGATCTTTGTGGGCGAGGGGCGCTACCAGATCCGGGCCATCCTGGAGCGGGAGCCGGACCGGATCGGGACCCAGATGATGTTCGGCGCCAGCTTCATGGTGTCCACGGACAGCCTGCCGCAAACCGGGCTGCTGCGCCCCGGCGCCCTGAACCACACCCATTACCGGCTGCGCGTGTCGCCCGGGGAATCGCCCGCGGCGCTGAGGGCCGAGATCCTCGAGACCTTCCCCGAGGCCGGCTGGCAGGTCCGCGGCACCGCCGAAGCGGCGCCGGGGGCCAAGCGCTTCATCGAGCGGCTCGGCATGTTCCTCAGCCTGGTCGGCCTGACATCTCTGCTGGTCGGCGGGGTCGGGGTCGGCAACGCCGTGCGCAGCTACCTCGAGGGCAAGACGGCGACCATCGCGACCCTGAAATGCCTCGGCGCTTCCGGCCGACTCGTCTTCCGGGTCTACCTGGCCCAGGTGCTGGCGCTCGCTTCCCTCGGCATCGCGATCGGCCTGGCGCTCGGCGCCGCCACGCCCTTCGCGGTCAATGCCCTGGTCGGCGACAGCTTCGGCTGGCAGGGGGTCTCGGCGGTCTTCCCGGCGCCGCTCGCGCTCGCCGCCGCCTTCGGTGTCCTGATCACCCTGGTGTTCTCGCTCTGGCCGCTGCAGCACGCCCAGGCGGTGCCGGCAGCCAGCCTGTTCCGCGATCTGATCGCGCCCGACCAGACGTCGGTGGGCGCCAAGGCCTGGGCGGGCATCGCCCTGCTTGGTCTGCTCCTGGCCGGTCTGGCCGTGGTAACGGCGGTCGACAAGCGGCTCGCGCTCTACTTCGTCGCCGGCGCGCTGGGCGCGCTCGCCACATTCCGGCTCGCGGCCTACGGGGTCATGACCCTGGCGCGGCGCGCCGGACGGCCGCGCCACGCTGGCCTGCGCCTGGCGCTGGCCAACCTCTACCGCCCGGGCGCGCGGACCGGGGGCGTCATCATGTCGCTCGGGCTCGGCCTGACCCTGCTCGTCACCAACGCGCTGATCGAGGGCAACCTGGCCAAGCAGGTCGGCGACAGCCTGCCCGAAGAGGCGCCCAACTTCTATTTCCTCGATATCCAGCCGAGCCAGGCAGAGAACTTCGAGCAGGCCGTCGGCGAGGTGGCGGGCGTGCGGGAGATCCGCCGCGTGCCCATGCTGCGCGGACGCATCGCGCAGGTGAACGGCAAGTCCAGCCGGGAACTGGATATTCCGCCCGAGATCGAGTGGGTATTCCGGGGCGACCGGGGACTGACCTGGACCCGCGAGCCGCCGGAAGACACCGAGCTGACCGCCGGCGAGTGGTGGCCGGCCGACTACAGCGGCAAGCCGCTGGTTTCGCTCGACGACAACGTCGGAAGGCTGCTCGGGATCGGCCCCGGCGACACCATGACCATCAATCTGCTCGGCCGGAACATCGAGGTGACCATCGCCAACCTGAGGGTGATCGACTGGTCGCGGATGACGATCAACTTCGTCATGGTCTTCTCGCCGGGGGTCCTCGAGGCGGCGCCACAGACACAGATCGCCACGGTCAAGGTCGCCGCCGAGCAGGAAGACCAGGTCGAGCGGGCGGTGACCGGCAACTTCGCCAACGTCTCGGCGATCCGGGTGCGCGACGCCCTGACCGCAGTCGGCGAGCTGATCGCCAACGTCGGGATCGCGGTGCGCGCGGTGGCCGGTGTTGCGCTCTTCGCCGGGGTCCTGGTCCTCGCCGGGGCGGTCGCGGCCGGGCACCACCGGCGCATCTACGACGCCGTGATCCTCAAGGTACTGGGCGCGACCCGCGGCCGGATCATGCAGGCCTTCCTGATCGAGTACGGCCTGATGGGCTTGGTGAGCGCCGCGATCGCCAGCGTCATCGGCACCCTGGCCGCCTATCTGATCATGACCGAAGTGCTGCGCGGCCCCTTC
>JAAUXU010133116.1_pt1 | contig 16364 bp, 17 predicted proteins | sample 7278151 | NCBI WGS metagenome assembly JAAUXU01 (sample SAMN14350113, study PRJNA611818) | marine sediment metagenome | isolation source: surface marine sediment (1.8m) | place: French Polynesia: Moorea | collected 2018-08 | reverse complement strand
TCACTGTTCAGTGGTTTCGCTTTCAACTCATCTTCACTGTTCAGTGGTTTCGCTGTCAACTCATCTTCACTGTTCAGTGGTTTCGCTTTCAACTCATCTTCACTGTTCAGTGGTTTCGCTTTCAACTCATCTTCACTGTTCAGTGGTTTCGTCGGAACATAGTCTACTTTTTCAGGCTCATGTTTAGCGGCAAAAGCTGCTTTCGGCTTCTTGTTAGTAGGAGCTGCATGAAAGCCCTTTGCTCCTTTCGCTTTCGCCTTTGATGGATCAAGGCCGTCCTCATTCTCTGCAGCATGTGAGGCTTCTTCAGACTCTTTTGGAGCTGATATGACCTCATCGCTGGACTCAGGAGAAGGAGGGGGAGTTTGCATGGGGTGTGATGTCTCAATCGTTCCCTGAGTATTGCTCATCGTGACCTTGTCCGGGCTACTCTCGAGTCCCTTCTTAGATACCATGTCCTCCAAGGAAAGACTCTTGGAATCATTTTTGACCTCATCCACCATCTTAAGCAAGGAAGACTTGGGAGCAGAGTGCAGATCAAGGACATCGTTCCTCTGACTTGGTTCCGTGACGTTGCTCTTGACCAGAGGTGCCTCAGTTCCCTCATAACTTGACTTGAACTGGCTGATCAGAGGTTTGTTCAGCTCCTCCTTGGCATCATCAACGTTTGTCATTCTCCTCGGTTGATAAGAAGACGACGTCACTCGAAGCGGCATCTTGCGCGAGTTCCTTTCCTCCCTAATCTTCTTCAGCATCTCTGCGTCCTCTCTCCTCTCCATGTTCCTCTGCTCCCTCTTCTTGAACCACTTGTCGAGCTCGTTGCTCCTGGAGATCCTCGATTGGGCGACGTCCCTGACCGGTTGGGTTGGGGTTGGGTCCAGCACGTACCGAAATTGCCTCCACCTGTACTCGTAGGGCTTGTAATTGTCCCACTCAGGATTGAGCTGTGCGAAGCAAGCGAGTTAGTAAGTAGATAAAGGGAGCAAATCAACAAAATCTGCAGAGATTTCAACACTAAAGCAGCAAAGTTGGCTGCTTCTGGACGTCTTTGTGCCAAGCAGTCAGTGAGTTTAGCGATCCCTACTTTTGTCCAAGGTATCAAGTAGGCCTTTTGTTTCAGAAGAGGAAAAAAATCGCGGCTCCACAAATCATGCCTGGATGTATGAACGAATTCTATTTTTTCTCAATAGCAGCAGCAGATATTTTTGGATTGGAGTGGTTCTTTTTTTCAAAAAAAAAAAGAAAAGATTTGACACATCACCGATAATTTTTTCCACATAATTACCCAACCTTCTTGGCCACAGGAGGCCTCATGTTGCCGTACGGAGAGTGGGGAGAGCCATGCTGGATCTTGCTGCTGGAATAATCTCTCTTTCCAAAAGTTCTTTGTTGAGAATCTTCTCGTTTCTTGTAGCCGTCATGGCCGTAGAGGCTTCCTCCACCTTGACTTCTTCCACTCACGAGCTCAGACTCTTTTTAAAGATTAGAAATTAAAGAAGCGTCATTAATTTGGGGCCGGAAAGCTTTACAATGTATTTAAAGGACGGTCTTGGGCTGGTTTTTTTTTCTTGAGACCCTTTTACGCAATAATCGTAGGTTAATTATTTACGAATGAACAATATTGCGACTGACAAGATGTCTAGATCGATGTGTTAAAATTTTGGTCTTCACCAAAGATATGCTACAGCTGTAATTTAACGTGTGTCCTGTGTGTCCTTGACTTCTAATATGGGGTTATTTACTTAATCATTAGTATGAGCGTACGATTAGCTGACGTCGTCTCTTTCTTGGTTCTCTTGGCTGAGGATTAAATCCTCAATCACTGAGGATGATGAGTTTGAAAATGCAGCCATAGAGCAGAAATACTATTTTAATGATGATTTCCAGTGGTTTCAAGTAATTATTAGGCCAAGTGATGCTTTACCGTTTTCTTGTTTTAGATTTGGTCAGCATGACAGCAGAGCTGCACTTTCAAAGTACGTTTTCTTGCTTTTCTCACTCTGTCAGACATGTTTGGAGCTTTTAGTATCCGTAGTAATAGTATCTCCCATATGGGTAGCCGTAGTACATTGGATGTGGCAATCCAAGGGTCAGGGCAGCATCCCAGACAGCCCCTCTCCTCACTGGAGATAAAAAGTTCGGAAAAGTGGATGCGAAAGAAGGCACCAAGTTTACAGAATGAAAGAAAATGAATCAAGTCAAGATGGAAATATAGGTTCAGTGTTTGCTCGATGGAGAAATATCGGCAGTTCCTCACCAATAAGGTCCTGAGGAGCCCGGTAGTTGTAGTACTGGTGGTACTGGTACGGTCTGTAGTAGGGCAAGTAGTCGTCGAAGAGTGAATGATAATAGCGGCTGTAGCTGGGCAGTGACGGGTACAAGTAGCTGGACGTGTACGGATAGTGCCAATAGATCGTGCTCCTCGGGGGGGACAGCGCTCGAACCGGGGACTCTGCGCGCACCGGAGAACTGGCCCGATCAAAGGTGTACCTGGTGAAAACGAGAGCAAAAGAACAATTTCGCTGTATTAATGTTGCTAAAAATATTAGTGTAAATCTTTATGCAAGCGCGAACGTTATAATTTCTCGCTTTCTAGCGCACCCATTATGCTGATGATTGTCAACTCTCTCTCTCTGATAACTCCTGGCCACGACGGCTCCTCTGTCCCCCTGTCCTTTCAGGGAGAACAAAGAAGTGGATGACTTTTACCGGACAAACTCCTTCTCTTCCCCCAAGTCGTCCGTCCTTGACAGCAGGGAGGACGACGACCTCACCCACGGCGTGCCCCATGGAGTCCCCAGCCACCATGCCAAGTTTGCTCTCAATAGGCTTGTGAAACGAGCAACTGTTGAATAAAAGGGGTGGGGTGTGTGCGGGTGCAGCCCTGCCATTGTCGATGGTAGAGTGGAAGCAGAAACTAGCAGATGCTAGGTCAAAGAATCATGCTTGAACTACCTCAATTAGTCCTAGGTTAGCTTTAGATCACGTAGGTACCATTCTCAAGTGATCACACACATCTCTTTGATCCTCTGGTTTGTTTTGAGGTCCCCGACTAAGTCCTCCATGGTCCTTTTGAAGGGCAGCCTCTGACTTGTCCAAGTTGCAGAGTTGCCAAGGAGAAGACCAGGATTTTCAGCCTCAATTTTCTTAACGAGGCTATCGGAGCTGTCAGTCCAAGAACGCCCTGGTCTTAACAGGGTTATCTCATCGTCCACAGACGTCTTGACCTTCTTGTCTGGACTATCACACGTCAAAAACCATTATTCTTTTCTATCTTTACAAACATCCTCCTTAATTCAACTCACTCATCTGCAGAGTTGTAGTAAGTGGACATGGGCGGCGGTGTGACGGCGCGGCCGTAGTCGGCGTAGGCAGCCACCCTGGGCTGGGTGGGGATGGGCGGCGGGGTGACTGCGCGGCGGCGGCCGGTGTCGAAGTCCACCTTGTTGACGATGGAGCGTACGAGGGCCCCGTGGTGCTTGCGCTTCATGCGGTAATCCATGTAGTCGCTGAAGTGGCTGATGGGCTTCAGCTAGGAAAGAGAAATCCTGTGCTCTAGCAACCGTCACCACTTGAATGGCAGAAGTACAAGAACGTCTTGATTTGATTCTAAGTCTTGAGTGGAAGATCAGTTTGCTACTCACGAAGATCTTAGTTCAAACATTTACTTTCGATATGAGGACACTTTCTGAAGTACAAGTCTCGAGGTGATCAAAAAGTAACCACGCTCGAAATGGGAATGGTGGAAGAATCCAGACGAGGAGGAAGAAGGTGATCCCAGCACTGAAGTCGTCAGCGTCATCCCTGAAGAGTCCTCATCGAGTCGAGCAGAGAACGTCTGGCTGAAGTGAAGCTCGAGTCTCGATCTCACAATAGCGCAAAAGTATCGTCAATTCAGGGCTTCACTGTGCGAAGTTTCGTTCTCCGCCGCATAGCGAACGAGAGTTGCTCTTTTTGGTGACTTCCCCGACCGATCAGCTATCATTTCATCTAGATTTGTCCACACTGGAAAAAATGATCAACGTCGGCATCTCTTTTCACTGCCCAGAGGAAGAAAGTGGTAAAAAGAAGCATTGAAGGCCTATGATTTGTTGACAAAAGTCGCGTCTCATCGCACTTTGTAAGTGAATTTTGCAGGCCCACCCCTCAGGCCTTGAAGCTTTCCGCCAGAAAATTCTCCTTGTTTGCGTTCACTTTTATTTTTAGTAGCGTCGCGCAAGTTCTGCTCTCTCTACCAGACAGAGACCGCCTGGGCGAGGACTCAAGTGTCCGTCCCAGCGAGCGAAGCCTTGCGCAATGCAAGATAAAAGGAGAAAATGAAATCATGTCCTTCTTCCCATATATCTATGGGGAGCGCCTTGCCAGAGGCAGGTGTCACGTCTTAAATGGACCAGGAAAAGACTTCGTATAAGCATTCATATGTGTGTAACTTTATGCTGTTTGCATCTATTACGTAAGGCAGAAAATGTCAGAGCGACGCAGTGTGAAAGATCTCTTAAGGAGAGATCGGATTTCCTCCCTCTTCTTTCAGATTTTACCCATTTTTCTCGTTTGCGGACACCGAAGAATTTCTACTTGAGGTAAAATTGAAAACAACAGAGGACAGACGAATTGAACTGAGTGAGTGGGCAAAGCTCGGCCAGACAAAGCGGATTTGCTGTCAGGCCCACAACGCGCAATCGGAGAGAAGCACAGGCCTACTTCGAGACACCTTCACACACTGTGGAAATGTTTAGTTTGCTCAAAAATCTTTTTCAATCTCCGCAAGACAAAAAACTCCTTTCAACTCTTCAAGGAAGTTCTGTTGGCACCTGGCAACGTTCCCATCTTTCCCATTGTAATTCCCACGTGCGTGCCCAACATGGGAGGTGTCTGCATGAGCAGACAGCGAAGAAGAATCTGTCAAATTTCAAACAAGCTGGCTCATTTTCGGATGCCCCAGAAATCAAGGGACTGGTGGGCCCGTCCGCCACCTTGGTGTCCGAGCCCATGTTGCCTACGGTGTAGTCGCCGGTGACGGCAGACACGTTGCAAAAGCCCGCGAGGGGAGCCAGAAATGCCTCCCACTCACGTCAGCACAGTCATGTTTTTTCCAACTTGCAGGGAAAACAAATAAGGAAGGCCTGAAATTTCTGCCGCTGGCCAATCTGTTTATCTTCCTACCTCACCATAGGTGTTTCCCCACATCTTGACGAGTGATTATTACAAAGTAATTCGAGGTGCTGCTCCGGACTTCCCCTGAGAGCTTCCGAGGGAAGAGTGAGGCCTGGGATGCACAGTGATGACTTTCAAGCTGGCCCAAGTTGCTGCTGGACAGGGTGACTCACGAGTAAGCGCGCACACGCTACAACCTGTCAAGTCCAGCTGAGTTGTACAAAATGTATGGATAAAGTGCAGGATTTAGCTTTAGTTCATGCGCTACACACTAGGAAGCTGAGAGGAGATCAGGAGAGTCCACCCAGTGGACCCGCCGAAGGAGGACGTGCTGAGCGCACTCTTTCCAGCCTCTTGGCACAAGGACCTGATCAAGTACAGGCCAAATGGCGTACTCATTGTTGACCTTGGAACATGATCTACTGGAGCTGATGCTACCTTCACTTCAGACAAGTGTGTACACGGACATGTCCAGAATGCTAAGCCATGCACGTCGACTCCACATTGACCCCACACACCCTGTAGTAGCATTTCAATAATGAAGTGCAAGGGGTAAGCAGGAGGAGTAGGCTGAGGCACAGGAATTGGCAGCCTGTCAAGTGTTGTACCTTAATGCATGTATGTGTTCTGTACAAGAATGTGCTGTAGTAAGAGTGTTCTTACTCTGCCAGACAGACGAAGTGGAGGTGCAAACTGTGTCCTTCCTCGTACAATACGCCGTCCAGTGAGCGAAATAACCGTACCGGGTCATTCACACTGTGTATTCAAGTGTCTGGTGGAGTGGAGCAAGCAGCATGCATCAGTACAGCAAAGTCCCGATTTATCAACATCGTTGCTGCTTACGGGACATGAAACCTATTCTTGATTGAGCGATATTCAACTTAGTCTCAACTTAGGTGATTTTGGACTTGGGATGGTGGACAAGAATCTGTGAGTGAGGCTGATCTGCAGCGCTGAGGTGGTCAAGTCGACCCTTGTCAACAGTCCTGATTCCCAGTACGTAACATCGAGGCTTGACTGTATGCAGAAGAGCACAGGCAAGACTGCTTGGCTTTTTTACCTTATGTTTTGGTGCTGTAAATACTCGTGCGTACACGCCCACGCAGTTGGATCTCCCTCTACACACGCGCAAACTGTCGCTAAGACGAAATTGAGAGCTTGAACTTTGAAAGTCACAACAGGAGGCAAATCACACACGATGAGGGGAAAAAAAGTTGCAGCCATCTGTGATCTTTTGAAGTCCTTTGTTCGCTCGTGCCTGCTTTGAAGAGTTTAAGGGCGTTCTCACTAAATCCGCTCGCCCAGCCCATAAAGTGACGCCCTCTGTTGGCCGACTTGACGTTACACTCCTCATTTTTCCAGCGTCCAGCGCGATGTTCACTGCCGCCGCCGCCGTCGCAGCTGTTGCCGTCGTTTCACTCGTTGCCGGCGTCCCAGGGTTGCCAGAGGGACATCAGGCTGACCAAGGACCTGTGGCTGGCTGCAGCGTCCGCGCATGAAAATAGTCATTTCAACCACAGCCCCGTCTTCGGGTTTCTTCTTCGCTTTGAAGCTGTCCACGTAAATGGAGGTTAATCTGCTAAGAATTAACTCCCAGTTATGTTGAAGTGAATTTACGCAGTCGTATGACCCAAAAACTTGCCCCATTTCAGCTGGGGCCCCGTGTAAAGTATGAAGGCCCTAAAATCGGGCTCAAGCTGTTCTTTGGACTTCATAAGAGGCCCCTTTACTTGCGTAGATTGTTATTGCGGGATCAGACCCTGATAAGATTACGTTGCCAGTAAATGACTACAAACTTTTTGCTGTAAATTATCTCGTGCTCCTAGATTAAGTTCTATCGGACGAGGTGGAAGTTTACTATATTTACAGCGAGCACCAACCAAGCGCATAACGTTTATCAATCATTGTCTACCATGTAATGTTATCCATTCAACATTGATCTCTTAATTCACCTGAAAGCCAATAAACAATCGCTCGTTTTCGTACCTCACTGATAGGTTATAGCGTAGCTCTTTAGCTTGGGGTTCACCGTGTGAGTGACAAAACAGCTGCACCGTGCTGATGAGGACTTTTTTCAGCCTCGCACGCTCTCCTTATCAAACCACACTGAGCAAGAAGGGAGCGAGAGCAGCAAAGCAGAAGCCAAATATCCATTTCACTGTCACAAGACGTGTGTTCCACCAATAACACTTCCGTGACGAGCATTATGTCGACCCCATCTGGAAAGTGTCATTTCTCCTAAACTGCTCAAGAGGCCTACAAATGACACCAGACTCGAGCTGCTCCTTCTGACACACACACTCACCCAACTACACACGCAGACAGAAAAAAGAACGCGGTCAGACAAACAGCGACGTGAACATCGCGTTCGCCCAGTGTATTTTAATGTTGTGCCATAAAGGTATTATGGTGTACACGTGCATATCACAATGTGCGTTATCTCCCTTTGAGGTGTTCAGGAAGAGGGCGAGGCAGACCGGGGTGTCAAGTTCACATTTTTCCCCACTTATCTGTGCGAATATTGAGTACTGAGCGTGCAAGAAAACTCCATTCATTTTTCATGCACGCGGTCTTCTCAACAATGAAATTGTGCTAGCGTAAAATCTCACCTCTTGCACGTGTCCATAACAGTCCTGTTTAAAGGATACAGTGATTTGTTTCCCCGGATTTAGACAAATTTACAAATAACCGACCATGAAAGCACTTATGTGGACTCAATGTCTTGTCATGCTGGTCTTGACTGTCGTGACCAGGTCGGAGGTGGCCATGAAGCAAGAGAAGAAGTTTGTGGGGGCCTCCGGCGATGGAGACGAGGTCGTTTTGTCCTGTGAGGCAAACGACTTGCCGGAGGAGTGCAAGTTCTACAGGTGTGTGACCAGCAGCAGTGCAACGTTGTCCATTGGTTGCTGTCGAGGCCAACCAACGCTGAGCCTCCACGCATAAGAGTACAGTGTGTACAAAAAATATTCTGTTTCAAGGCCAGACGGACAGCTTATTTGTCCGGAACTGGACGAGGAGGAGATCTTCTACGAGTTGACGGACGACGAGGAGTGCGTTGAAGATCCCAATGTGCGATTCCTGGTGAGAAAGACTCAGGAAAAAACCGCAATCAAGTCCGCTAGAGTCAAGTCTCCGTTTGTAGATTTCTAGTGACAAATGCGCTGTAGCCATCAATTCAGTCTCCAGGGATCTCCACTTTGGCCAGTGGCGCTGCCAGATTTACTCCTGGGACGAGATGGGTGAGACCGCCATCGTCCTGGGCGAAGCTCAGGAGGCTGACGTAGAGTTCATGGACGTCTGGGGAGACGTCACCGTGGAAATGGGTAAGACAATCTCCATCGGTCAAAACTGCCACACGAGCGTTCCCTTTTTTTACAGTTCTTCCTCTTCAAGAACTGTACTGAGTATGACGTGTTTCTGGTAGAGAAAGCTGCAGTTGGTTTGTTTTTTATTCGACACTTTTAGGGACAGCATCAGGGACGACATTCGCCTGCAAGGTGGTTTCCGTCGACGGCGGCCCCATGTTGGCCCCGCCGGCCACGCCCATGCTCTGGACTCTCGACGAGACAGTTGTCAAGAAATCGAGCGACTACGAACAGGCAACCTCCTGATGATGAATGCCCTAAATCATTTAGCAGCCATCAACAGAAAATCTCATTTAGAACGCCGATGGCGAGTGGCACCAGTCGTACACCTTCAATCCCGTGATCCCCGACGACGAGAAGATCCTCTCATGCTCCGTGGGAGGCGAGGATAAAATGGACTCAATCAAGCTGTTCATCACCTACTTTGAAGTTCTGGGCGGTGAGATAAAGTCCTACATGAATCCCAAGGATTTGAGAGTTGAATATTTCTACAGGCTCCGCCGACGCCCAAACCCTGGAGGAAGGTCAGCCAGCATCCTTGGACGTAGCATTTGAGGCATATCCAACCCTCACTGATGATCAGGTATGTAAAAAACCCTCAATTTGTTTGAACCAGACATGCACAAAATTGTACCTTTTGCTCGACATTTGCAGGTTCATTGGATGCTGGACACTCCCAAGGGCCCTCAGAGGCTAAACTTGGGAGAGGAATTGCCAAGGTTTAGTGCCACGAGGCTGGAGGAAGTGGGCGAGAACTCGTAGGAGGACAGCAAGCATTTTTTTCTGGAAAAGAAACCGACTACATTTGCTCACTTTCAGCTATAAAACGACTCTGGAGATCAAGAAGGCTGCCAAGTGGGACACCGATGCGTCTCATCGCCTTGTCGTCAGCGTAGGTGGGAACACCGTTGCCGCCAACGAGAAAGAGGTCGAGCTCGACATTGTCGTGAAGATGCCAGAGCCTGAGCCAGAACCTGAACCTGAGCCACTAGAAGGTGAGTCACTCGCACATGCTCAACTCCTGCTTAGTGTGAAATCTTTGTCTCTCAAAGATTGGTACCGTTCAGTTGCGTATGTGCATCGAAGTGAATCAGGTGACTAAAATATGTCCCGACTACACACGTCAGCTTGCCTTTGATAGAACCTGGGGAGCTCCCGGCGGTAGAGGCCACCACAGAAACCGCCACGAGCGAGGCCGAGGCCGTCTCAGAGGCTAAGACGTCAGGGGTCAGCCTCTACATTATCATCGCCATTATCTGCCTGGAAAGTCAATTTTAGCAATGTATTATACCTATGATAAAACAGTGAATCTTTCTTTTATATTGTAGGTTATTCTTCTCTGTCTCCTCTTTTACTGCACCAAATGCTGCAAGAAGAAGAGGAAGACCGAAGGAGATGGGGAGGAAAACAAGGAAGGAGTTGTTCAGAATGACAAGAAAGACCTTGAGGCTGCAGCTCCTCTCCTGGAGAAGAACAACAAGACGGATACCGATGTTGGTAGAGCAGAAAAGGGCACAACCGGGGCCGTAGAAGGCGCCGAGGTGGCTGAGTCTGCGGCTGAGGCCGCGGGCAGAACGGAGGCAGCCGCGGCTGCCACGGTGACCGCAGCAGCGGAGGCCAGGAGGAACAGTAGGGCAGGTATTATCGCAGACTTTAAAAAATAACGAATTTTTCAGCTTTTTCCACACAGCTACAATAAAGCCAATCCATTGCTTATACGTAGCTCAGTCAGTCTTGCGGATTGACCCCAGCTTTTGGCACACAGACACGAACAATCCAAAACGCTGACACTCTTTGCACTTCTTCACCCATTGCTTGTTCGTACATGAGCTTCACTAAAAGCAGTGTAAATGCATTTTCTTGACTCTTTCCAGGGTTACCCTGAGCTGACACCCCGATATCATATTTAGTTCAATATTTTTGGCGGTGATTCTGTACCTAAGATTTGGTTCGTTATAGATAAAGAAGCTGATCTAAGAGCTAAGGAGAAGGAACTCCTGCGCTCCCTTGAGTCCTTCAGGGGCGTGACGACCCAACCGTTGTCCTCCAAGGACCCCAGCATCAACGATGAGAACAGGAAAATCCAGGACTTGGCCACCGTGATTAGGATGAAGGAGGAGGAAGAAGCGGCCGCTAGGCAGGAGGTGGTGGCTGCCGGGGAGCCAATTATCAAGCAGTAATGTGTGATTCCATCAAGGCAACACTTGAGAGGACAGCTGAGACAAGACTCAGCCAAGCAATCAAGAGACGGTATCAGCAAAATCTGGAGTTGTGACTGCTTCTCATATATATATATATATATATATATATATATTCTGTATATATACATATATATATATATATATACAGCCAGTAAAACAATTACTCAGTAGAGACATGCTTTGAAATCCTTAGAAATTTCAGAATTAGAGAATCACACATTGCTGCTCGTCAAAACCAGGGAAGACATTAAAGATCGTCTGCATGGAGCGGATCCTGTGAATTCTCCAGCCTTCGAAGACAAGTCAAAGGTAACTTCTGAGACTGATGGACTCGTGAAAAAAGTCCACGAATCTGCTGCTGCTCAGGATTGGCCCGCCAGCCCCATCACGTCCACGACGGTCGACACAAACACCGACGACCCATTCAACACATCCCCTTCCCCCTCATTTGAAATGGCGAAGGTCAACAACAATCCAGCTTTCCCCAAAGGCAAGGAGTGGCAATCCATGGTGAGAAGCATATCGGTACATCAACTCCGTCATTGCCATGATTCACCTTTCCAAAACTGCCAAATCTTCAGGATGAAAACAACGTCGACCATGCCCGACATATGGAACAAGTGAATAAGATCATGGAAATGATCGAGTCTGGACAGGATACTCTAGACCCAGACCAGATCACGGATCAAATGGGCAAGATCATCGAGACGATCAGGTCTGGACAAAACTCCACAGATAACTCAGGTCCTGTGGAAGCCCAGACGTCACCAAAGGTAGGTACCCGATTCTTAGCGCAATGTTGTATTTCTTCGCCAAAGTAACATTGGTGCATCTCAGAGTCCGACGGTGAGTGCGTCAACGCAGATACCTCAGTTGCCACCCGACCAAACTCCTGACTCCAGGCCAGAGAGCAAGCAAGAGAGGGAAACGGCCAAGGAGGCAGAGCAATCCATGTACTTGAGCGGATGAAACATGTTGGCATGCATACCAGACCTTTTAATAACTCGATTTTTTTCCTAGTAATAATACTAGTAATATAAAGCACGAGGGCTGTATGTGCGTCTGTCTGTCTGTCTGTCTGTCTGTCTGTGTGTCTGTCTGTCTGTCTGTCTGTCTATCTTTCTTTCTGTCTTTCTATCTTGCTGTCTGTCTGTCAGTCTGTCTGTGCGTGCGTTCGTGTGTGTCCAGCTTTTGCGCGAGAACCACGTGTACGTCTGTCTCAGCGAGCTCCGTATGTAGTGTGATGAAGGTGATTTGGATCGGTTGAGGTGTGATCGTAAGCTCTCCAGAATCCTTGGCAAAGAGAGCTTCAAAGAACGAGATGTCGATCTCCGAGGCTGCAGACATGGTCCGCGAGGTGATTTCAAATGACCATATGAAATGACCAATGATAGCCAAATGACCCTACTGGGGTCGCAGTGGTTGGGTGTGCCTTAAGAAGTACGATCAGAGCAGGAGATGGCGAGCACGCATGGGACAGGAGAAACTTCTGTGCCAGGATCCAGTCTACTGTAGTGTCCGCTAAAGTGTGCCTCTGAAGTGCCCGGACTTATGCTAAAGAAGCCATCTTCAGTTAGAATCCTGAGCCCAAATTTGGAGCGAGAGTAGCTCCATTTTTCTTCTGTTACAGCTATTTTCCAATTTGAGCTCAATATTCCAAGTTTTAGGTGCCCATCGTTTGCATCAATTGTCCAATCCCATTTCCTTATGCAGCTCTGCAGTACAGTAGGATTGACTTTTTCTGTTCGAAAATGCTATGTGTGAAAAGTATGTCTGATTGATCTCCGATGTGGAGGGACTCTTCCTCCTCTTGTTCGTACCTAAGATTTGAGCTCCATCAAACATACTTTTACTGATATTTTTTAAGGCTTGTACATCAAAAATGGGACACTTGCACACTGCCATTTTTTGTTTTTCCTAAAATACATGATTATCAGTGTTGACCTCTGCATTTATTCTCACCACGTCTGAGTGACTCTAACCCAATGTCAATCCCACAGAAAGTCACACCTCACAGCTCAACATGGATGTCCAGAAATCGCTCATTTACGTCTTTGCGTATCAAAATGGCACATACTGTATAGTTTCGGAGTAAAAGCTGAAAATATACTGTACAATTCTCGCGGTGTTACCGACACTTTTGAGCCTGACTGTGCGTCATTCTCGTCTACAAGCATTAAAGTGCTTGTCCTTGGATCACTGCTGATCGAATGCTGAATCGATTCTTTTCGCTCTCCGTGGAAAAAGTTTAAAAAGTACTTGGTTTCGTCCCGCAGTGTAAAAAACCCTTTTTCCTGAAGTGTAGGTGCTATGGATCATGCTGTCATGGGCATTTTGATATTTTTCTGTAAGACATACGCAAATCCTAGGAATTTGGGTGAAGCAGTAACTTCTTCTTGGACTCTTCACTACAAAGAACTGTATACTTACGGTATACTATACTGTAACAGTCTCCTGTTCGACTTATGTCGAGCAGCAGAGCCAAAAAGGTGTCTGAACTGCGAGATTTTGAGACTGTTGAAGAGGAAGAAAGTGCTACTAAACCTTTCTGAAGTGCAGAAGTCGACTAAAGACTCTCAGCATGGACGGGGAGCACTCATAGGCAGAGTTGGACTCGACGTCGGACAGTTATTGACCAGATCTTAGGCAGTGGAAGAACTTGTGGATCGACCTCGCGGGTGCGATCGCGTCGCAGTCCTTGTCGTACGCTTGGCTGTGTGAGTGGCCGATAAGAGCTTGAACAACTTTGGACATGAATTGAAATACTGGCTGCTCGCGATCTTGTCGATGTCCCCGTGAACAATGAATGACGTGAACTAGCTCATGATGTTCTTCCCCTAATCGTTTATCTACAGCTCACATTTACATGTACAAACCTGTGACAGACTGATCATTGATCCCTAGATGAGGACTTCATCTAGAGGTCCTTGGACAGATGTACGTACAGCACAAGTACTGGCACGTTCGTCCGCGCCTTCCAGGCAAACTAACTTGCGACCACCCCGGGGTCGCGTTCCACATGCTCAACGAGGGTCCTCGGCCCACAACAAAAATATAGGACGCAAGGACACTTCTCGCCAGGTTCAGAAATTTGCTACTTTCTTCTTCTTCTTCTTCTTCCTCTTCTGGCTGGCGGTGGTGTGATTGTCCCTGCTGGACTGTGCCGCTGGTGGCGGAGGTGACTTCTGCGGCAACTTGGGGGATCTGACAAGACGACAGGTTGACTTATTCAATGGAAAAGTGAAAAATTGTCAAGACTTTCGTACCCGTCTGGTTTTTCCTGCTTCTTGTTCTTCCCGCAGGCCTTCCTGATGTTGCCCACCTTCTCCCACTTCTTCCTGGCAGTCAGATTGCTGCCACTGCTGCTGCCGCCGCCGCCGCCGCCGCCGCCGCCGCCGCTGCTCCCGTTGGGATGGTCGGAGGATGACCTCGATGCTCTGGATGATGCTGTTGGAATGTTCACAGAGATTGGATTCTTCTTCTTGTTGCTCTTCTTGCTGTTATTGGGCGATGGTCTCCTTGGGGTGCTTGCACCTGAACGAGGCTGACCCTGTGCGCCGGAACTGACGCCACTGGAAATCCGGATCGGGGTCAGGCAGCGGCTGCTCTCCCCATCAGAGGACACGTTGGAGTCAAGCTAGAATTAAGTGAATAACCAATTGAACATCAGTTGTTCGTACAGGAGAAAAAGATCCCTTACGTGGTTGCCCACTCTGGCTGCTGAAGGGCAATCTTGAGACTCGGAAGCCTTTCTCTGCTGTCCGGCTGCAGCCCTCCAGGTCCTTGAGCTGAGCAACAAGGTGCTCCTGATCCTGGCCACCGAGGCCATGATCTCAGAGTGCACCTGCCTGCAAGAGGACGCCGACAAGTGCTGCTGCCCAGCATTAATGGGACCGCCAGCTTGATCGGTCAGCGGACAGAAGAGATTGCGCAGGTCTTCGTCGTCATCATCGTCAATGTCATCGGGGACATCATCAGACTCATCAGAAGTGCCAATGGTGAACTTAGGATCGCGGCGGCTCTCCATCTCTCTCATGGCTGACAAGTAACAGAAGTTGTCATAACATAGGAAAGTTCAAGTGTCGACCAAAGTTATTGGGTGTAACACAATTCCTATTCTGAAGGTCTCTTTTTTCCTGTTGGCACGACATCGGTCACATCTGAAGTGCTGTCACCTCGCTCTAAGTGTGACAGGACCAGCTAACGTCACGACTACCAAGAGGTTTCTCCGCCTCACCTGGAACTCATATTAAGCTCGAACAAATAATAATCTCAAGTTTGAGTCAATTACTTCAGGATTAAGGCTGTTGCATATCCGACACAAGTGTTAATGAAAGGAGTGCGCATGTCTGTCCTTCAACTGGACGTGCAGTTTGCTCAATACTCGCCGGAAAGCTTGGAAAGCTCCTGCTCTAATAACTCATGTAGTCCGGCCACGCGGGTCTCTTTTGCCATAATTGGAGTTCGGGCGCAGGGTATGATTTACCTTAAACCCAGAGTACTCGCAATTTAGCTACTACTGGTTGCAGAGGGCTATTTCGAACAATCAACCCTAAATGTCTTGGCGCTTCGTAAATTCTCTGCTTCTGACTAACGAAAACAGGCTGTAAAAAAAGGCTGGGTCAAAATATTTTGCACTTCTTCGCAAGCAACTCCTGTGCATGATCAAAAAGTAGTGCTTGAATTTGTGAGAGACAATTGGCACAGCTTGACATTTTGGGAATGACAGTTGTCGTCTGTAGTGCTTGACGAACACTCGTTCTCAGCGATATCGAATTTTCCAACGCCGAACGCCGAATGCTCCAAGGACTTTGAAACGTGTCACAGAACGCCTGAAGGGCAGCGTTCGCCGTACCGATTCTTGGCTAAAAACCAATGTTCTTATATAGTACAAATCATCCTTTGATACATTGAGGCTACGACTTCACTATATCAAAGTTCTTCACCATGTCAAGGTTCTTCTGAAATTACTGGGTCAACCGCAAAAAGCGCTCAGGACATGAGACGTCCATCTCTTGTCGTTACTGTACCTAAGGTAGAGTGTGCGCATAAATACGCATGCGTTAAGAACGGTAAAAATCCCGCCCAAGGCAAACGCTACCTTCGAACGAGGCCTTGGAATACGGGTATTAGTTGCTTTCCTTTCAAGGACCTCTCCAACAAGGCCGAACGCTATCCAAAACTTGACGCTGAAGGGAACACTAAAACTATGCAACTATAGCTACCAGCGCTTATGCGCTACCCACCTCGTTGGGTAGGAGGAAATATGAAGTGCTGTATGTGTCTGACGGACGAGCACACGGGTCTGGCACGCTCATCACGTGCTCCGCGTTCAGATCGGCCGCGCACAGCATGTGGTAGGAGATCCAACCACACACCTGACCTGGACAGACACGCGAAACATACGGCCCTCGCGCTCTACATATTAGGCTAGCAGATCCGACCCATTTCACTGGTAGTTCCAATGAAGCCCCCAACTATAAAGTCACTTCTGTTCAGTCCCTGTCTCTGTAGTCCCCGCCTCTGTAGTCCCCGCCTCTGTAGTCCCCGCCTCTGTAGTCCCCGCCTCTGTAGTCCCCGCCTCTGTAGTCCCCGCCTCTGTAGTCCCCGCATCTGTAGTCCCCGCATCTGTAGTCCCCGCATC
>JAAUXU010029464.1_pt1 | contig 16374 bp, 12 predicted proteins | sample 7278151 | NCBI WGS metagenome assembly JAAUXU01 (sample SAMN14350113, study PRJNA611818) | marine sediment metagenome | isolation source: surface marine sediment (1.8m) | place: French Polynesia: Moorea | collected 2018-08 | reverse complement strand
TTTTTATTCACTTTTTTCTCGAAGAATTCTAGTCTTATTCTTGTGCAGTGCGAACGGTGAATGAGGGAGCGAATGGTCTTTCTGCTTTCTGCTGGTGGTCTGATCTTCTGATGCAACTACGCCGATGGGTTCCAATAGAGCTTTCTAAGCAGAGAAGAAAGGCCTCCGTTGCCATGATGACTCATCCAATGATCCAAGGTTAGGGAATGGAGGCATGGAGGGTCAAAAAATCATCTCTTGCTTTGCAAGACGTTTCCCCCCCTAGAATAATAAATCATGTTTCTTTTTTGCAGGTGTTTCTACAATTCATTTCCGTCCTTTAACGTCTCTTTACCTTATTTTACCCTATTAATTTTCTCTCCTGCTCGCGCCCTTCTTCCTTCCCTCCGTCTATCATCGAGTGCTGATTGGTTCCTTCTCCTGTGACGTCACATGGCCTGATCCTTTTTCTCTCCTCTGATTGGTCCTCCCAGTCAACACCTTTTCTTCCGTCCGCTGATTTTTGGCCTGAGAACTGAGAAGAGAAAGGGGGACTTGGATGTCAAGTCCGTGTCCGTGTACTTCGTCACCGAGTCCAGCTCCGTCGGGCTCCTCATCGCCCTCCAGGAGCGCCTCCTGATCCTCATCAGGTGCGGGGAATCCCGACCTTGTCCGGGAATCCTTGACGCCAACAGGTTCCCAGGAAAAGAACATCATGGCGTCGGAGGACTTCAATATCGAAGGTACGAGCGCGACACTTTCCTGAAATGAGTGTACCGGTGTACTCTACCGTAGTGTGTGTCCATAATCTTTTAAAATATCAACTTGTGTTTTCTTCCAGAATTCCTTGGCTTCAGCGGCCCCACCTCGGCTGGCAGCGGGGTGAGCGGCGGCGGCGGCGGCTCCATCGACGACGCCTCCTCCATCCTGTCTGACGAGGCTATCCTCTCAGTCCTCAACGAGGACGACCTCAACGGGCTAGACCTCTTCGGGGGGCAGCAGGCGAGCGTCACAGGCGATGGCGGGGTGGTAGCCGATCTCACCTGCCAGGATTCCCAGCAGCAGTGCGAGCCGTCTCCCGTGGCCAGCCCTCAAATGATGCTGCAGCAGCAAGTCCAGCTGCAGCCTCAACAACAGCAAGTTCTGTCGCCAATCCAGGTGGTGCCACAGGCCCAGGCCATGTCGCCTCCGTTCATCCAGCAGCATCAGCAGCAACAACAACAAACCAGTGACAGTCCCACCATCAGAAGCCTACTGGTCCAGCCCAACCGTGTCCAAGACGTTCCACCGCCACCCCAGAAGATCATCCTGCAGCCAGTGACGACCACCAACGCCACCGCGACAGTCGCCGCGCCCACCAACATCCTGCTGCGCACCACCAACGGCGGACAGCCCATCCTGCTGCAGGCCGCACCTGCACCGACCGTCACTGCCGCTAAAGCACCTGCAACTACCACTCTGGTGTATCAGCCGCAGCAGGTGGTGGACGTCAAGCCGCAGGTCCTGACCACCACTCTGGTTAAGGCGGAGGAAGGCACCGGGGCTCCGCAGGTCACCTTTGCCACGGTAACCCCCGTGTCGGCCGCTACCGCTCCCAAAGTGACGGCGGCGGCTCCTCCGGCAGTGGCGCCTGCAATGGACTTTCAGGCCGACCAGCTTCCGCCTGACTCCCCTCCTATGCAAGACGATCTCATTGGAGGCAGCGGCGGCAGGGGAGGGAAGACCAAGAAGCCCGAGCGCCGCTCAGCTCACAACGTCATCGAGAAGCGCTATCGCAGCTCCATCAACGACAAGATCGTGGAGCTGAAGGACATCGTGGCCGGAGAGGGCGCAAAAATGAACAAGTCCCTCATCCTGAGAAAGGCCATCGAGTATATCAAGTTCCTGCAGGCGCAAAACATCAAGCTCAAGCAGGAGAACGCCAAGCTGGCCCAGCTGGCGGGGACCCCCGTGCCCCAGGCCTCGGCGGCGGCGGACGATCTTGGCATGTTCCACTCTGGGAGTTCCTCCTCCATCGGATCAGATGGGGAAAAGTCGCCGGAGGAGCCGTCCTCTCCGGAATCCGTGCACAGCGAGTCTTCCGGGATGCTGGACAAGTCTCGCATGGTCCTTTGCATGGCCTTGTTGACCGTCTTCATCGTGAACCCGTTCTCCTCGATGGTCCAGCCCAAGTTCGACTACGAGTCCGCCGCCCAGAACGCCGGGGGCAGGACCCTGCAGGGCTTCGACGCAGGATACGGGTACTCCTGGATGGACCTCCTCCGCGTCTCCGCCTCCACCGCCCTGCTCGGCGGCATATACGCCGGGATCTTCCTCCTGGGCATGCTCAAGATCTTCGTCTACGGGGAGGCCAGCGTTCCGGAGAACTCCCGCTCGATGCAGCTCTTCTGGAAGCACAGGAAGCAGGCGGACACGGAGGTGAAGGGGGAGGGGGCGCTGCAAAGGATGGGCACGGTGACCAAGCATCTGAGGCTGGCGGTGGAGGCGCTCGGGAGGCCTGGTAAAATATCGTACAACAAATCATTGAAAAAGTACTGTATGTAGAAAACGTCTTGTAGCAGGAAGCTGTATACTTTTTTATTTTTCACCCTTGGCCCTTATCGGTATACAATGACATTCCCCCCCCCCCGTAGCGGAATGGAATTTTCCAAGTATAAACATGACGTTTATTTCGATTGCCCAATCTCTAAGCCAGAAGAATCACAGTCATAAGGTATGATGAGCTGTAGACAGGATGTCTCCCCTGCTGGACAATGCAAGCTTCTAAGTTGTCGAGGTCCTCTCCTTATCAGTTATTGTTCAGATCTGAAACGTTGCTTCCTGATCAGCTTCGATCGCCAGTCCCACTTTATAGCCCCAGGGCCACGATCTTTACTACAAACAACATAGAACTTACGATGTCGTCCTCTTCCTTTATGCAGTTCCCTCTGGCCGCATCGAGCTGGCCCTGTCGGTCCTTTGGCAGTGCCTGTGGCAGTCCCTGCACCGTCTGGGGGTGGCGCGCTGGTTCGTGCGCCGCGCCGGCGGCTTCGGCGCCTGCGCCGCCTCCCTCCGCCGCGACATCGCCGCCGGCCGCCGCGAGTGCGCCGCCGCCTACCACCAGCTTCACGAGGCCCACCTTCGCTCAGACGCAGACCGCGATGACCACCTCATGGGATTCTTCCTGGCCATGACCGCCGTCAACCTGGCAGAGGCCTCCACCCAGCAGGACCTCCCCGGCAACTTCAGGTCCCACGCCTACGCCCTGCTCTCACTCAGGATCAGACACAGCCTGCCCAGGATCTTCAAGTACCTCAGCCGCTTCTACATGTTCAAGGCCAAGCACAGGCAGAGGAAGAACGAGAACATCGACGCCAACCTCAAGTGGCTACTCAGCGGACCAGGACAAGACTTCTTTGGCAGCCCCTACTGGCACTTCGGACAGCCCTGCTCCAGCATGGTAAGTGACTTTAAAAAATGAATTGGTCCAATACCTTCAAAAAAAATCTCTCTTATACAGACGAAGGAACCGGACTCCCTAAACCCGCTGGCCCTGGTTGGCCGCTACTTCCGCGAGGACCGCCTCCGCCGCGCCCTCTGCATCTCTGTGTGCCCCGGCCAGTCCACGGGATCCGTCTCCGATGCCCTGGAAGCCACCGGGGAGGCCGAGGAGTCCAACCAGGCGGTGGACGTGGGGGTGCTGGCGCCCTGCCAGGACCAGAGGTCTCGCTGGTGGGCCGCCGCTTTGGCCGCCGGGGCCCACTGGGTCAGGAGAGAGACCGAAGAGGCAGAGAAGCTGTACCATGCCGTGGAGGCCTTCCCTGTCGGAGCAGGAGACATCGACGGGCCGGTCTTCGAGGCCATCTACGCCTGCTTCGAGTCTCAGAGGGCCATGATGGAGCTGGCCGCTGCAGACGACGCCGAAGAGGCTGACAAGGAGCACCAGGAAGAGGAGGAGGAAGAGTTTGAGAGCGAGGAACGCGCACAGTGCAGGAGGATCATCGTGGGACGCCTTCTGAACGGCATGGACCAGGCCTCGGCGCTGCTGGAGGAGGCGGTAGAGCACGTGGTGACGCACCAACAGCAGCAGCACAAGGAGGGACAGAAGAAGAAACCCGTCGTCATGGGCGAAGAAGAAAGCGCCGTTATCAGGGTAAGAAAGGTTCCTGTGCTGTTCTTTTTTCCCGACATGTAAACGGATTTTCGTCGGTTTTTCATTTTTTCTCGCTTAGACGCTCCGCAAAAACGCCTTTTTTGGCACTTTGTGAGATATTGCGGTGCTTTTTGGGCAGCGCAAAATCATGGCAAAAAAGGTAGCGGAAAAGATAACACAAAATCAAAATTTTGATATTGTGACACCTTTTGCGTTACGTTTTGTGCCATGATTTGCGCTGCTCAAAAAATGCCGCAATATCTCACAAAGTGCCCCATTTGCGGCGTTTTTGCGGCGCGTATAGGTAAAACACCTTCAAAAATACCAAAATCCGTTTTTTCCGCCTTCCGTTGGTTGGTTTACGGTAGTAATGTAGTAACTTACATGCTGGAATTCGAACACACCCTCGCCAAGAAGACACGAAGTGGACGAAGAAAGCCGGACTTGAGCATGATATCAGTGTGCATTGTAGTTGCATTGCATGAGATTTATTTTGGCCATCCTCGCTTCTTGACCGGAGCGCTGCGGGGCTCAGAATATGCGGTGCTTCTGCCATGCAAACGTGATGTCCTGCAATTCCCAACATAGTTGGTCGTCAGCCTATATTTATTTTGTTTCATTTTACCTCGGAATCGAGTAGTGCGTCGGTAATTCGAATTTAAATATTTAGTATATAAATTTTCCAGTTTATCCTTGTGTTGTGTTGTGTGAATTCATTATATGAGTAAAGGTAAATTAAATTTATTCTTTCGACTTTCCCGCAGAATGCTCTCCTCCTGAGCAGCGACTGGCAGCTTGACGCCCGAGAGTCGCTCTGGCTGCGGGAAACCGACGGAGGAAAAAGGCACGTCTCCAGGCACTTCCTCGTCGCATTCCAGAAGGATCTCAGGTCACTCAAGAGGCTGACCAACGGATTGAATGTAAGTTGGGAAAGCGGTAGAAAGAAGCAACGAACCTTGGACAAACAGTGTTTTTCAATTTTTATTTGCAGTGGGCCTCTTCCCGCATCCCCCTTCGCGAAGCCACGGTTCGCCTGATGGCCGGCGCCTCCCCTGGCAAGACCCAGCAGCTGCTGAACCAGTCCCTCTTGCAAAAGACCCCCTCCAAGGGCCTCCTGCTGTGCGTGGGCAAGAAGAGGCGCGGCGGCGATCGGGGCGACCGTCCCATCCTGACCGGTGAGCGTGAGCACGCCACCGCTCTCTACCTGGCCTGCCGCCATCTGCCGGCGCCAATGCTGTCCACGCCTGGGGAGCAGGCCGGGATGCTGGCGGAGGCCGCCAAGACCCTGGAGAGGATCGGCGACCAGCGCGGGCTGGAACGATGCTACTCACTCATGAAGAAGCTTGGAGGCAACGCCAGCAACGGGGTGGTTGTGCAAGCAGCTTGAGGGGAGAGAAGGGATCTATCATATATACATACATACAAAGATTGAAGACATATTTACTCTTTATTTTGAGCGCTTGCTGTACTTCAAAACTCAATTTTAAGTACTGTACTAGTACGTATGCCACCTTGTAAAAACCGGGACTTCATATGCGCTAATGTTATGCGTGGAGCTGTTTATCGTCAAGCTTGTTTTGTCCCTTTTAAATTATCTACCCGAGTCAAATACCGTACCTTACCTGAAATACATCATACACGTACGTCTCAGTTGCAGAAAAACCATGCGTATGGCTAGTTTCTTCTACCCAATTTATCTTGGATACGTTGCTCCGCAATGCCCACACTTGGGCTCTCAGCAAGGCCATAATCACCTTGACATTGGCTCTTTCCGCCCATGATTTCATCATCACATGTGGAAGAGTCCATTGGTGCACAGGTAGGTGGTGGCAGGAGAGGAAGGAAAATGTACTTTCTCCCCCTCCTCCCCCAACCTTAATGGAACTATGGACCGTTCCATTTCTTTCCCTCGGACTGGAGTGAAGCGGTAGAATGGAATTTTGATTTAGTTTCCAATGAATATCTAATTATATTTATCTGAAAGTTTTCGTCAATCAAGAATCAACGAAAAAATTTTGTGTACTATTTAGAACACCTGCCCGTCCTGCCGTAAAAAATGCAGAACATCAGTTCATTACTCTTACAATCATTTTTACGCAAGATGAGATTACGACACCGGAGAGGTTTCGAGTTTCTTCCTCTCCGAGATCAAGCCGGGAGAAAGAACAACTGAACAACTGAACAATAAGAACGGAATAATAAACAAGCACGTGCGACGTCAACAACGTGAGCCTGGAGTTCAGGCCCAAGTCGGGGAAAGTCCTCACAATGGCAGCCTCCGTCCCGTCCTCCTCCAGCTCCAAGCAGCTCCAGATCCGCCTGCTGACATGGCAGGAGGAGCTGGCCGTGCCCACCACCGCCCTGTCGGTGCCGGCCTCCATCGACAGACAGGGCCTGGACGCGCTCGTGCACGGACTGCTCAAGGAGGACCGAGGGGAAGATGCCTACGAAGATGCGGGACTGGAAGACAGAAAATTCGACTTCTTACTTGCGGACGACTTCGTTCGCGGTCCGCTGTCTGAGGCCCTATCCTCCGCTGCGTCCACCGCGGCCGGGCTGACGGAGGAGTCTGTGCTGGAGGTGCGCTACGTGGACTCCAGGCCGCCGCCTGAGCCGCAGGACAGCTCTGACCACGACGACTGGGTGGGCGGGGTGGCCGCCAGGGGCAAGCACGTCCTCACCGCTTGCTACGACGGAACCATCAACATCTTCGACGCGGAGGGAGGGGAGAGGAAGCTGGCCATACCAGGGCACGAGGGACCGGCAAAGGCGGTGGCGTGGGTGTCGCCCCCGGGGGAGGAGGGTGGGAAGGTTCTCACCTTCGCCTCCGGTTCTCACGACCAGACGGTGATGCTGTACCGGTGGGACGCCGAGAAGAACGCCGTCGAGGCCATGAACTCCTGCCGCGGACACGAGAGGAGCGTGGACTGCCTGGCCGCAAGTCCTTCGGGGTCGCTGCTGGCGTCAGGGTCCTTCGACGCAACCCTCAAAATATGGGGAACCAAGGTCCTGGAGAGATCTGCCGAAGACGCATCTTCATCGCAGGAGGAGGCTGGCGAGAAGAGCAAGTCGAAGAAATCAAAGACGGAAGATAAGATCCCCACGCGGACGCCAATCATGACTTTGGCCGGGCACAAGGAGGGGGTGTCCGGAGTTGCCTGGATGGGATCCGAGTCTGAGCTGGCCACCTGCTCCTGGGACCACACCATCAAAGTCTGGGACTGCGGGGAGATGCGCGGGATGAAGTCGGAGCTCGTGGGGGACAGGTCCTTCTTCGACCTTTCCTTCTCGCCTTTAAACGGGACCATCGTCACTGCATCCGCCGACAGCGCCGTCAGGTATATTCTATCACTGAATCTTTATCGTTGTCCATGGCTACAATGTTTCCGTTCTTTCCTTATTTGAGACTTTACGACCCCCGTTCGAAAGAGGGCGTCCTGGTGAAGAGCCGCTTCACCTCCCACACCGGCTGGGTCACGTCCGTGAGCTGGTGCTCTGGCGAGGAGCACCTCTTCGCCTCCTGCGGCCACGACTCCCTTGTCAAGACGTGGGACCGGCGCTCGACGCGGACGCCGCTCTTCGACCTGAGGGGGCACGAGGACAGGGTGCTCTGCTGCGACTGGGGGGAGCCAAAGTGGGTGGCCAGCGGAGGGGCAGACAACGCACTCAAGGTCTACAAATCCAACCTAAAAGGATGATCAATGTTCCCCTGCCCGTATTAATTGCTATTAAAGATGGTTTTCCACGTATTGCTTCATTCATTCTAATTAGCGGAACTATTTGTAGTAAAGAGCCTACAAAATTGCCTCATGGTTGCGGTGTTTTAAAGTGAATGGAGGAAAGAAGTTGCCTTGAAGCATATGCAGAAAATAAAATAGTGCATTTAGAGGTTGGTCATTGATAAATAGTTAACTCTATTTTAAAAATCCATTTCCTAGAGAAAAGCTGACGTAGATTTCATCAAAGCACAGTTAGCACACAGATCAATCTCATCCCATTTGGGTGTCGAACTATCAACTATGATACTATCCCATACGTAGTTCGGACCCTAAAAGTAGATCACATATTCTTCTGACGATTCCTCCTTTCTTGCGATGGAACTCCCGGCCATTTTTATAAAAACCAATCATTGTTTGACAAGTCCCTTGTTCAGCTGCACGAAGATCTTCCCCATGCTCTTGTTAGCGGCCTCCTGTACCGGCATGGATTTGTCCGAAGAGAGTAGCGCCGCAAGGGAGGCACAAATCTTCTCCAGCTCCAGCTCCCGGGCCAGGACCTGCTCGTCCATGTGGCAGAGGAGTCCCGAGAGCAGGTGGACGGCGGAGGCGCGGAGGCGGGGATCAGGGCTCTTGAAGTAACCTAGGGCCGAGGAGGCGTAGGTGGGAAAGAGCTGGGACACCTCCCGGCAGGAGGACACTTCGCGGAAGAAAGATTCGTAGTCAAAGTTTGTTGTTTGTTGGTCTTCAGCGTGGCATTGGCACCTGACTGCCTCCGCCACCGCTGGCTGCGAGAGCAGCATGTGCCCCAGTATCCTCGCCATTCCCTCCCTGCTGGCCCTCCGCACGGGGGTCTCCTCGTCGCTACAGTGGACAAGCAGCGACACCATGGCCCCGTGAGCGTGCTCGGAGAAGGCGTAGGAGGAAGAGGAGGACCCGGCGGCGAACTGAGGCAGCAGGGAGAAGCACTGGATGGCCGCCGCGCACTCCGCCGCTCCGCCTCCGCTGTCGAAGAAGGGGCGTACCTTGCCAGCGATCTCGGAGAAGACTGGGCGGACGTCGCCGGCATCAAGATCCTCGCAGGAAAGGAGTCTCTTAAGACCGCCCAGGGCGGACAGATTCAGACCGGATCGGAAGTCCTCGCCGATCTCTGAGAGGAAGGCGGAGAGGACGGAGGCCGCGTTGTTCTCCGTCCCGCCTCCCAGCTCCTCCTGAAGGCCTAGGCGGACGGCCGAGATGCCTTGCAGGCACAGGATCCTCAGAGCGATGGACTCCTGCCTCCTGACTTCTGCCCTCGCTTTCATTGTCTGCTCCTTGGTCTCCTCCGACATGTACCCTCCTCCTGCCTTGCTCTGGCCACCCTCCTCTTCTTCCTCGTCGCTCCTGCCTGTCTGGCTATAGTCGTAGACTCCCCTCTCGCGCCTGAGCAGTGAGAGCAAGCAGGAGAGGGAGCTCCTCTTGAGCGAGGGCTCCACCCCTCCGGCCACTTCACAGGACAACACCTGTGCGAAGAAGGCCGCTGCAGCCAGTCTCCTCCCCATCAGTCGGTGCCCGAGGAGCGGCTCAAGCTGGGAGGCCAGCCTGGTCAGGAACTGCGGCGCGTCCTGGATGACCCCCTCGTACACCCGGCAGGCCGCCCGACAAAGCTCATTCAGCCGGTACTCCAGCTTGGAGACGTCCCAGGAACCGTTGAGGTCGAGGGCGAATGCCGCGTCCGCAGCCCTGGCCACAGAAGGGCAGCCCTTGCACTCAAGGTAGGCTGAGAGTGCGGCGCGGGCGGCTCCCAGCGGGCCCATCAGGGCCGGGCTGCCTTCGTGCGCCATCAGGCTCTCATCCAGGTCCACCACCAGGTCTCCCTCTCCCCTGACCCTCTTCTCCCACTCCGTGGCCTCCACCGCCTCGGAGGACTGGACCCCGGCGGCGAAGCAGCAGGCGGTGGACATAAGCGGGGCGAACACGTAGGCGAACTCAACCTCCTCGCAAACCGACTCCATCTCGCGCATGCGCATCATGGCCTCGGCAGCCACCGAGGCCGCGACGGGACCGTGCCGGGCCACCCGCACCACCAGGGTGGTGGAGGCGGAGGCCTCGAAGTGAACGGAGTCCTCCGCGTAGAGGTCAGACTGTTCTATGGTGTCCACCAGGTGCTCCAGCACTCTTGCAGCCAGTCCTCGCTCCTGCGCCATGACCCTCCAGATGCTGGACAGGGCCTCCTCCTGGCCGGGCAGCGGGGAGCAGATTGGCAGGGAGAGCAGCCTGCGACAGACGTCCCGGTGGGACAGGTCGGCCAAGTGGCGCATGCTGCTCAGGGCCCGAACCCGGGTCTCGTCGCAGCCCTCAAGAACCATCAGCTTGCGAAGAAGTTTCTCCGCCAGCTCCACAGCGTTTCCTGCAAGCTCCCGGCCTCTGGTCTGCAAGACACAGTAGGAAAACTAAATAAAAAAGAACTCCCAAGGGAGTACTCGGAAACGATTATCCCAACAAATGAAATAAACGACAAGAAAAAGAGGTGACTGACCAGTTGTTCCCTACCTGAAAAATGCTGCTTAGCACGGTGCTGGAACCCCTAGCGCTGGGCGTGACCAGGTCGGTCAGGCTCTCCATCAGAGCGTCCAGGAGCGGCAGGAGGTGCCTGGTCTGGACCCTCTTGCTCAAGAGGGTTGACACGACGGAGGAGACGGTTGGAGCAGAAAGTGCTGAGGCATCGCTGTCCTGCTGCAGGCAAGCCACAGACAGCTGGGCCAGCCTCTTGCACTCCTCCTCTCCCTGTCCGCCATCCCCCAGACCCTCGTAGACGGCTAATATCCTGAGGATGGTGTGCAGGCAGTCCAGGGCCCTTCCCTGCACCTGCCGCGTCTCGTCGAAGCAACAGGGGACGACTCCACCGATGAAGTATGGCCCGGGTGAGAAGTCCGACGGCTCCCCTACACCCAGGCTCATGCCCTTGACGAAAGAGCGGAGGCAGCCCTGGAGCACGCTCACCGCCATCTCCCGGGAGAAGCTCTGCTCCCTTTTTATCCACGGCTCGAGCAGAGTGAAGATCTCGTCCAGGGTGGACTGCTGCAGGTCCTGCCGGAGAAGCTCTTCCACCAGCTCTTGTAACTTCTCCACCGTCTCCCGCAGGGCTCCGTTCCTCTGGGCCAGAACTGAGTAGCACTCTTCTTTGGTGTAGTTTTCGGCAGCCACCGCTGGGAAGGCTGCGCTGAAGCACGCCCTGAGCAGGGAGCATCGGTCCATCTGGCCAAGGAGAGGGCGGCACCTAACCAGCTCCAGGAGGGCGGAGAGTACTATCCTCTTCTCTTCCAAGGACCAGGACACCTGCTTCAGGCATGAGATGGACTCCCGCACCAGGTCCCCGTGCTGAGCCAGCTCTGTCCGGGGTCCTTCTTCACCGACGAACTTGAGTGACGATGCCAGGGAAGCGAGTGCCTCCAGTGCGCTCACCTTCACCCCCTTGTTGGCACTCTTCAGCGCTGGAGTGATGAACTTGAGGGTGAACCTGTCCGCGCTGGCGGCAACGGTGGCCCGGGGGGCGAGGGAGGCGGCGCGCCCGACGCAGGACAACACGAACCTCTGCGCCTGGGCCTGATCCTCTTCCGCCTTGCTGTCGCGCAGGAGGCCAAAGAAGCTGCCGCCTCTCTTGGAGAAGCGCTCTCGCAGCAGAGACTCCAGCTTGCCTAAGACTAGATCGAGGTGCGAGGCTGCGGCCAGCCCGAAGGCCTCCGCGCACGCTCGGCTGTATGCTGGCCTCTTGACCATGGCCGGGGAGGAGGCCACCTGTTCCAACAGGGAGAGGTGGGCGAGGACGAGGTTCCGGCTAGAGGCCACCCTCATGATGACCCCCACGCAGCGGATGAGGAAGCCCTTCTCCTGCGACTCTCCCTCGTCCGAGTAGAGCGCCATCTGCTCCTTGAATGCCTCCGCCAGAGCCGACCCCCACTCGTCCACCCCCACCTCCTTGAGGGTGTCACCCAGCAGCTCCAGCAGCCACTTCTCCCACTGGTCCTGATCCCACGGGGAGGCCACCAGGACTGCCGGAGCGGAAGATGCGGGGCCGCCTGAAGCGCCAGCAGTGCTCATATGGGTGTCCAAGTAGTGCTGCAGGAGGGGGATGCGCTGGGACCAGAGGGCGGAGAGGTGGCGGCTCACATTGGGGGCAAAGTTGACCAGGAAGGCCAGGATGTGCCACCCCCTGCATCCGCCGAGAGATCCTGCCGAGTGGGGAACCGCGGCCAGTGTCAGCAGCCTGGCCAGGACGGCCTGCGGGCTGGTGGCCAGTTCCAGCAAGCTGAATTCCACCTTTGCCGCCTCCGGGCTCCCCTCCCTCTCCACTCTCTTCAACACAATCTCGTTAAGGCTCTTGACTATGGGCGCCGTGGCGGCACGGTGGTTGGGCTGCATCAGGCTGTCGAGGAGGTGCGGCCACAATATTGCCTCCACCGAAGGAACGCTTCTCGCCAGGAGTTGCAAGATGCTCCCGCACGTCTCTCCCAGTCTCTCGTGCTGCTGCGCCTGTTGCTGCTGTTCCTTGTCGGCGTCCCTTAGTGCGGCTGTGGAGGAGCAGAGGGCCACGATGAACTCGACAAAGTCCTTCCCCTCCTTCCCCTGCAGGTATCCCTTGCGGCCGAACAGCGCCGCCACCTGCGCCAGCATCCCCTGCACTTTGGGGCTGCCCTCGCCCAGCTTGGCGTGGACGGCCGAGAAGACCTCAGGCATTCTCCCCTCCAGCCTGTCGAAGGAGGTCGTGAGCAGGTGTTTGAGTATGGCCAGTGCTGCCAGCCGGATGGACTCGTCCACGCTGCCCATGCGCACTACGAGGCCCTTGACCAGCTTCTCCTCGTGGTGGCGGACAAGGATGTCGTAGCAGCGGAGCACCTCGTGGTGGTTACGGAGGGCGTTGGGCTTGGAGTAGTCGGGAGAGGCTGTCATATGGGCGCAAACCTAAACAAATAAAACATTTTTCAAAAAACCATATTTTTTCCAAAAAAGCCCTTTTCTAAATCGCACCTGCGAGAACAGTGCCGTAAGCAGCGACTCCACGACTGACTCGATAGCCTCTGGATTCTCCTCGCTGATGGCCTCGATGGTCTGGAAGACGCAGCTGGTGCTGTAGTAGGGATCCCCGGTGCGCTTGAACGAGTTGATGAGAACGGTGATGATGGGACAGGCGTTCTTCAGCAGCCTCTCCGGTGAAACCAGGCGGGAGAGCTTGCCGAGGGCCTCCAGCGTGGAATGCCGGACCTTAAAGTCCCTGCAAATAATAAAGGAAGATTTATTTCATCTTCTGTCTTGTACGACGCTCAAAATCTCACCTGGAGGAAATCCAACTGGAGAAGAGCACGTCGTGCGCCTGGTCCACCTCCGGGCAGAATGTGCTCCTGTCTACGGCCAGCCCAGCGCTGATTCCCCCCTCCGAGTTGTTGCTCATGTGCTCCAGGATGGCCTCGGCGAAGGCGGCGAAGGCGGTGGCGTACGCGTACTTCAGGTTCTCCTTCTTGACCGACCTCATGCTGGCGGCGAGTGAGGCCATGACCTGCTTGAGGTAGGGGACGCTGTCGGGGCCGTAGGCGCGGGTCAAGCCGGACACGGTCGTCACCACGAAGAAGTGAGGGGGCTGCTGCTGGTTCGGCTTCATCTTGAGCAGCAGGGCGTCCATCACTCGGTCAAAGCACCTGCAGGGAAAAAGAGTTTGTTTCAAGTCGGGCCTTTTTTGGAAAAAAATAATGCTCCGATGTTTTGTATACTAGCCAATATGGAAATGCTACCATGCATTGATTTTCCAGATACAACCTAACAGAGATCTTTTTGTGAATAAAAAAAGCATTCTTGACAGATAATGGAGCCGGAACTTGTAGCAATTAAGGAATGAAGGGTTTTGGAAAAAACGTGCGAAATTTTAAATCAAACTATCCAAGAACTTGATACAAAATAGAAAAAAAAATTCGACAAGGACTTGCCTTTCTCCCAGTGAGACAAGAATATTTGAGCATGGCTTCTGCACGTCCGGGATTACGTCGGCTTGCTTTGTCATCTCCTCAGTGGCCATGGCGATCAGTCTTCCGGTGCAGGCCTTGCCAGCAGCACCCTCGTCCGGCATCGAAGTCTCTCTCACCACAACTCCTGGAAAAACAAACGATATTTGTGGAATTATGTCGTAACAATTTAAAAAAGCAACAACAAAGGGAAACAAAAGGATGTGAAGTCTTCAAATGAAATTATTCCCCTCCAAGCTTACCGACAATCTTCTCCAGGCTCCTGAGCAGGTGCACCCTCTCGGCCGCTGCGTACTCGGCCGGCGCCCCTCCGCCGTTGACCCTGGCGAACTGGTCCAGCCACGTCTGCACAACGGCGAGCGGCGCGGCTGAGGCCATGGACTCTAGGGATGCGACGGCCGCGCGGCGGATGGCCCAGTCGCCGTGCATGGAGGAGCGGTGGACGGCCGAGGCCAGGTCGCGGAGGCACCCGGGCGAGGACGGGGAGGAGACGCCGTTGGATAGAGGCTGTCTAGCATTGTGGACGGGGGCGGCCGCAGAGGAGGAGGACGAGCCTCCGGACGAAGAGGACATCTCTGTAGAATCTAAGTGGATCAGGCAAACAATTAGCGAGAATTATTTTTAGGCACAAGGAATTTTGCTTTTTCACCGAGATCTCTTTCGCTTTTATCACATTGACAAACACAGCGTAATTTTTGACGGCCGAGAGGAGCCCAAGAGAGTTTGCACAAGTGTCTCTCACCAAATACTGCACTTGTGACATAAATAGGGGGCGAGGAGGGGCACTGCAACAGGCCGCACGGACTATCATCAATCGTCCACAGTCTTTGTCGTCTCGTCCTGCAGCAGCAGGTCGAAGTATGCCGCGCAGTGCCCGTTCCTCCTGGCGAGGTCCTCGGCCGTCTCGCCCTGCTCGTTCCGAGCAGAGAAGTCCAGCCTGAGTCCGCTCGTCAGCAGCACCTGCATGGTCTCTCTGGCGTTGCCGCTGAAAGTGGCCAGGTGGAGGGCGGTCTGCCCGCCGTCGGTGGCGGCGTCCGGCGCGGCGCCATCCGCCAGCAGCGCCTCGGCGCAGTCGGCGCGGTTCCAGCGGCAGGCCGAGTGAAGCGGCGTCCAACCGTCGTCGGTCCTCGCCGCCGGGTCCGCCCCGGCCGCCAGCAGGTCCCTGCAGACCCGGTCCCGCCCTGAGTATGCAGCCCGGTGCAGTGCCGTGTATCCGTCTTCGTCGCTGAAGCCCACCAGCGCGGGATCCGCCGCCAGCAACCGCGCCACCTCCTCCTCCCTGCCGAACTGCGCCGCCCACAGCAGCCTGGCTCCGGTTTGGTCCTCTGGCGGTTCGCTGGACTCCTCGTCCTCCTCCGAGGAAGACGTGTCCCCAGTCTCATACTTTGGCCCCGACGCCTTTGCCCTGCCCTCCATTAGGGCGCTGCGGAGGTGGGAGAAGTCCTCCTCGCTCCCCTCCTGCCAGGGTGTCGTCAGGCTGACCTTGGCCCCGGCGTTCTCCTCCCCGTCCCCCACCTGGTCGACCTTCGGGGACTCGCTCATATTTGTCCAACTCACCCGGATTTAGAGGCTGATACGGAAACCCGGAGAGAGACCCGGAGAGACCCGATCGGGTTAGGCTAGGCGGCGTTTTTTTCTAATCTTCTCTCTCTCTCTCTCTCTCCTGTCTCTCCTCTTTGTTTCTTGTTCTTTTCCCTCAGCTGATCACAATCAGAATTAAATGCGCGGGAAATTTGAAGACTCGTGGGACACTAGTACACTACAATTGATTCCCTATATTTTTTGGTTCTAGCGTTTTTGTTCTCTGTAGTTTAACCACGCTTTGGATATTTACTTTACCATAGAGAAGACAAAACAGTCATCGAGATTACATATGATTGATTACCCAACGCCATAGTATGGAGGGGAGGAGGGGGATCGCCACCACCACCCATTTCTTATATAGTAACGTAGGCGGCCGGAAAATTCAATATTTTTCTGTAAAACTCATTTTTTTGCTGTTTAATGAAATTTGAGGAAAATTTTGTTCTTGTTCCCCCCTCTATCCCCCCTGACAAAATTTTTTTGTCCCCCCCCTGCAGGGTCAAAAGTTGCTCCCACCCCCCACCCCCCTGGTTGAGAGCCGCCGTCTCCCCCCCCCCCCTGCCGCCCAACCCCACGCCCACGTGCGTCGGAAGTCGGTGTAGGTTTTTGTGTCCCAACTTTATAGTCTTGGTGAAGTTGTCTATGTTCTTGGACGCATCTTTTGCGGCAGTTGATAATGAACACCGCAATTTATCGCTAGGGGCAGAATCGCATCTATCCAATACCGCAATTTATCGCAAGGGGCAAAATCACATATATCCCATTGCTCACAATATGTTGCAGCACGGTAGTTAGTCACTTGGTTCCTCCTACAAGTTTGGTACCACGTACGATCTGCACGAATCTTTTTCGTACGATGATTCAAGGATGTGCATGTGCAGTGCACACGTGGGCAAGGGGGTGGGGGGGGGAAGGGGGGGGGGGAAACGGTAGGGTGACTATCACGGTAGTAAGAACCCCACCCACCGGC
>JAAUXU010047593.1_pt1 | contig 16375 bp, 18 predicted proteins | sample 7278151 | NCBI WGS metagenome assembly JAAUXU01 (sample SAMN14350113, study PRJNA611818) | marine sediment metagenome | isolation source: surface marine sediment (1.8m) | place: French Polynesia: Moorea | collected 2018-08 | reverse complement strand
CCGAAAGATGTTTGAAATCACGACTAAAAAACAATCATAGGTCAATCTATCACACAAAACTGCCTTGACCGACAAAATCTCAGCTCACCAAACTGACTCAGTCATGAAATATCTTTAAGAAATGCATCTGCATATCAAACGAGAACCCACTGTAGAGCACGTACGGAACTCCTTGGTGATAGACAGGAAAACTTAAATCGACTGCTCCAACTCCGACGTGACGTATGAGTTGGCCTTGATGACCAAAGGAATGTAAATGCCTTCAAGCCTCCAAATCGTGAACAAAGAGTGTGGTTGCCTGGCCGAGTCCAGCTTCCTCGAAGGTGGGCGGGTGGTCCTCTGGCCGGCACTGAAGCACCTTTCGAGGAAAGTTGGTGGTGATGTCAAACTCGTCGGGCGAATCTGGATGACAAAAGACGAAGTAGTAGAGACACTTCAGTGACTGCGACTTGATGAAACGCCGCTCGAGGCGTTGTCCGCCTGGGAGCTTGATCAGAAGTTTGACTGCTTCAGGGTGTTTCTCTTCAGGTTCTTCCGGTATCTCGATAACAAGATCCACCTTCATCTGCTTAATCCTGTCCTTGCGCTCCTGCGCCTCTCGTTGAAGACGCTTTTCTTCTTCCTCTTGTCGGCGCTTGGCTTCTTCTGCCTCCCTCTTCTTGCGCTCTTTCTCCTGGTCCTGCCTGAGAGTCTCCCTGAAGGCGGCGTCCTGCTGCTCGCGTATACTCTGATTTCTCTCGCGCTGCTCGCGGTCGTGTCTGGCCTCCACGATGAAGGCCTCGTTGTCTCGCACGATCTCCTCCAACCTTTGGACAAGGGCCTGTGCTGGAAGGAAGCCTTCCACGCGGCCCACCACCATCATACGGTTTTGGCGAAGCACTATCACAACTAGAAAGGGGTAGGTGCTCTCGCGCATGGCCTGCGAGACGCGCGCGCCTTCGCCGGACTCGACAGCACAGCCCCACAGGAGCATCTGGCTTTGCTCCAGAAATTCAACCAGTGCTCGACTCGTCAGTGTTTCTCTGCAGAACCTCTCAGTGTCCTGGTGCTCAGCTGAGTGCAGGTACACCAGCAGGAACTTGAGTTGTCGCTTCGCCTCGTCAAGCGCTTGCGCGTAGGAGCCGCGGTGGAACGGCGGAAAGATCACCGACGAGGTCGACGACGCCGACGATGAGGACGATGAGGAGGACGATGACGACAAGGAGGGGGAGGGGGAGGCGTCGTTGCAGTAGCGTGAACAAAAGTCCTCCCTAAAAGTGCGGACGTCTTCGGCTGGACTGGCTGGACCCCCGAGATGTTGCACTCGTCTCCCGCCACTGGCCGCTGGGAAGCCCAGCACGTGGGCCAGTAATTCATACAGAGACTGTACGATCCTGAAGGGCAACGTCACAGGCAGGGTGAGCAAGTAGACGCCCCATTCAAAGGCCCCCGCTAGCAGCCCCCGAGATGAATTTGGACGCGCCCGCACGATTCTGATTCCGGGCGCCTGCGGCGGGGCTGAGACCGGACCCTGGGATCTATCGGCGCTGTTATTCTCGTCCTCCCTCGATTGTCTGACCGGGATGCCTAGTTGCTCCCTGGCCGTCGCCTCCAAGTCCCAGTTCTTGCTCTCGAGCAAAGCCCGGCAGATGGCGACGTCCTCAATGCCCGTAATGTCCTGCAGCTGCACTAGCTTGTCCATCTCCTGCGCGTTGAGATCGCGCAGCTCCTGTGACTCCTGGTCCGACATGTCGTCAGTCCTGTTGTCACACGGGGGCAAAAATGACACTCATGATTCCTCTGTCTGACCTGAACGTTTCTCTTCGCGTACTAGAACTTCCTTGTCTCGTTCGTCGCCTTCGCTTTGCTTGAGCTCTGCCTGACGGCTGCTGTGCGGCCTCCACGGGGCTGGCTGTGGATGAGTCCGTGGGCTCGGCCGTGGGTTTGGCTGTGGTGGTGGACTGGGTAGGGCTGGACGGAGGAGGGCGACGGCACAGCATAAACAGCTTGCGCCCGCAAGCTGTTCGCAGTGAGCTGTTGTAGCTGCGTGAGAGTGATAAGTGGTCTAGCGACTTTAGTCGGGTCAGGAGAGCCAGCGTAGCAAGCAGAACGACTTGCACTCCTGGGGCTTCGTCACTGGATTGACTCGCTATTGCGACTCGTTAGTCAGTCGCCGTGGACGCCACCCTGGCGTCTGAGACCGTCGGTAGTGCCCCACCGCCATGTTCTACTACGAGTACCTGGACAAGGAGACGCTCCGCGGCTTCGACCACTACCGCTACAGCTGCGTCGACACCAGCCCACTCAGCAACTATGTGATGCACCCATTTTGGAACCAAGTGATCAAGCTCTGCCCCCGCTCCGTGGCACCCAATCTGCTCACCTTCGTTGGGTTCCTGTGCTGCATTGGCCACTTCATGATTCCGACCATCCTGGATTACAACTTCACAGCGAGCACACTGCACTCGGAGAACCCACTGCCCTCATGGGCATGGTTCACTGTGTCAGTGCTCCTCTTCCTGTCGCACACGCTGGACGGAATTGATGGCAAGCAGGCGCGTCGCACCAACACCTCATCACCACTCGGGGAGTTGTTTGATCATGGCTGCGACAGCTGGTCCACAGTCTTCATAGCCACAACGTTCTACTCTGCTTTCGGCCGTAATGATGACGGCTTTAGCATCCCCATCTCACGCATGTACGTGGTACTTTGGACTGTGTTCTTTGTGTTCCACATCTCTCACTGGGAGAAGTACAACACGGGGGTGATGAATCTACCCTGGAGCTACGACGTGGCCATGTTGGCAGGCACAGCGCTATACCTCGTCAACGGCCTCTTCGGTACTGACATTTGGAAAGTACGGCTGCCGGGAAACCAACCGGTGGGACCAATATTCGAGGTCACCGTCTACATCTTGGCCTATGGCGTGGCTCTGCCGGTCGCACTGGCACACATGGTCGGTGCCTACCGCCGGGGCTCGAACAAGCAGTCTGGGCTGTGGGAGGCAATGCGTCCCATGGTGTCATACACGTTATGCTGGGTGCTGTGCCTTGTGTGGATTTACCTCTCCCCTAATGACATTTTGGAAGCTGACACACGAAGCTTCTTCTACTTGTCAGGCACACTGTATGCCAACATGAGCTGCCGGCTGATCGTGGCGCAGATGAGCAACACCCGTTGTGAGTTGCTCAACACTCTACTGCTGCCTCTGACGACATGCATTCTGGTCATCGCTTTTGCCACGCCTTCCAAGCAAGTGGAACTCGGCCTTGTTTACACTCTCATGGCCTTGGTGACACTCACGCACCTGCACTATGTCACCTGTGTGATCACACAGATGCGTCACTACCTCAAAATCAACTGCTTCAGCACCTCCCCTTATTCAGAGGGACCTGCCCGAGACCACAGGTTAATACCCAATGATGACCTCGCTGACATGGATGACGACGACTATGACGATGACCAAGAAGCTACTTCTCAGTAGTGCTAATGTTCTAAGTCCTAGCCCATTGGTGACATGTGAGCAAGGAAGCTACTTCCTTGCCGTGTGTGTGTGTGTGTTTGCTGTTGCTGTCCATGTCCATGTCTCTTCTTCCCGGCGTCCTGTACCACTCGATTGGCATGTCCTAGTCCTGTCAGATGAATGCAAACAGCCTGTCCTGATATCGACAGACTAATTTATGTCAGCCTTCATCCAACTTTGACCTGTGCGGTCTGCATGAGAGAGATTCCTTGTTTCGTTCAGATGAAGGAGAGGGACCTAAAAGATTTTCTGTGTTTCAGGAAGTCTGACTGAATCATCGATGCACAAGACCAGGAGGCACCTTCTCTTTGACCTCCTACGGCACTACGTGTGGACATAATAATGTTCGCTTGTATTCCTTCTGACTGCACCTCTTGAACAAATTGTCTACTGACATTTATCTCCGTAGTCAAATTGATTGTGCTCATTATAGTTTCATATCCAATGCAGAACATACACATACTAAGAAGCTCCAGGACTATTGTGCTGTGCATGACCTTTAATGCGTGCTGGAGTAGTTCGTGCGAGTACTGATGTGCAATTGTGTACACACGCTATCATAGACATATGCAAAAGTGACCACAGCTCTGACTCCCTATCCAGAGGATCCGGCAGTGGCAACAATCTCACGTGGTTGTCTTGGTGCAAGCTGTTTCCGCCACCATCACCACCACCCGTTGTTGGCACTCGCCCTCGCTAGGTTAGGGTGATTGAGGAAGTACACATGCACCTGGCCAGCCAGACACACTGCACGTCATGGAGCTCTTCTCTGCCTCTTCTTCCGCAACGTCATTGATGCCCACCCGTGTGTCAGCAATTGGGACAAGGCCTGAGTCAAGGCTTGGGTGCAAGTGGCTGAGGCAGCCTTTGTGATGCATTTCTTATATTAATTGGGGTGGTGTTCTCGCCCCTGGCATCTAACCAGGTACTGATTGTAGACAGATTCCCTGCGAGTAGAATTCTGCCAGCTTGAATTCTTTCTTGATAAATGCCTACAACAGCTCCCTGCTCTCGCACTTCAACCCTTGTACCCGTCCCTTGGGATTCTGCTTGACTGGAGTCCTGAATGCCCCACGTATCCGGAGCCAATTCCGCACGATGGCTACTGCTCGGACGGAAGGTTTTTTTCCAGGTGATTGGTCAAGTTCAATACCCTGGGCGGATGTGAAAAGACTGCATGAAATCACGCAGGGGACAACTCGTCCCCCCCCCCTCCGACATCGCAGACTCCATTTTCCAATGTCATCAATGCGATTCTCGCTGTGAACTTGCTAGCTTTTATTCACGATCCATAAGTAGAAGGGCAGATGTGCCGATGACGGAGTACGTATGAACGCTGCACTGCTGCACTTACTCCGACATGTCTCTGGGGGTTAGAACACTGGGCTTAAGGAACACTGTTGTATCGCATCATTCATGCATGATACAGTGCACACGCATTCATACGATCGCACAGCAGGAATTGTGAAGGGAGTTCAGAGGGGCCTCATTCCTTCTCGGAGTAGTGTGGTGCGAGGACCTTGAACCACTTTGGCCGACTTGGAGTTAGGTCCTTGACGTGCACTTTGCTCGTGGGCGTCATCTGGTCAAAAACCAACTAACTGAGTGTATCACAAAGTGAATGGTTAATGCCACCATATTGGCGATGTGATAATTTCTGACGACCAAGACGGTGGAGGAGAGATCCCTGGTCTGGTGATGACGCTCACCTACATGACTGATCGCGGATTTCGCCGCGCGGGGTGGCCTTTATGACAACAGCGAAAGCTGACCTGGATTGCGTGGCAGTAGCCACTGGAGACCTAGTCCATGAAGAAGGCTTGAGACAGTGTAAAGCTTAATATAATGAAATAAACATGGTGTAATGTCAAGAAAAAGACAGATATTTTTCCACAGATTCCGCTAGTTTATCATACTCTTTCACTGCTAGTGAGTCCGGAGCTACTGCTGCCAAAGGCTGTCCGACATCCACAGTCTGCATGATCACTGGGTCCAAGGGAATGTCTGCCAACAACGGCACTTTGCGGGCTTCGGACAGGTCTCTGGCTCCTTGGGTGCCAAACACGTGGGTAATCTCTCCACACTTAGCGCACACAAAGGAACTCATGTTCTGCACGATCCCCAAGACTGGTACGTTGACTTTTTCGAACATATCCACGCTCCTCTTGGCATCAGCCAAGGCCACTTTCTGAGGCGTTGACACGACCACAGCTCCACAGATCTCCAAAGTTTGAGCAAGAGACAAATGAATGTCACCAGTTCCAGGTGGTAAATCCACTACCAAGATGTCCAGAGGGTCCCAGGCTGTACCGTGAGTCATCTTTTCTATGGCGTTTATGACCATGGGTCCGCGCCAGACGACAGCGCCCTCGCTTTTGTTCAGCAAGAGACCGATGGACATGACTTTGAGGCCGAACTTCACGGGGGGAATCATTTTGCCTTGGGGGCTAACATCTGGTTGGTTGCCTTTCACGCCAAGCATCGTCGGCACGCTCGGCCCGTAGATGTCGGCGTCTAGTACGCCTACACTGCGTCTCGAGGAGAGCGCCAAAGCCAGATTTATGGCCGTTGTCGATTTCCCCACGCCGCCCTTACCGGAGGCCACCATCACCACATTGGACACCCCTTGCAGCGGCTTTTTGCGTGGAAGCCCTCGAGCCATAAGCTTCTTCTGGTGCTCGGTCAGCTCCTTGGCGGACCTGGCCGAAAGCAGGATCCTGGTAGAAATCATCTTTTCCCAGCTGCCCGGCGGAAGCAATGTTTGAATTGTCTGAACTCCTCGGCGCACTGGTCCTTCTTGACGCCTCCCATAACGTTGATCACGCACTTTGCGTAGATCGTGGCCTCCGCCGAGCACTCGGCGATCCACGTGGGGTACTGAGACAGCCTGGCCCTGGCTCTGCGGACAGGATCCATATCAATCACATGCCAGGCGTCATCAAAAGATGGGGAAGTCAGCGATATATTTTTGTTTACATTCATCTTCAGCTTCTGCGCCTTGGTGTTGCCACGGAATGGACAAGTTCAAGCCATGGAAACGAGTCCTTGAGCTGTTACACTAGAGTCTACTATGCAGTCTTTGGCCTAAGTAACTTTGGCGAGGTTAGCTGGGCTGCACGAGCTGCAGTAGCGGCTTCTGAAGGGGAATCTGGTCTGCAAATGGTCATTCACACACTGCTTATCGAGACCCAACACAATGAGCAACTCATACCCTGTCTATTCTGATGCTGGAACGGTCAAATTGGAGCTACCCCTAGAGGTTGCCATGGCAAAATACATGGATGGTGATATTTTGGGTGGTTTTTTTTCTAATAAAATTGGCCAAGAACTGTATAACAGCTCACTCGAGCGGCTACAACAGCAGCTGCGCGACAGCCACGCTAACATCGAGGACTGCCTAAAGAGGTGTATCAGAGCCAGAGTTGACGGGCTTGGGGTCGGGTCGGGTTGGTTGGATGGTACCGAGGAGCCCAACACTGGTCCTGAGTACCTGAGCTTAAGCAGTCTTCCAATATTAGTACACTTATCATTATTCAAAAGCGAGATAAGAGGAATCTGAAGATACTTTGCATGCACAAATTTCCCCTGTCCTGCACAGTAACAATCAAACTGAGATGTTCAGTGTCCTCTTGACCAGGAAAGTCACATTTCTTGACTAGCTGCAACCAGTGTCCAAAGCGTTTCTTAGAACAAACTCATGAAATAAATCATTGCTTCTGTGCATTGGAAACTTGCATCAGTACCATAAAAGATTCCGTTTTAGATTTTTTTTTTTAGAAAAACATCTGAAAAAAGACAAAAAGGACCCCACCGACTATTGGGACCGGCGAAAGTTGAAAAAAGTCTTGAATGCCTAAATTGTTGTCAGCATAAGAAAGCATTTCCAAAACGATTTCATTGTATTGAACTCACTAAATCGCGACTTAACTAGAAGATTTTCTTCGAGTCAGTGAAGAAAAAGTATTTTTTTTTATCTTTTTGCTAGCTGAATCGCGAAAGTACCCAAGACGTAGTAGGAAGATCAAGCAGTAGCCGACTACTTGATCTTGTGAGTGCATCTGAACCTTGTAGGCTGGTTGCGGGCCGCGAGGGATGCGGGCCGCGAGAGTTGCGGGCCGGCCTGAACGACATCAGCGCCAAAGCCATTTTCATCAGCGACCGGCCGAGAAGAAACGTACGTAGAATGGAGAGAAAATGAACAGTTCCAACGTTGGCGGCTCCTCTGGCGCCACCATGATGAGCTTCTCAACGAACCCGGGCCCGCCCCCGCCCACTTCGATGCCCGAAGGAGACGGATCTCGCCCGGATCCACCAGCCAACCTCATGCAGTCGGGCCACTTGGTTCTGGGGCCCGGAGCGCGCAGGGACACGGCCTCACTGGGGGTACCACTCGCCAAACTCACACCGGAGCAGGCGGCAGCCGTCCAGAAGGCCAAGAAGTACGCAATGGAGCAGAGCATCAAGATGGTGCTGATGAAGCAGACTCTGGCGCACCAGCAACAGCAGGCCAAGTCGTTGCAGCGCCACCAGGCTGTCGTGCTCATGTGCAGGGTGTACGTAGGCAGCATCAACTTTGAGGTCAAGGAGGACACCATCAAGCAGGCCTTCCTGCCGTTTGGCCCCATCCGTAGCATCTCTATGAGCTGGGATCCCATCACTCAAAAACATAAGGGGTTTGCCTTTGTCGAGTACGAGATGCCTGAGGCGGCTCAGCTGGCATTAGAGCAGATGAATGGCGTCATCATCTCAGGCCGGAACATCAAGGTGGGCAGACCCAGCAACATGCCTCAAGCGCAGGCTGTCATCGACGATATCACGGCGGAGGCCAAGAACTACAACCGCATATACATTGCGTCCATTCACCAGGACCTTACACAGGAAGACATCAAGAGTGTATTTGAAGCTTTCGGCCCGATTAAAAGCTGCGAACTTGCCATGAACAGCATGCCGGGCAGGCACAAGGGCTACGGCTTCATAGAATACGCAAGCGCTCAAGGTGCACAGGACGCCATTGCCTCCATGAATCTGTTCGACTTGGGCGGCCAGTATCTTCGCGTGGGCAGGGCCATCACGCCCCCAGACACAACCAATCAAGGCCCGCCGCCCAGCGCCATTCCTCAGATCATGCCTACAGCTGCTGCCGTCGCCGCAGCGGCTGCTACCGCAAAGATCCAGGCTATGGACGCGGTGGCTTCCAACCTTGGCATCTCGACTAACATTGTCACAGCTCCTCAAGCAGCCGTGCCTGCTACTTCCACTGCTAGACAATCCGGATTCGGTCCTCCGGTGTCGGTCGCGGCCATCCCACCTCCAGCAGTCGTGGCTCCGGTAGTAGCCACCGGCTCCCAGTCCACTCCTGTCGCTGCTCAGAGTGCCACAACGACCGCCTCGGCCGTCCCGCTGCCGTCAACCGTTGTGGTTCCACAGCCACCGGTGCCTGTATCGGCAGTACCGGCACCACCCCCTCCTCAGCAACCACAACCTCCTCCTCCACCTCCACCACACGATCCCGCTGCCATCTTAGCGGAGGCACAGAAGAAGCAGCAAGAAGAGCTGCAGAAGAAGTTGATGGAGGGTCAGGAGCCGTCGACTCTGCAGCAGCAGGAAAACATGTCCATCAAAGGACAGAGTGCCCGACATTTGGTCATGCAGAAGCTGATGCGGGCGCAGTCTGAATCGGTGGTGGTAGTGCTCAAGAATATGGTTGGTCCCGACGAGGTGGACGAGGAACTGCAAGAAGAAATCGAGGAAGAGTGCGGCAAGTACGGAGAGGTAGAACGTGTCATTATCTACCAGGAGAAGCAGTCTGACGACGAAAATGCTGAGGTGCTGGTGAAGATCTTTGTAGAGTTCAAGAATGCAGACGCTGCCAAGAAGGCAAAAGAAGCTCTCAACGGAAGGTTCTTTGGTGGTCGGAGAGTGGTGGCGGAAGTGTACGATCAGGACTTGTATGACCACAATGATCTGTCTGGATGAGTGCACTGTAAAAAGTTTTCTTTCATTGCAATAGTATCAAAATGTTTCGTGTGTCCAGGAATGATTAGAACGACTGTATTGATTTTTTCTTCATTTTTTCAGCCCTCATGTCCTCGTCGATAGCTGTCGACGATCCAGATCTCTTCGTGGCTGCCGCGGCTGCCGTCTTTGACAGCTGGACCGCCCTGCGTATGATCGTTTCTGGGAACGGATCCACCGGTGCAGCCTTCGCAGACTGGCTACCCGATGCTACGGCTCAGTGGTTTTCTGAGAACAAGGACTTGACTCCAGAAGAGGTGGAAATCTTCTTGGAGGACATGTTGGCAGAGAACTTCAACGTGGGCATAGAGGATGGATCACTGACTGAAGTGAGCCACAGACTGTGCTCTTTGCACTCAGACTGTGTCCTGAAGAGTCAAGAAGAAGTCTTGAGCAAACTAGCGTCAGTCCCAAAGTGTGATCTTAGTCGCTGCCAAGTCAAAGATGATGATGGGTACGAAGGAGGAACTAATGGCGTTCAACAGGTCATAAGTGAAGAACGTAGTGATGCAACGAATGAGTCTACGGACACTGGTTCAAGAAGACCACAACCTGACGAGGATGGTTGGACGACTGTGCACAGAAAAAAGAAAAGTTGAGCCGTGAAAGACTACGTCGCTCCTGAAGTGTGGCGAGTACTGCCAGTTCTCTCTGTGTGGTCTGGGCTCCGCAGAAGGAGTTGTCGGTTAACGGCTAATGCTATTGAGAAATACAACGTTGGTAATGGCAACGTACGCTTGAGAATCATCATTGCTGTTTTTCAGGTCAGTGATGGCGGCGGAGAAGGAGGAGGTCATGGACGACAGCAGCGCCTCAAGCGACCATGACAGCGAAGAAGACGATCTTGAATCGGAACTCCATGCCAAGTTAAAAGCGTTGGATGAAAGATTGTCCGCGAACGCCTACGATTACCAGGCACACGTGGACAAGGTCGACGTACTCAAAAGCCAAGGTGAACTCGACCTTCTAAGGGTGGCGCGGGAAAGCTTTGCCGCCTTGTATCCCCTCGCTCCCGACTTGTGGCTTGCTTGGCTGAGGGACGAACAGGGTCTGGCCACGTCTGCCGACGAGAAAGAGGCCGTGTTCAACCTCTTTGAACGAGCCGTGAAAGACTACGTCGCTCCTGAAGTGTGGCTCGAGTACTGCCAGTTCTCTCTGTGTGGTCTGGGCTCCGCAGAAGGAGTGCAACGGGCTCGTGACATTTTTGAGAGAGCAGTGGCTGCGGTCGGCATCAACGTAGCCAAGGGAGCCTTAATTTGGGAGGCGTTCAGGGAGTTTGAGACTGCTCTGCTCTCCTTGATGGACAACTCCGAAAACCACAGTGACAAGGAAAAGGACGAGCAGAAAGCCAAAATTGACAAACTTTTCCGACGCCAACTGACTGTGCCGTTGTTGGACATGGACAGCACATTGGAGGAATACCGTGACTGGCTCAGTGGTGGCTTCGTCGATCAATGCGTCACCGCTTCCTTTCGGTCAGCTAGGAAAATGCTTGAAGAGAGGGAGGATCTGGAGAACAGACTCCTCCAGACGTCGGAGGATGCTGAACGGAGACGTTCCGCATACGATGCCTATTTGAAGGTCGAATTGAACTGTGGTAATCCTGCCAGAGTACAGTGTCTCTACGAGAGGATGGTCACGGACCAGTGTTTGGAGACGAGAGTCTGGTCCGAGTACTTAAACTACCTCAAACGAGAGATCAAAATTGACGAAGTTTTGCTGAAAGTACACGAGCGCTCAGTGAGAAACTGTCCGTGGAGTGCAGACTTGTGGATCAGCTACCTCCAGACTCTGGAGAGCTTGAGCCGCCCGCAAACTGACGTGGTGCGTTTATTCGAGCAAGCCTTGGAAGTGGGCTCTTTCGATGAGGGGCCTTCCGGGTTCCTCAACATCTGGCTTGCCTTTATCGACTACAAGCGTCGCTCACTTGACTTGGACGACGAGAAGAGCCAGGAGGTGCTGCGCGAGATTTTCGTTAGGGCCTTGAACCACCTAACGAGTGTGGGCGCCGATCCGGATTGCAGGGTGGCTCGGTACTGGGCCACTCTCGAGGGCGACCACTTCAAAGCCATGGACGAGGCCAGGCGAATATGGGCGGACGTACTGGCCGCCACAGACGCCAGGGCAGATCTCTGCTTGGAAAATCTGCAGCTGGAGAAGATGTGCGGCGACACGAAGCACCTGCGCAAGTTGTTTCCGCGCCTCTTAGACAAGTGCCAGGATTGGCCTGAAAAAGTGGGCGAGGCGTGGGTGCAGTTCGAGCGGGAGGAAGGCTCACTACCGCAGTTTTTGGAGGCCAAGGAGAAGGTTCAGTCACGAGTGGCAAAGGCCAAGGAAGTGAGAGAGCAACAGGCAGAGGCCAAGAAGGACAAGATGAAGGCGCGAAAAGTGAAGAAGACCACGTACGCAGAGCAGAAGAGGGATGGCGCCAAGAGGAAAGTCGAAGAGCCCGAGCTCAAGAGAGAGGGCACCAAGAGGAAGGCCGAGGAGCCGGACCAAAAGGGAGATGAAGACTCAGCGTTTAAGGTTCCGCTTCCTCCGCCAGTGGAGAAAAAGGCCAAGATCGAACCTCCTCCAGGCTACGTCCCTGAAAAAGCTGACGACGCTGATCGAAACTCTCGTACTGTTTTCATCAGCAACCTGGACTACGCGGTGGGCGAGTCCGAGTTACGCTCAATGCTGGAATCCTCTGGGGAAATAAGCGAGTTGCGTCTGGTGAAGACTCCTGCCGGTAAATCCAAGGGATTCGCCTACGTCGAGTTCACGTCGCGCTCCTCAGTCGACGCCGCGCTGGCCAGGGACCGGGAGCTGCTCGGCGGAAGGCCCGTTTTTATATCTGAAAAGACAGACAATCCATCCAGTCGTCCGCACGCCTTCAAGTACGAGACGGCACTGGAGAAGAACAAGATCTTCGTGAGACACCTTCCACCGTCGCACGCCACGAGTGAAGAGATGGAGAAGCTTTTCGGCAATTTTGGCTGCATCAAGAGCGTGCGCCTGCCTACTTATCGCAACGGACACTCCAAGGGCATCGCATTCGTCGAGTTCGAAGAGGAAAAGTCGGCTAATGCTGCCGTCACCATGACCGACGGTACCGTGCTCGGGGGCAAGGAGATATCTGTGGCCATCAGCAATCCGCCACCCAGGAAGACTGCAACACCCACTTCTGCAGTGTCTCTTGGAAGTGGCAGCAGAAAGGAAGGTCGTCTTCAGCAAGGCCTGTTTGTCCCGCGAGCTCTGCAGGTTAGGCCTGCATCGGCGACCAAGGCGACGGCAGCGAAGGACGCGAACAAGAATGGCGCCGAGAAGGAGCAGCCCAAAACCAATCAACAGTTCAGGAATATGCTCTTGGGCACGTAGTAATGCCATTGCCTAAAGAATAAACACGATATACGTACTGTAAAAGCGTCTATTGCACGTCACTGTGGCGTTCTTCTACTTGTAGGCTAGATATCTGCATGGCGGCCTGGCTAAGGGCAAGAACGTTGTCGAGGATAGCTCCACTTGTCCCTCGTCTCCCCCAATTCGCCAGCTGCTTCCACACCACGGTCACGATGTCGGAGGAGCAGATGAGAGAGCTGCAAGCGAATCCCTATTTCGGCAAATACGCGGACAAGATTGCCAAGCTAAAACAGTAGAGTTTCATGACACCGGGATCTTGGTTGTTGCCAGTCTTATGTCTGTCTCACTTATGTGTAGGACCTCACCGGAGGAGTTCCTGGCACGCCTGGCCGACGCCGAAGAGCAGCGCAAGAAGTCGAACCAGAAATTCGGCGGCGGCTGCGGCGGTGACAACGAGAGGGAGTTTTCTCTCCCGACCAGGCCGAAGCAAGATGTCAGAGGAGGTGGAGCCGCTATGACCAGAGAAAAGGTTCTAGTGCATGAAGGGAGTCAGCCCAGCGTTGACAACATCCATTGCAGAAGTTGAGCGACCGCATGAAGTTAGAGCTCCTCCAAGACAAAACCAAGGAGGAGATTGGAGATATCTGGCGCCGGTATCACGCCGACAAAGACTCTGTGGCGGCGGTCATACCAGCCGTGGTGTTTAGTCAGATGGAGCAGCGATTTAAGCTCTTCAAGCTGGTGAGTTCTAAAGCGAAGGAGAAGTCTTGGTTCGGCAAAGACCCGATTGCTTTGCTTGTAGTTTCTTCTTCCCCTGCCTCGTAAGCAGGGCTACGAGTTCGTGGTCGTTCAGTTCGAGGGCAAGGAGGCTCACTTCACCACGCTCATCAACTACCAGGCCCATCAGGAGAATGCACCGGAATGCCTCACCTTGACGCACTACACGGACCTGGCTGAGGAGAAAGGCATCGTCCTCATGGTCGGAGAATTCGACACCAACGTCCTGGTGGGTTCCTTGTACAGGCAATCATGTTTCAAACTGAGAAGTACATTTATCGTTGCAGAGTGTCCAGGAGGCGCAGTGCTTGGCGAATCAGGTGGAGCTGTACTACTCCAATCCGTCGGAGGAGAAGTTGAAGCTATTGAAGACCTTCACTGAAAGACCGAATGAATTCAAGCACGCAGACCTCATTTCCCAAATGGACACAATATCTCTGTTGGCAAAATAAAGCGTGAAGTTGATGCGTAGAATGTGGGAAAGTGCGTGAATCCTTCCTAACGTGAAATTGTTGCTTTGCTTTTGATTCAGTGCGGAGAGAAAACGTTTTGTGACGATCTCAATTGACATCACTATATTATCTGCAAACACCTAACATACTTTAGGGTTTTTTCCCACTGAACTGACATGTATTATCGGCAAAATACTTGTTGATACATGATTCTTTGTGTTGCATCCTGAAACCACGCACTCCTTAAGTCTTGTTGATCCCTGCCCGCTGGTCTTGGGACTCTTCCAAGAGGCCATCTTGAGAAGTGTCAGTGACCTCCCGCCAGTTAAGAGAATTAAGAAATTCCCCGTCGGTGAAGTCCAACACTCTGGAGACTTCCAAATGCATCTATAATCAATCATCAACTCACAGCAATCATCCCGAAGTGCACTGCGTATGGAGTATCACCAATTTGCAATCAATACGACCATTTTCCCCACTGGACTCTTTGAAAGCTCACCTTTTGTTGTCTCAAAACGTGAACCAATTCAGTCTGCTTCTTGTAAGCGTCCAAAACTTGCTTCAGGTGTTTCTCCCTCGACCTCACCTGCGCTTGCATATCAGATCTCATCTGCTCCAAGTTCTTCCTGCATTCCTGTCAGTGCGAAAAAGTAATGAGGAGCTGCAAGGCGTTCGTCTGCTCCCTCGGTCCCTCCGTGCAGAAGTGAGCTGCCCCGATCTCGGTGAGTCAGGGTATGTGTTGAACTTACATTCCAATGTTCGGCGCTGCCACTTGTGTAAAAGTGAAGTAAATAGCTTTAAGTACCAGTCTCCAGATTGGCAACAGTGTAAGAAGGGTCTGAGAAGCTGCACTATCATGAAAGTTACGTTGTTTACATCTTAAGGTTTCTCCACATGCATGAGTGAAGACAGGACGTGTTTAACCGTACACTATTAGTTCTACCAATTCGCTTGTACTCGCACCTGCCTCAATCCTCACCCGCATATCTTTAATTTTTGGCCTCTAACCTTCAGTTCGGCAGTCGTTTCCACCTCCTTGGCCTTCATTTTGGCGAGTTCTTCAGCCTGCCTGTTAAGTCTGACCTGGACTGAATCTGTCAGAGCCTTCGAAGTCTTCAGAGCCTTTTCTTTCTCAGACAGTTCTTTTTTTAGGCTTGCAATTTCTGCGGAAACCAGGCTGGAGGAAGTTGCAGCCTCTGAAGGTTTGTTAGCCTGGAGGCGAGACACCTTAAGGTCGGATTTCACTAGCACAAGTTCTTTTCTCAGCGTCTCTATGATCTTGGTGAGGTTGGAATTTTCTTCTCTCTGCGATACGAATGACAGGAGTGACGCAAGAGTAAGTTAGTGATGTCGGTATCCAATAACGAACGTTGCGTGTGTCAGCTCAAGACTTACACTCTTTTGAAGAGCTTCCCTCAGCCTCTCGCCGTACTCCAAGTCCCTGTTCTTCTTCGGGAAGGACGTGTTCTTGCAGTGAGCTTCAGAATCAGGCGTCTGGATTAGCAAGGAGGTGTAGGTCTGGACGGAGAAGCAGATGTTCAGGTCCTCGTCTGCATAAAGTCTTTACGCGTGACTTACCCATTCACTTTGCGTGCTACTTCTCCTATCAATCTCGTCGTTTTTCTTTATAAGCTCGATTTCTCTTTCCGTTAGATCGCCCATTTTTGTGCTTGATACAGGTATATTCGAGGCTTCGGCATCACCTGCACAAAAGTATTGATCTAATAGCTCCAGCTATCCAATGACAGCTTGTTCAATATAATGCCAGCATCCGGTAGCCGCCTTATGCGGAGCGTCACTGGGTCGATTCCCTCAGTCGCGAATTGGTCAATGCTTCTCCCTGCAAATGTCATAGGAAACAAAAGGCCCCTTGGGCTGGTGGCCTCCTCATGGTCAGCGCCGGAGAGCCAACGTGGACGCCCACGTGGGCTGAGGACGACGGTCTGGAGAGCATCGCCAACCTGGTCGTCTTGGACAGGGTCTTCCTCGTTCCTCCAATACCAAATCGTTTGCCTGGCGAGTCTGTGTGGAGGAAGATCACGTACAGGGATCATCTCTCATGTGCCAGGAAAAATCGCCTCCTTCGGAGGCGGAGCAGAAGCATGATCGGAGCAGAAGCATAATCACGGAACCTCGCAACCTCTACCCCAGAACGAATGGTTTTTGCATGCTTTTGCGATCACACGGGGGGGGGGGGGGAGTGTATCAGTTTTACACACAAACCTCCGGGGATGACAAATTGGGGGTTGTGCCAGAAAAAGTTGTGAAAATTTCGTCAAATTGACT
>JAAUXU010066009.1_pt1 | contig 16377 bp, 23 predicted proteins | sample 7278151 | NCBI WGS metagenome assembly JAAUXU01 (sample SAMN14350113, study PRJNA611818) | marine sediment metagenome | isolation source: surface marine sediment (1.8m) | place: French Polynesia: Moorea | collected 2018-08 | reverse complement strand
GGACTACAAACTGTCCCTATAAAGATACCCTCGGTCCCCTCAGGGACTCGTTGGCCGGTAAAGAGGCTGGCGACGAAGACGAGTCTGCGGCGCCCGGTGGAACCGGAGGCCCCACATCAAGCAGTACTGCCGGACCTGGTGCAGCCGCCGTTGGCAGCAGTGGAGGAAAGTACGTGCCTCCGTCTAGGAGAGGCGGCGAAGGAGCGCTCCAAAGGCTGGGCGAGAGCATGCCCGACAGGAGGAGAAGTGAGTCCAGCTATTTAAGAGTAAGAGTCCCATTCCGAAACGACAGCTTTTCCATTCCCTGTTGCAGACGAGGATACCGCAGCCATCCGTGTGTCCAACTTGTCGGAGAACACCCAAGAGGGTGATCTGCAAGAGCTGTTCAAGCCCTTCGGTCACATCGCAAGGATCTTTTTGGCAAAGGACAAGATGACTGGACAGTGCAAGGGGTTTGCATTCATCAACTATTACAAGAAGGAAGATGCAGCCAAGGCGATCGGCACACTCAACGGATTCGGGTACGACCATCTGATCCTGAACGTAGAGTGGGCAAAACCGTCGGGTTCGTAAGTGATTTTCTTACTGTGCCTACGAAATTAAAGAGATTTATGCTCTCAACATGTGTCAGGTTGCTCTGGTTAGTCTAGTTCTTCTTCTCAGCGATTCTGAAGCTGTTAGCAAGCCTTTCCGCAGTCGGTGACGCACTTGGTGAAGGCGCTCTGCTCCCTCGGGCAGAAGTCGATGCAGTTGCCCATGGAGCCTCCAGGGCAGTAACGCCCATTGAAGGGTTGCACCTCCTCGCCAGGAAGTCTCGGCACAGTTGGTGGAGTGGATGAGGCCACCACTTGCCCGATGACCGTGGGGGTCCTGCGGTCGTCACTCGCGACTCTCAATGACGTCGTGATCGTTCTTGATATTTCTGGTTTAGGTAACGGGCGAGTGGTCGGCGGCGGCGGCGGAGGAGCGGCGGCGGCCACCGCCGTTTGAACCTGGAGGGAGCAAGATGACACAGTGTGGTTTTACCGCCGTTCTGCTCGCATCTCGTGTACCTACCGTAGTTCGTACAGTTTGAGGTTTGGGGATCCTTCGTCGTGGTTGCTGCTGCTGTTGCTTCTTTGCGGGTTGACGCTTCCCTTCTTGTGCGTGCTGCTTTGGTCGGTGCCGTTGGGGATTGATGAAGGCTGTGGTGGTGCTAGCGGATAGCGGCTTTGGGGCAACGTTTGGTCGCTTCCGTCCACCTGCTCCTGCTCCTTTACCTGCAGTACGCGCGTTGAGATCACAAATGGCAAAAGGTTTTCTCTGGCGAGAGTCGTTCAACCTCCGTTTCTCTGAAGTCTAAAAGGAAAGTCCGGAGTGACCAGTTCCGGCGGCGCCAGCTGGATGTTGGTGAACTTCTTCCTCAGACTTGTGATGGAATGAACGGGGTAGTCGCGGCCGGGGTCCCCGGGGATCTTGCCTTTCGCTATGTCGGCCTTGTAAGTAGGGGGGTTGCTACAACTGCTTGTACGTACAACTTACAGCACGAAGTCAAAACACCAGCACCTGGAAGTTGTTCCTGCGTGCCTTGAATTCTCCGGTGCGACCGTTCCTCGGCTCATCCGTCTGTTTCTGCCTTCCACTATTCTCCTTGTTGGTCCGCCTCTTGCTGCTTCTTCCCCTCGCCAACTTCTGCAAGATGTCAGTGGAGTAGATGGGGTAGTCTTTACCCGGCTCTCCGGGGATCACAGCCCTGATGGTTAGTTCAAGTCATATGTACGTACAACGAGGAGGAACATTGCTGGCATTGTCTCACCGCAGGTGATCGAGGTCATCTTGAGCCGATCTCTTGATGTGTCCAGCAGTGTTGCAGACGCCGAGTAGAGCAGCGAACACCTGGAGAGCGCACGTGGCCGTTTACGTGGACATCACGCAACTACAAATTGTGTCTGAACAAGTACCGCTGCCAGAAGAAGTCCTGCCATGATGACGCTGTGCCAACTGAGTCCCGGCTCCTTGGCACTGGCCGCTCACCCCTGGGAGAAGCTGTGAACGACTGAATGCAGATCCAGGCGCGCGTCATCTCCGATGCGTGCGAGATTTTTGTCATGAAATTTTGGCTTTGTCATCATCTCCAACCTTTTTTATTTCTTTTGGACGGGCTCGCTCGAGTGGAGATGAGATCGTCGCATATTTCTCACGAAATCTGACAAGAAAAAGTGGGCGCTGCCGCCTCCGCGTCTTCCTCCGCCGCCTCCTCCGTCGCCATCGCCTTGGTCGCCATCATGCATGCTTGCCCAGACTACTTGTGCACGCTCATTGTGTGCCTTAATGATACACACATGAGTGAGAGAGTTGGTTGCCAAATGGATGGCGGAGGAGACACACGCGACGTCGTTGCGTAAGAACTTCCAGCAGATGTGCCACATCGTATGTATGAGTACGACCAGAAATGAATCAACCGTGATGATCGGAGCGATCGGAGGAGCATAATCACAGTCATTTTGTTGCCTTCCACCCGGTGCTTAAGGACAAGTCGGTGAAACGTTTAACCAAGAACATGGACGTACGTGTATTTGCCCACGTTGATATCGACACAGTCCAAGTGTGCGTACAAACTACTGACACTGCTGGCAAAGCAGGGGGATTCAGGCCGCAGGAGTCCCTCTTCCCGGTCGACTGAGACACACCTCAACAACTAATCGTAGTACAGACATGCGTTAGTCTCGGTTAATGTCGAAGAAAGAGCACCATCATTCTCTGCGTACATCATAAGAGCTAAGAATTGTTTGACCGACCGACTGAAAGACACACGGAGGAGAACGAACGAGGCAGGCAGGTTAACATCAATGTGTGGAGAGAGGAGAAGGTGTGGAGCGTGACACTTCAGTCGTTAAGCAGTCCGGCGACGTCAGTTAGCCAGTCATCATCTCCATGAACTCTGCAAAGGTGAGAGAGAGGTGGTTGGACGACACGTTGACGCTGGCACTCGTGGTCACGCTTACCGTCGAAGTCGACGGTCCCTGAGCCGTCCTCGTCGATCTCCTCGATGATCCCATCCAGCTCGTTGTCCGTCAACTTGGCGTCCAACTCGTGCAAGATCTCCTTCAGCGCAGAGGTGGGGATGTAGCCATTGCCTGACGGTTCGGGTCGTGTGGTCAGCATGTACTACGCAGTGTGTCCGACGCCCTCACTCACCCTCCTTGTCGTAGATCCTGAACGCCTCCCTCAATTCTTTTTTCATGCTCTCCTCGTCCTCCTCGACGAGGAACTTGGCGCTCAGCTGACAGAACTCCTCAAACTCCAGATAGCCCGAGCCGTCCTCGTCAACCTGAATGCAGAGGCACACGTGAGAAACGGTTGGCACAAGACGCGCTTCAGCTATGGGAGCCGACCTCTTCTATAATTTCCTTGAGAGCGCTCGGCTTCACCCTGAGTCCCATCATGGTGAGGATGGTGCCGATGGTGTCGACGTGGATGGAGCCATCCTGGCAAAAGCCGTCAAAGCACTTCTTCAGCACGTTCACCTGCTCGACCTCGAGCCCGATCTCATCCTAGGTAGAACGTGGTCGTCAGACAAAAGCATTGAGAGCTCAACAAAGTGTCCACTCACCAGTTTGTCCTGGGAGAGCCCGTGAGCCATGGTCCCGGCTCACGTCCTCCTCCGCCTCGGCGGCCTCCACATCGGCCTCCGCCACCCTCCCGCCCGTGCCCTACCTTGCCCTGGCTCTGCGGTCTTGGCTCTCCGGCCGCCAGTCTGAGACAGACTGGCACTCACGAGTGACGACTGCGAGTCTTTTGGCTCACATTGCTACTTTCCAGCCGCACACGCTGTTTATATAAACAGATTCTTCTCACTCCCTCCTACTCTCCTGACCTTTTCGAAGCCTTTAAGTTCAAGCTTTGGAGGGAGCAACTGAGAAGCTCTGGGCTGACTCTCCCGCCAGGTTATATTATACTCATTTGCGATGCGATCAAGCTACTATAAGGAGCGCTCGCGTCGTGTGAGTCAGAAAGACGCACCAACGAGGCGTTCCGGCCGGTGGAGGCGTTGGCGGCCGCGTCCATGGGCTGCGGGGAGAAGTGCCACAACTGCGTGTGGGGCCCACGCCACCACGACGGCCACCACGGCGTCGGTATTCGAGGCGCAGAGTGCGCACTCGGAGTCGGATTTGGGACTGCTTGTGTTACATTAAGCTGGCAAAGGGCGTAAAATGAGAAAACAGTTATAGTGCGATCGCTCCTATTAATCTCGGATGTTTTGGGTGAAAATAGCAGCAACTGGCCAGTGACGCGCATCGACGCCTACTGCTACACCGGCCATGACGTGGACTTGTTCGCGCCCACTCGAGAGGTCGAGGACTTGATGCGCGATTCCCATTGAATAAAAAAAAAAAATAAAACCCAAAGCAAGTAAAAAAAGGGAAACATCAGTCCTTCTCTACCGATTAGGCTCCGGATGCTGATTGAGACCGCACAAATGGCATTCAAGACATGATTAGAATTGATCTTCCTGGTCGGCCACTCCTGCTGGAGACAGCACCTCAAGTTGAAGTCCTGACACTACAGTGGACATGCTGTAAGTTCGGTATAATAAGAAGTGTTCAGCTCTGGAGGGCTGAGATAAGATGCACAACTAAACACACTCTGTTTTCACTACAGTTTAGCATCCGGAAAGTAACTAAACGAGTAACTAAAAGTAGAGTAACTAAATTTGAAACTTCGACCCAACATCGTTATGTTCTGAGTCTTTGCAGGCAAAGCCGGATCATTTCGTTGGACTAGAATGTCTTTAACTATAACCTGACAACAAATATGGCCCAAAAGAAATAGTTGGTTTAGCCTAACGTCAATAACGGTATCAAGATTATTGTCCTGCTTGCTTTTCTGCTGCCTCCAGGCCTGAAGATGACTTTTCAACCCCTTCAGCTTCAGATTTGCTGTCCTCTTGCGTGTGCAACAGACGAGACAGTGAGAACTGAATTCACGCTATTGCTTCTACTTCCTTGAGCGAAGCCAGACCCGGACGGACCCAAATCTGGCTACGCCATCGTTCTCCACCTTGGAATGGTGACGGGGATCGTGTCTCAGGACCCGTCCGACATCTGGAAAATGAAGCTTCTAGCCTATACTAGCATTCGTACAAGGATATTTTAGACCTGATACAAGACTTTGATCGAGACGTGACCAACAGCTAGATTTGACGTCCACTTTGTAGAACTGGAAGCTCGTTTAGAGACCTTCGGAATGATGTCACCTAGAGAAAAAGGCTCGATTTAGCGCGTGCCTTTGCAGCTGGACTTAAAAAGTCACATTCCGGTCATTCGAAGTCAGAAGGTCTCCTTATTTTGTTTTTGAAAAAATAGACTCGTCCGCAATTTTCATTACTTCACTAAATTTCAGTGAGGAAACGACAATTTTTCAAAGAAAGATGATGAATGAGAAAGATGCATGAAAAAGGTTTGCCAATTTCAGGTGCCTTTTGAAGCCACTGACAATGATTAAGACGCATTCTGGGCCTGAATTCCGAGGTTGCAAAAAAGAGGAAAAAATTCATGCTGGACAAAGGATTAAGGCCTCCATTGCACAATTTGCCGCTGGTATCGTTTTCTGCGACTCGCTTGAGGCACACAACGATATCGAGCTGCTGCTGCCCAACCGAAACTCGGTGGCACCGATATCGAAAAACGCCACAGTGGAGGCGTGACTGCCTCATCACCAACTGGTCCATCCACACTCGGGAGTGCAAGAGCAAGACATGGTCATGGCCACGTCCGGCCGGGGGCTGCAGGTGTGCGCCGACCAGGAGGGCGTACAGACCGGGTACGTGGTGTGGGACAGCCGGTCTTGGACTGCGCACAGCCTTATCCATGGAGGAGTCGTTCGTCATTTACTCATCCTCGCTGGACTTGTTTGTCTCAACGAGGATCTGTGAAACGCCCGGATGGAGACCGAGGAGAACAAGGAGGTCTGGACGAGGTTCGTCAACGAAGGTCACCCAATTCCTTTGTCCCGATCAGCGGACGCATTTTATTCGCCTCCCTCCCCTGCCAACGTGGGGCGCGTGTCGAGCTCGCCCCTGCCGGCCCCGCACGGGTCCAGTGTCTCAAAACCCACGGGTCTTTGCCCTCCAGCAGCCGCCCGTTGGCAGTGCCAGGAGCGTCAGTTGTGACCGCTTTTGACTCACTCTGTGGCCCTTCCTCATCGTTGGCTGCGCGTCAAACGTCCGCTCTGTTCTGTCGGCCACCGACAGGACCGTTGCTACCTGCGCAGTGAAGAAGTACACCCACACACACCATTCCAGTGGGTCAGGGGAGAAGAGACGTCGCCAGACACTGGGAGTCTCGCTTTGGCTGTTGGTGACGGCGCAGACGAATTTCACCTTCCTTTCGAGCAGGAGGGGACCCCGAAGCAGGACCTCATCTGGACTGACGAGTTCTCCTGATTGCAATCGTACTTGTCACAAGTCATGAAGTGCTGGCTGGGCTGCATCTTGGCTGTGGCGGGTCTCGCCAGCGTGGACGCCGGGTTCCGCTGCGGACTCCTCAACAGCGTCCCGTTCTTGGGCGCCACCAACGACCGGGCGTGCAGAGCCTCCTGTTGGGTCGCTGGACAATCCACAGGTAGGTCCACAACTTAGTCTGGTGTCTGTCAGTGGCATCGGTCGAGTCCTTTTTCAGGTTACTGCGACAGCGAGGGGGAGTGCAACTGTTCGGAGGAGCCGCTCAACCTGTCCGAGAAGGTGCGAAAGTTGCTGGGAGACCTCACGGTCGCCGAGTACGTCAAGCTGAAGATCGCAGAGTTCAAGGACGAGGTGGACAGCTGGGAGGTGGCCCAAAGCATCAAGGAGATGACCCCGTCCAGATGTCAGGTCGACGAGGACGGCAGGTACGTGCCCTACAGCCAGAAGAGGTTTTTTTTGCACACACACTCGGCATTTTTGCTCAAAATTCCCCAAAAAAGGTCCTTGTATGAGTGACTACATCACCTCTGCACACTTATTTAGACGCCAACTTTTGCATCCCATCTTAAAGAACTTGCGGCCAAAATCACTGGAAAGACAAAGGCTTGACTGTTAAGCTTTACTTCAAAGCTGTCCTCAACCTGACCGCAGTTAACAGCTATGACGGTGGTCTGATCATGCAGGCTGCGCACAGTTACGTGCACACTCTGTGTAACACACACACATGCATGCATGCATGCATGCCAAACATGCATTGAATTCAGCAAGGCATGATTCTTTGTTCGCAGCTTCTGCGCTGGCACGTGCCACTCCATCGGCCGCGTCACCGGCACGTGCAACGCCGATAACACTGACTGCGAGTGCTCGGACGACACCGTGAGTCCCAAGCAGTACGCCACTTGTCTCGACACCGGGATCTGCTCCATCTACTGCGTGCGCAAGGGATTCGCGCGGGGAAAGTGCATGGGAGCGACCGGATGGGACTGCAAGTGCGTCACGCTCAAGGCGGGCGCCGACGAAGGTACGTGCACGAGGAGCGGCGGCTTGGACACGTTTTGTCATCTCTGTCATTGCAGAATTCGTCGACCTGGAGCTGGAGGATGGCAAGGACGCCTAGTAGCCGGCCACCTTTGACGCGTAGTTGATCTGGACCCTGTACTATGTCACCATCTTGTAAAACATAAACTCCTACAACTTCTTGACACTCTGTACCATTCTTTGCGTGTATGGTTTATTATAATGGTGTGACGCACACGCGTCCATGCAGGTAGACCCCGGGGAGTCCCTCGATTCCCTGAAGCATCACTTGCACTGTCCAAACAGGTTTCTGCAGCTGTCGTGGGTGCAGCGAGAGCAGAACAAGTCCGACGGTGACGAGATCACCAACGCCGCCGTCCGTTTATCATTCGAACTTGCGGGATTTCCCAGCCTGAAAACGAGATGATTGCAAGGAATAGGAGGAAATCCGGTCACCCCAGAGGCATGAGTGACTTATCAAGGAGGATTTTGTATAATACAAGAGCAAAGTTACGTCTCGAGTGTGTCTTCACTATCGGTCATCACCTCGAACAGGTCAGTTCAAACGTTCAGCGCTCTTGGGGGTACGACAAAGTCCTCTAACACTGACTCTGAGGGGGAATAGTCTGTGCTGCAACGTCTCGCCGGAGACCAAGTCCTGGCCCCAGACCCACGAGTGCCTGGACGCCGTCACGGTCGAGCACGTCAAAGAGTGCGACGCCATCCTCGTGAAAGTTGTCCTTGCCGCATGTCACGTTATCCCTCGTCATCTCCAAGTCATACCGGTCATTCGGGCCGGCCGAGGACAATTTCCTAGCAGCTAATCTTGAACTTTGTTGCAAAATATGGAGGTTTTTGCATTGCAACTGATTTAAAGCTATCTTCCATCTATTGTGGGAGAGAAATTTGTCATAAAGCTGAGGACCACATCAGATTGAGCTGAGTGTCCAGAACACCTACCTGCTATACAATGTTATACAACTATAACCTAACCTGTCAGGTTGCCCCACAATGACCCGCTTGACTCTCGTCACCATCTGTCTGTTCCTCTTCCTGAGCACTCAGGTGCACCAGGGAGAGTCACTGAGATTCAGATGTGGACTTCTCAGCTTCTTGGGCATGGACAGGGCCTGCAGGGCCTCTTGCGCCATCTCTGGCCAAATCTCCGGTACGTATAGCGGATGTACTGCAGTGCAGAGGAGCAGCAGTGATGACACTTGCTGCATTCGCTTCAGGCTATTGTGACGACAACATGGACTGCATCTGCTCTGAGACTGGCAAGCCCCTCTTCAACGGCAAGAACTTATTCGTGTACATCAAGGAGAAGATCTACGAGTGGAAGGATAAGGTTGTCAGCTCTGAACTGGACCAGTCAGTCAGGGATCTCATGCCGTCCAGATGCAGGATAGGCCATGGGTAACACCTGCCTGGTTAGCAGAATGACGCCGTCGTCACTGAGCCCCCCTTTTGCAGGTTCTGCGAGAGTTCGTGCCACGCCATCGGCCGCGTGACCGGTGAGTGCAACGACGACTTCAGCGACTGCGAATGCTCGGCCGAGATGGTGACTCCCAAGCAGTACGCGATGTGCCTGGATGAGGGCGTCTGCAGCGTCGGATGCCAGAAGGACGGCTTCTCCAAGGGGGAGTGTCAAGGAATGACTGGTTGGGACTGCAAGTGCATAAACGTGGACAAGGAAGATGGTGAAGAGGAAGGTGCGTGGTTGTGGAGAGACTGCGGCTTAAGCCACCTCGTGCAGCAGATCTAGGATTGTTCTTTCTAGCTAGAGATCTTGATATCAACGCATCATGTATCTAGCACAAGCTGGAATGAGTCAGGCAACCGTGCTAAACGTTTTCTGAGCATCGTTGCTGAACCTTTCTAGATTGTCGTGATTATGAACTTAGTCAAAGCTGTAATTAGCTTGAGCTACGTTAGTACTAAAGCTTGCTCGAACTAACTGCTAACCCTTTATCTGCAGTTGACTTCACCATCGACGTGGACGAAATGGGGGAGGACTTCTACGAAGATTTGGACCTCAGAGACCTTGGGATCGACGTTAGAAACGGTTTCTTTTGACCAATTGTGGCGCCTGACTTTCAACGATTTGTGATAAAATAGACACACACAGAGTCCCAGCGTGTCCTTCTTTTTATTTTGAAGCGTATCTTTCTTCATTGCTGAGACACCCGGTGTCCAGCTTGGATTAGCTATTGTCTGGATTTCCCCTTCATCACTTGATAAGAGGATGTCTCACTCTTGATTTCTACAACCCTTGAGGATGAGAAGCCCACACTTTTCTGTTGTTCTTTAACTGAAACAAAAGTTTTAAGGAGTAACATGGAAAGAGTCAGCCGATGAACGATTTGAGATCCAAAGATTTGCTCCAACTTGCACAGCTTCTGGTCCTCGTCGCTGGCCTCCTCGGTCCAGCAGAAGCATGCGCTAGCCTTGCAGCCCGTAAGGATCAAGGAGCGCAGGCCTGACACGAGGTACGTGAACCTGTTAAACGCGATCATTGGTCGATCAAACTTTGCATTGCTCTCTTTGAACTTGGCTTGAACGCTTCTCGTTACCTGAAAAAGCCAAATTTCCATCCTCCCACTCCAGGTGGCCTCCTTTTGGGCACTCTAGCACCAACGTGGTGACCACTCTGTACGTGGTCCGTACAGCAAGTTCACCTCCACACGCTCGAGCACGGCGTAAGAGGTGAGGTCGTGCCCGTGGAAAGTCCTTTCGCCGAGGACTTTTGTACTCGGCAGCTGTGGGTGCAAATATTTCTATATAAAGCACATTTTCTTTAGTGGTGTTACTGAGCACCCACAACTACTGCAGTAGGAGCTCAAGAGCCTTCTTACTAGGTGCTCTTTATGAAAATGCGCTTTATAAAATAGAATCAGAATAAACATTTTACACGTCCTTCGTGGCAAAGAAGTCCTTGAACATAGTTCTAGTATGAAGCACGATTGCACTTCAGTTTGTAGGTGGCTTTGACTTTACCACATAAGGTCTGCTTCGATGAGATGTTTCAAGAAAGTGTCTTTATGACTTTCTGTTCAGTCTGGCCACACTTCTGTGACAAAACTTTCCCATGTCCTCCGGGCAGGCCGCCTTCGCCCACTCCTCCTCGTGGCACTCCTGTTGACAACAGTGACAGTGTTGGGATCCACATCAACAATCAGACGGGCGTGGACTCCATCACGACAGGAATCGATCGAAAAGGCCATACTCAACACCACCAGCAAGAAGCTCTCTACATGGACCAAGTGCTCTGTCGATAGCATCCCCAGCCACGGCAGACAGCATGGCCATCATCATCAGGTAGATCAAGTGAAGTATGAAGGCGCCAAATGACTGCATACGATACTCATACATTAGACTCATCTCGAAATCGCTGATAAAGCTATGGTACAAAGGTTAAAATCACCAGGGTAGAGAGCACAATCGTATCAAACTTCATGGTGACCTCGCTTTAAATACAGAATGCTTATATAAATACATGTTAGTATGCTTAAAAATCACAAGAATCAAATGGCTTCAAGTCATGTGGCATATCAGGGCTTCCATGTGACATTCCACACCTTCACGTTGCCATCCTGTCCCGTCGTCACCACCGTGGCGTTGTCCATCCAAGAGATGCCAGTGATCTGGCTCTGCACATGGGCAGACGGGAGGGAGGAGTGCTTCTGCGGCGTGTCCATGCTCCAGAGAATGACGCCACAATCGAGGCTACCACTGGCCAAAAACTTCGAGTCCGGAGACCATGCCAGACAGGTGACCTTTGCGGAGTGGAAGCCCCATTCGCGCGTGTGTGCCTTCTCGTACGTGGGGACACTGAGGACAGTGATTCGGCGATTGGCATCTCCGACGGCCAGGTACTTGCCATCTGGAGAGTAGGCCACGCAGGTAACAATTCCGGTGGCCTTGATACTTTTCTCTGGCTCCAGAGTTGAAGCATTGAACACGTGCACCTGGTGGCCCTGATTGGATCCATCTCCCACCGCAATATGGCCAACATCCTTTTGAACAGTAAGAGAAGACGGCTCGAAATCAAGTGGTCGCTCCTTTTGAACCGAATCGTGCCTGAGTAGCATCAGCGACTTGACTGTGGCCAGAACGGTAACATCACCCAGTGTTTTGACAGCCCTGGGCTGTGAGTTCAGCTTGACTGAGACGTCCGTGTAGTAGCCATCGGCCGCCCCCCGCAATGTGTCGTCAATGGCAGCCACAATCACATTTTTGGCATCGCAGGCTTCCATCGCGTTGATCTGGTTCGAAGGTCCTTTACCCTCGACCTGTGTGGCCACGCCCTGTTCCGTCTGCCAGACACAGACGCGACCCTCGCTGTCACCAGTCATGAAAGTGCGATGGTCGTCTGCTGGCTTAGACACAGCTGTAATGGGCTTGTTGTGGCCGTTGATGGTCATGGTGATGCCGTTGGCCGTTCGAGGGTCAAGATAGTGGATGTTGCCAGACAGCGAGACTGAGAGGACGTGGCTCTTGGACCAGAGACAGCCCAGCTGCTGATCCAGGACCTCTCCACCAAATGCGTACGACGCGACAGGGGCTCTTTTCTCCACGTCCCAGATCCTGCAAGTCTTGTCGCCCGAAGCCGTGATGAACTGGGCACTGTCAGAGCTGAAGGACAGCCCGTAGATGCCTCCACTGTGCGCGTTGTCGCCGCCCTGCTTCACCTCTCCAATGAGGGTCGAATCCTGGCCGTCGTAGACAAACAGCCTCCCGTCGAACCCGCCAGAGACCCATACCTTGCCGTTGGGGGAGAAGCGAACCACCTGACAGTAGCGGGTGTGCTCCTGCAAGTAAGGAAAGGTCAACAGCCCTGGGATTAGAACAATGTGACCCCAATGACAAGCTCACCGTCTTTGTCCCCTTGAATTTAAAAGGTGGACCCTCGTAGTATGCAGCAGTGTTGTCCTCGCTCCCCGTAATGATCCTGAAGGGCCTGACCGGACGAAAGTCGCAAGAGTTTACCGGCCTGGACTGGCCCGTGATGTCGCCGTTGCTAGTGCCGGTGTCGGCTAGGAAGACGTGTCCGAATTTTTCTCTCCCGTCGCCCACCACCACAATGCGCTGGTTGTCCGGCGACCAAGCCAGATCCTTGATGGCTCCGGAGATGGGTTGGAACTCGTTCTTGAGGATGTGCTCGCTGTTGACCGTATCCCAGATGCGCACCTTGCCGGCCTTGTCGGCAGAGGCTATGTAGAATCCGCTCGGTGAGTACTTGGCCACGTTGACGTCAGTGGCATGCTGCGTGTACACGTCGGCATACTGCGGCGAGTCCAGATTACGGATGATGACAGAGTGACCGTGACAGTAGATGAAGTTCTTGCCGTCAGGCGACGCGTTGAGCACCAGACCGCTTCCGCGCTGTGTGCGCGGGAGCACCGCCAAGTTGAAGCGGTTGTTCATGATCGCCGACGACGAGTTGGAGAGTGCGATGAGAAACTTGAGGAAGAAGGAGGGCGGGGACGGATTTAGATTTAGAAATAGATCTTTGCCTCCCCCAGCTTTCTGTCGTCGTTGGGCTGAAGCCAATGAGGTGCTTGGGCGCCGGCTTAGCGGGCCGGCTGGAGAAGGCGTGCGATAAGAAGGAGAAGAAGCAGCAGCAGCAGAACCCTCTGTTAGGGCTGGGCTTTGAGCCCGAGTCGGTGTATCGGGTACGTACGAACCACGGAGGACTCCCGGTCTATGCTTGAACCGAGCTTGGCTTAAATGATCCGGGTGGCTCCTGAGTAGTTCGTAACTGGGCTCTAGTACAGGGTGTTTCAATTTTTCCATGCAAAAACCACTTCTGTAGATGAAAACGAGGGGCGGATTGGACATCACAACAAAAGAAGAGCCCTTTGCGAGCCTGCAGACACTGCTTGGGAACTCCGACGGGTTCAGGAACGCCGGGTTGAAAGCCCCTGATGTCGTGCACAGCAGCATGAGCGTGGGCAGTGGTATAAAGGGCGCAGTCAACGATGTCTGGACAAAAGCACTCTTATGACAGCTATAATGCACAGTCCAGTACGCTTAATCGGAACTAACCGGTATTCATACTTCCTCATCAAATGTTCTTAGTTCCAATCTAGGTTTTCTGGATCAGGCTGACTCGTCAATTGGACCAAAATTAAAAAATATCGCAAATTTGCTGGCAAAAATTTAAAAAAGAATCCGGCAAAAAAGCCTCGGGGGCTGCCCGAGGGTTGTCAAAGCCCCGAGCTTCAAAAAACAGAGTGTGTATAGTGCTACTTGCCAGATGTACATTTGTAGTTAAACGCACACTTTTTACTTTTACCGCCAGCTTTAAAAGTGTTTTCATTTAGAAATGACACTAAAATTGGTTGCTGATTCATTGCTGACTTCTTCATTGTCCATTTTGCAATGAATTTGCAATGCACACGAAAAACCGCGTGTATTGTTACAATAACACAAGATCTACCAACTTTCGTGTGTTCAAGAATATTTGCCGACGCAAATAAAGCAGGCATGTAAAGTTAAAAAAAGTTTACGTTAAGCAAAATTATTCTTACCATGCTTTTCGAGTAACTCGAGTGTGGTTCTCTAAAGCCAAAACCGCCCGAAATCCCGAATTTTTAAACAAGACAGAGAGAAAAACGACCCGGATCGGCAAATACTCGAATACAGCCCTACTCTGTGTCTGGCCTCACTGTGTGGAGGTGCCAGAAGAGGAAGGACCAGGTTGTCCGGTCCCCGGCCACCGTGAAGAAGAAGCCCCTGGGCAGCGACAGGAACACTTCCCTCTGGACTTGATGACTACAGAATGAACTCTGCATGATTCCTAGGGGGCTCTTGACGGCGGAAGCCAAGGTATGGTCATCCGGGGACAAGTTGTCCGTGCCAAAGGATGACGCGGAACCTCTACCCGCAGGTGTCGCGCAACCATTGGAGATGGACCTCACCTTGAGAGGTTTCGCGACGGAGATGGAGTCTGCGGCGGAAGCGGTGGCGGCGGCCGTGCTGGTGGTGGCGGAAATGACCAGCGATGTTGCCAGGTGCGGCGTTTTCGGACGAAAGTTGCGCTTTCGAAAAACTGTTTGGGGGCTCTTTGAGGTGAAGCCAACGCGAAATTTGCCCTTTTCGCCCGAAAAAAACGGGATGAAACTTGCGATTTTTGGAGTACGACACTGAAAAGTTGCAGTTTGACCCAAAATTTGAACTTTTTTGAACCTCAAAAAGGTCTTGAAACTACTAGATCAGATCTGGAACTCGTCCCAGGATTTTCTATCCCTGAACTTGTTCAAGGATCGAAACCACCATTAGAACTAAAGCAGCTTCAGACTGAAGCAAACTTTGTGCAAAACACAGCTGCAAAGGGACCAAAGCTTATTTGCAAAACAAAACGCAGAAGTTGCGCTTTTAAGGATCGACCTTGCGCTTTTCCCGAAAAGAAATCTGGCAACGCTGGTGACACCAGCTGCTGGCGCTGCTGTTGCTTGCTTCAGCTGTGCTCCTTCTTCCTTTTACTGTTGGACACCGAGAGGTAAGGAGCCCGCGTCGCATTTCTGTCCGAAATCCGCCGTGTTCACGGCGATCTCACACTTGTCTCCTCTCTTTCAGACGCCGAAATGGCCAAGAGCAGGAGTTCGGGCACGCCCCGGAACTACAAGCTCAAGAGCGGCGTCGTGCGCTTCGGCCGCTCCAAGACCTATCACAAGAAGGCCGTGTACAAGTTTCTGAAGAAGAAGACACCCAAGAAGGTGGCCGAGAAGAAGCCGGCGTTCGTTGAGAAGAAGATCGGGGGTGCCAAGAATGGCGAAACCAGGCTGGTGCGAGTGAAGAAGCTGCCCAATGACTATCCCACCCAGGACAAGTGAGTGTAAAACGCCGTTGCGCATCCCTCTGCCCTCCCTCGTGATGAACCATGAAATATAGGAATTGCCGGCTGACGACATATGAAGCTAGCTTTAACGCTGATTGCCGAGTTCATCGTCCCCCAGTCCCTGAGCATTGCCGACTGCAGCTACAACAGGTTTATCTTTCTTTTCAGGCCTAAACCAAGCACCTCGAGACACTTCTTCTCCGGCCACAAGAGGAGCCTGCGCCCTACTCTCACCCCTGGGCGCGTCGTCATCCTCCTGGCTGGCGTGCACAAGGGGAAGAGGGTCATCGTCCTCAAGCAACTCGATAGTGGACTGGTCCTCATCACCGGTAAGGAGTGGGGCGTGTGCGTTTGAAGCCGAGTAATGCTTGGGCGTGGGCAACCAATGCAACACGGTAGCCGTCGCACCCGGGCTGCTGGTGAAGACAAGGTTGCCAGAGCGAGGTGACGGGGTTGCGGCACTTGATGGTGATGTTTCTGCAATGAAATTTCTCCACGCCCTGCGACCTTGATACAGTATCGTGTATTTCGTACGCCTCCTTCCTCGCCGCCCCCTCTGGTCAGCAGCCTAACGTGGTGTCTCCCTGAACGTAGGTCCATTCAAAGTGAACGGAACACCCCTGCGTCGCGTCAATCAGCGTTACCTTCTCGCTACGTCAACGAGCGTGGACGTTTCCGACGTCAAGGTCCCTGAGAAGCTGAACGACCTCTACTTCAAACGGGCGAAGCCCGCCAAGAAGCCGACCAAGGCTGAAGGAGACATCTTTGAGGCAAAGAAGCAAGAGTACAAGGCTTCTGAGGATCGCAAGAAGGATCAGGTGGAGGTGAGCAAGAAGCATTGAGAACGGTTCGATGTTCCTGGAGAAGTAACTTTTAACTTGATTCTTCTCAACACCTAGCTGGACGACCAGGTGCTGGCTGCCATCAAGAAGCATCCTGAGGGTGTCATGCTGAGGCGCTACCTGAGACACAGCTTCTCGCTCAGCAAGGGTGAATACCCACACCAGATGGTCTTCTGAAGCTGTCCTTGGGGTCAAACGCAAGGTTCCTTCAGTACAGGTTGGCAACAGCGAAG
>JAAUXU010043973.1_pt1 | contig 16380 bp, 15 predicted proteins | sample 7278151 | NCBI WGS metagenome assembly JAAUXU01 (sample SAMN14350113, study PRJNA611818) | marine sediment metagenome | isolation source: surface marine sediment (1.8m) | place: French Polynesia: Moorea | collected 2018-08 | reverse complement strand
GTTGCTTCATTGGCCCCTCACTTGCAGTGGGGTGAGGAAGTTCACCCTCAGAAATGTCAAGGAACAGTCAGTTGTGCTTGCTGTCTTGTGATTAGAACTTCCTTAACCCACCTGTTCCTGCACCTGACCTGAGACCCCTAACCCCGACGGAAAGTCGCCTAAAACATTCCCCTTGTCATGCTGATTCAGAATATGTATGGTCTTAGGGGTTGGTGGCCTTTTGGTCATTGCGTGAAAATGGGACAAAAAAATCAACTTTTCCTTTACATATAGGTATAGATTAGGCAAGGTCGAAAATTGGAATTCCCCATGGGTGCCCCAAAGTTGTCACCACATCCCATTTGAAGACTTTGTCGTCAAATAAAAGTGAAAAAAGGAGTTTTAGCTATGCCCAAATGCATTTCAAATTTCATAATACTATAAAGTAAGTTAAAAAAATTTTCTTCAGAACTTGCTGTAAAATATTTTTCTGACCAACTGGAGCAAGTCAGCATTTTGGTGAGTGATTCTCACCCAGTTGGGCAGCTTCTGACAGCCACCAGAGCTGAAATCTACTTTCATTGCAAATTTAGTACAGGAGCTTACTACATCAATTTCAAATCAAGTTGGGCATAGGTGAACCCATCTTTTGCAAACGTATTTGACTACATCTTTATCTTTTGAGCCCATGTAACAAGCCCCAACTGCCGTCAGTGAATTTCCAAAGTTGACCCCTTTTCGTCATAGCCTAGTATAGATAGATAGATAGATAGATGATGGATATCGTTAGCTCTTCCCTCCCTCCCAGAGGGCGCTGCAGAGCATTCGGACACGAGAAAATGCGCTTTTTGTCCATCCCATTCCTCCTTGTGCCAGTCTCGCTGATCGAGACTGTCTGCATACTCGTGCCCTGGACATTTCTGGCCCGTTTATTGTGGGGTCGGCTCCGTATCTCGAGACTCGATACTTGCATGTTCCGTGCTGCATTATCCGCACTTCTTGCTTGCTCGAGTACCATCAAGTGCAGTCGTCCCAGAGAGCTGACTAACAGCTCACAGGGTCGCACGCACTTGGACTACAAATTGCTGCACACCATTTTTCGTTTCACGTCTCCACATCTACCTGATGTTTCCACCACCCTCTATTTCTGTCCGGGGCTGACGTGACGTCCAGGAAAGGAAGTAGGACTGCATTCGAACTGTTCTAACATGTGGCAAATGTTGAATGTGTTTTTCCTGATACCGGCCGGGGAGGAGCAACTTTGTAGCGAGGTTATATTGTGCGCTTTCCTCCTTCTTTTCAACGATATCTGCGTTGATATTTTAGCAACTTGTGCTTCCTCCTACTGGTAAAAAAGAAAACTATATTCACTGCTGCGCAAAGACAAACGCGATGGTAACGATGCGGTGGACAAAATTGGTTGGTCAATCATACATGCACAGACCTTTTGTGATTTGTGCTCCGGCGGAAATGTCACGCTTATCCAGAGATGTTGATTCTCCGAGATTGTGAATCCTTATGTAGGCTTTACAAATACGCGGACGCGAGTGGATGATAAATCTCTGCCAAGAAGTCAGATAAGACGAAAAGTCACACTGTAATTTCTCATGTTGATGCTGTTCTTCACGCGCATGCGGTTCTGCACTAAGCAGTTGCCCTTTCTTATCAGGGCATTTGTGGCTCCGCTTTCTTGTCGTTTTTTTCCCATTGCTTTTCAACTTTGCTGCCACGTACTTTGTGACAAGGAACATCGGAACTTTCATGCCAGAGCCTTCTCCGCGGTCCAAATTATTTTCATCTCCAATGTCCTGCAATTGCGTTCATCAGAAACTGTTATTGGTTCCCAAACGTGGAAATAGTTGCCTATTTTCTGCTGATACGAATTACCCATATCCGGATTTCACTGCATTCATAGGCTCTGTCCCTCAGGACTCCTTACGTGCATGCTCGTGCCTAAACAAGCATCCTCGAGGGAAATTTTCAGGCCCAGCAACGCACCACAATCCTCCACGAACGTGCAGTAATATCATCTTACGCATGTACTGCACATAAAGCAGAACATGACGGTTATCGACGAAAACAGTTTCTGGGACAGGCCCAATATTACTCTGTATGAATAAATTTATAGTCCTTAGTTTCGCCAGGAAGTAGGCTATTTTTCAGCTATTTGATGGCGGACAGGAATAGCGCCGTGTATCCATGGTCCTAAATTATCGCAGTTTCTTCATTTGCAATTTCTGCGAGGCCTCATGACGTCAGAAGCAAGCCGGCTGCCTCCGCGGTTGACAGAGTGTGTATCTTGTACAGGGACAAATCGATTGAGCGCCTGTCAGTATGTGTACGTGCGTATGAGAGAGTGCAGGCCCTTTTTGCTTTTATTCACTTTCAAGCAGATAAGTGCACACGACGGAAGAGCAACTCGCACTGTTGCGGACTGACAGTTTTCAACGAATTGTATATGTGGATACAAGTTAATGCAAGTATCTGCATGCGCGTAGAAATGACGAGGAATCTGCGGCACTTGTGGCTTCTGGCGGACAGACCAAAAACCTCTCATTTCTTCTTTTGAAGGAGGCTCCTTCTTTCCTGCTGCCTCCTCTCTTTTTCTTCTGGTCTCCCAGGCCTCCTCCGACTTCGCGCGTTTGGGCCGACCTTTTAATACGCGTGCGCGGGTCCGCGAGACAACAACTGTGACTGCCTGACTGACTGCAGTGCGTGCGTGCGTGCGTGCGTGCGACGACACCGCGTAGTCAGAGCCCGAGCGAGCCTTGATAGTCACGCACACGCACGCGGTCCGATAAGGTGGGCGCCCACACCGCTCTACTTGGCCGCAAGAAGAAGAGTGAGTGAGTGGGCAGCCAGCGTGTGTGCGTGCGTGCGTGCGTGCGTGTGTGCGTGCGTGCGTGCGTGCCCGCGTGCGTCAGAGAGCGAGAGCGAGAGTGAGTGAGTAAGAGAGAGAGACTGAGAGAAGGTCGCAGTGGACGTCGAGCGAACCAAAAAGTCCGACCATTTTGAAGCCGAGTTCGCGTCTGCAGTGGACGGTGCCAGCGAGAGTCGTCTGCTCCATCGGCTCAGACAGCGTCGACGGTAAGGAGAAGTTTTCCGTGTGTTCGGTCTTCGTCGAGCTTGGGCTTTGCCACGTTCTACGCGTAGACGTGCGCAACTCCAACCGGAAGGGGGGAGGGGTTCTTAAGGGCGGGCATTGTGTACATCGCATGATGCAAGTTAAAGGATTCTAGCTTTACCACAAACTACGTTATCTACGGGGTCTTCTCTGGCTAATGACAACGCAACGTCGGACTTGTAAATGGAGGAGTGTGATAATTAGGGGGAACAAGATCTAAGTCAATACTGAAGTCTTGACCAACAGCTCAGTTTTGGTGACCACAGGATGAGCTAACTAGGAGTAACTCCTCCCCCCATCAATATTGTCAAAGTCCAAAGGGCCACTTTCTCCCTGGGACCTTTAAAGGTTGAGTGTTCTTCTTAGTGGTCTCCGTGGCCTTGGCTCCTTCTCTATCGAATCTCTCCACTTGGTCGTCTTCGTTGTCCTCCAGGGCTGGGGCTTCAGCTGACAAGTTCTCTTCCGCTTGCCAGCAGAGGTCTTCTTAATTTCCAGATCGACAACATCACCAAGCTGTTAGTCCCAGGCGGACGCGTGCCATGCAGTCCTGCACGGAGAGATCTTTGACTGAAGACTTGGACAGCAGATTCTCCATGCTGTGACACACTCACGGGCCTTCAATTGACTTGTGGTCGCATTGTTGTGTCACAGACGTTTTACCTTGTTGCAGGTAACTTTTTACCCGATTCCAGCTGTCACGCAGTGAACCTTTGGCTAGCTTCGTCAACTTTGTGGATGTCTGGTTGAATCCTTTCATTGACTGTATGTATCTCTTCTTTTTGGGTATTCTTCCTTGAATGTCCTTGTGATGACCCTATTGCTTTGTTTTGTGTGATAGCTTCTTCAACCCGTCGGACTTACCCACAGCTGTCTCGTTCTCAGTTGCTGGAGGGCTCCTTCTGCTTCATGGCGCTCACTTTCTTTCCCCCTGGAAGGCTTCACTTGTTGCAGAGTTTGATTTTCCCAGATGTCTCCGTTGGTGGAGGGTCTCTTTTGCTATGCTATGCATCTCGGGTCCAATGTCTCTGAGTGTTTGTTGTCTCTTCTCAGCTTGGTTGACTGATTGTCCCATGTAATGAGAGTGGAAGCCTCCACTTGACGTGCTTAGTCCAAGCCTATAGACATAACATGAACGTGAGACAAGCATGACTACTTGAATAGTCTGTCTGACTCCTCACAAAGCATCAGCACACCTATGAACACGGGGACACAGCAGGTCAGCTTCAGTAGATAGTAGAAAAGTAGGAGCCTAACTCCATTCTTTCTTTTCCTCAGCACGTTTCTTACGTACATACGTACATCACACGTGCATTCAAAGATAAGAAGGGGTTCTTCCTCTTACACTGAGTGTCGCCCCTTCCAGGCTTAAGAAAGGCTCCGACGGAAGTTTTTTTTCTAACGATGGGTGGATCTTGTGCGTGCATCGTGTAGATACTGCATGAAGACAGGGCAACGACGTCGTCTTACGATACTTCACATAGTAAATGCCTTGGAAAAAAGTGGCAGTTTTGACTCGACCTTTAAAGTTGCTCTCTTTGCAGCTTCTCTTCTCTCTCTGCTATGCCAGACTTTCTTTACACAGGAAGAGTTAGGAGGCAGCAACAACTTTCCGCCCAAATTAGCCTTTGTTTGCGTTGTCTTTAGGCCTTATGACCCCTTGGACCGTCTTTCCGACCGCTGCGCACTGCACCGTACGTACTACTATCCAGTGGAAAAAGGAGAGCTTTCATCGGTCCCGAGGGACCTATTTCTTGAGGGTGTTGAGTCTTCCCCATACAGCTCTCCTTGCGTCTTTAGCTCCCTCTTGTCCTCTACCATACCTACTACTGGGCTGTTGAAATATTTATCGACTTCGCTAGTTGTATTTGCTTGCTTCCTCCACTCATGCCAATGGCGCAAATACTGGCGAGGTCCTGTACAGGCTGGCAGGCAGGGACAACTGTGTGCTGCTAATGTGCAAAGCTGCCAGGTGTCCCTAACGAAACGAAAACATGTAAGTAAATGCCCATACTGACACTATTCTTTACTCGTCTTTTTGCTGGCAACACTGAGCACTGCCCAAAAGTAGAAAGAATGACATTTCTTGTTGCACTGACATAATAGACTTGAGTCGTCTGCTGACTTCTTCTCTCTTTATATTTGGACAGAAGGTGAGGTAGCCGTGTCCTCCTCCATCGGACTCAACTCAACTAGCCTTGCCTATGGTCATTTATGAATGATACGTAGATGAGTGTACGTTGTCTGGCTCATCCATCTGACTTGACTCAGTGAGTGGAGTCTGACAGTTCCAAATCTCTCAACGGCTGACCTTTTATTGCAGTGACGAATGACATGATGTGTGTTGGTGTCATGGCTTCCACTTACTTCAGTAGTTACGACACGTTCACTTAAAGGGACACGTGCCACTGCTAGCAGATACAGCTAGTGGACATGCCAAGGCTGCAAGGTCAACAAGAATCCTAAAGATGAGCCAGACTTGACGTCCTCTCGCAGATTTTCACAGCGCGAATGTTGACTCGTTGTCGACTCACTTGTACAGGATTTGCTGTTATCGTCAATTGCAGCCGCCAGGCCGCGGCTCGAGCTTGCAGCTCGGAGCTGTGAGGGCAGCCTCTTTCGTGATTGCTGGTCTCTAGTGATCGTTTATAAATACCAACCCCGCACGCCACGTAGAGCTCCGTTATATCGTTCATATCCACCATACCGCTCACGAAGGGGTCAGACGCGCTGTACGTCGACACGACATCTAACCGTGGTGATGCCCTTCTTCTCGCCCACCCCTCAGCAGTAGTGCCTGTGAAGGCCCTTGCTGCAGTGTGTGTTGGTACACTAAGCATTCGATTTGGTCAACTTGCAGGGAAACGAAGTTGACAAACCCTCTTTAAGCTGTACTTGCTCTAGAACGATGCACATACCACGGTAGAAACTGTCAGCAAATTGCGCACTAGACTAGCATCTTTAGAGAAAATAAAATGGTCTGCAATTTTCATTTGCTGTTTCTCCAGAATTTGCTAAGCATTCTCCTTCAGTTTGAAGAAAAGTAGCTCTCTGTGACCTCGACAAAAAAAATCCTCTTTTTTTTTCACAGGGAATTTTGCAGATGTCCGAGACATGCAAATTCCCACCGAGATAATGACTCCAGTAAGTAACTTGAACTTGTACAAGTTGTGAACTGTGTCCTTCAATAGAAACACCTCCAATATCGGGTACTTTGGTCACTCACAGCGGCGACGAGGGGTGGCACCAGTGGCACCTTCTAGTGAACGTGTCCTCAATTACAGTCGTCCTTCACAGTTACTGTAAATACGTAAAACTTAACGAACTTTAAAAATCGCGTGTTTGTCTTAGGCATTCGTCATCTGAGTGCCAATGACGAGCTCACTGAATTTGTCTAGCAACGCTACTTGAATGCACAGCTTCGAAGTTACGTTGGATACTTTTGGAGCAGCGATGTCTTGTTTATACCAGTGTTTAAAGGCGTTGAGAACAGTTTGAAAAAAATCCAATGTGACTTCCTGTCAAGGTTACCAAAACTAAAGTGACTTTTTATAACTGTGCAGTTATCAGAATCGAAAATGTCTCCAGAATCGAACGTGATAAAAAATAGATTTACCACTATAGAACGAGCATGTATATCGGCGCTGATAAGTGCGAGTTTGTCGCCACCGATTTGCGATGACGTAAAAGGGATGATAAAATCCCCCGCATGTTATCACATGTGAGGCTTGACGCCCCCCCTCGCGTCTTGCTTTTGCCCCCTCACCCAACTCAACACAACTCAGGAGGTGGCGCGATTTCTTGGCATATGCATTTAGTGGCGTCTAGCGCCGTATATCAGATGTGGGACGCAATCAAATTCTTCTTCGTCGGCTCCTTCTGTTGGAACTGATGTCTTTATTCGAGTTTACCGAGAGTTCTGCGCCCTCAAGACTAAGAGTAAGAGGGACGAAAACTCCTCGAGTGAGGGGATTCCTGTTCCAGGCTCTTAAGTGCCTCCATCGTGATCTGGCATTGCGTCAAGTCGTCTCCAGACAGCAGTGGTGGAAAGACTTTGAGGAAAGCAGTATTTTCAGACTACGAGGAAAAGTCTCGATGTCTATGAAAGCTGATAATGCAGATGCGAGTACATTCGGGCAGGATAACTCTCGGGGGAGGGAGGAGCGTAGTCCCTTCCCATACAGAGACGGAAGATGTGGTTCTTTTCATGGGGCATCTTGCCTGCGGCGGGTTCCCCGTTCCAGCGGAAAATCCCTTTAGGGGGCTCCTCGCAGCCCAAAGAGCAACAACTTTTCCTCTATAAGTTGTTGCTCTTAAACAAACCCGTTTTTGTGCAGGAATGGTGCCGGCCGGGCCTGACTTGCCCCAAATTACCATCCCGGGGGCCCCTACCACCATGCCAAGTCTGGTCTTAAATCAGTCCACCGAAATAGCATTTTTTTCGGGGGGGGGAGGCTGTCACGGTTGATGGCAGGGTGGCGTGGCCTGACCCCTGTCCTCCTCCCGAAAAAAGGGCCCCTCCCTTTATACCACGTTTCATCCTTGGAGAAGGTGCCCATCCTGCAGACGTGATGTGCTTAAAGCGCTTACGGTGTTATCATAAGGTTCAGCTGCCGACTTGTTGCAGTCACACTTACTTGAAAAGTCGAGAAGGCTATTTGAAATTCACACCAGACCTGCATGTCATGATAAATAATAATGCTCTTGGTCCGAAAATTTCGCCGAGAAAGGCCTGCTCTTCGCTGCAGCTGTACTATAGCTGCATCTTCGGCGTCCATTATGAGACTCCACCATATGTGCATAACCATGTTTGCTTGGTCTCTTTGTTCCAGACGCTTATGGCACCACCTTAACAAACATTTGTGTGTAAAAAGCAACTTTGCACTACCCCTTGACAGCTGCACTGTGCAAGCGGAAGAGGGTGCCGGCAGTGGCAGTGATGCCTTCCATGACCGTCAAAAGCTGTCGTTGCTGCCCGAGGTGGCCAGTTTGAATGAACTTTTAGGAGGACGTGCCGAATCGAATACTCAGGCAGATCACTCAATTATTTACAAAGTTATGACTTAAAAAAGCTCCTAACTTTCCGAACAAGTCTCTGATTCTCAAGTGTCTGGCACACACAAAAATCAATAACTTCCCCGCGTCCCCGGCCGAAAGCTTCGAGTAGTAACGGTTTCTGGAAGAAACTCGATGTGCGATCTTCCCTTTTTCACATTGTTCAGATGATCTTAAGTGATAGTTCCATCCCTTCCAGCTTCAAGAAAGGGCTTTGGACTTCCCTCTACTCACCTCTGGAACCCCCTTGCTTTTATAGCCCCCCTTTCCACCTCCTGTGTCAGTTCGGGGAAAAGATTTAGAAGGATAAGGAATATGGGATGAAAGTTGGAAGAAAAATGAATGGATTTGGAGGGGGGATTGCGCGGAGCCAAGAGTAATGCGTTATGAAAACACTTCGTGCGGTGTACAAAAAAGGGTTCGTTTCCTTAATAAGAGCCATTGGCGCCAATTGTGCGGCCGAGATCGAATAAGTAAGTAAGAGGCGTGATTCCTCCAGACTGGCGTATGAAGGGCACTGTGGTAATGGAGTAAGTCACTTTCTGGAAATCGCTTGAGGGGAAAGGAGCGCTTTTTAAGCCTTTTTCCTGGAGCGCCTTCTAGGTAATAAAATGAAGAGGAGGGGATCAGTAGGGCAACCAAAGGATTTTCTCCCCTTCCTTAGGGGTTCCTTAAGACGAACGAACGTCAACAATATTGTAGTAGCTTTCAAACGAAAGTAAACGTTGCCCCAACCACTTCCAAAGGATGGGCCTTTCCAACAGTTGCATGAGATCCTCAATAGCGTCCTTTGTTAATGATGTTGATTAACTTTGCTTTACCAACTGACTGCACGTAAAGTCCTCTTGATTGACACCGGGACTTTGGGTAGACACACACAAGCTTTTGCTGTTCTGGTGCGTAACTTTTGGAAATGGGGAGCACACCCAAGTTCACTAAAGAGAATGGAAACAAAGAATTAGGCGAAGAAGGTCTAGTTACGCTGCCGAAAGAAGCAGGTTGCTTCTCTTGAAACTAATTTGAACTTAAGGCCTTCAAGGGAAAAGGCCTCTTTCGCCTCTCCTGCTTTCGCTACTGCCAGATGGTTACCAATTTGAAAAGTTTGTGCAAAGTAGAGATTACTTAGGCGCGAGCACTAATTTTTAAAAGGGACCATTCTGGGAAAAAAATATATATATTCGTGCGTGGACGTGTTTTTTGGGCCCTGAACATTAATCCTGAGAACTCATGCGGTAGGTTTATAGATGGGATGTGGTCTAGCGGCTTTTGATACGGATGATACACACGAGAGTGTCAGTTTGGCTGGCGAATGCCGAGTTTTGATCTCGAATGTGCGTACAGACGACTGTACTGTTCATGCAGGAAAGCCAGCCGCCAGCCCTGTGATATGCCACGTTCTAGTTTTAGAGGCTAATAAGCGTACATTTCTACACCTTGACGGCATGTTTGGTGGTGCTTCGGCTTAACAATAATGTAGGTGGTGACGGGTCTTCTTATGACGCAGCTCTGGCGGTGCTGTCACTGAGGGCAGGGTACTGCCTACATTAATATGCACATGCACGTAGTCCACACACACACTCTGTTGTAAATGGACCCAAGAAGCATGCGATAATCAATGCTTCGTCATGCAGAGTAGGCCCATTGTACACACATATCACGTATTCGCTACGAAGGACAGTAAATGTGCTGTACGTAGTGTTGAAGTTCTTCAAGATAAATTCGTAGACGCAGGTTGGAGATAGGCCATGTCTCCGGTGACTAAAGCAAAAGAAAAATTGCCCTCGTTTACCACCAAGAGTGACATCATCCGGGCTGAAAGTAAGGCGCCAAAATTGCGTGGAGCCAACTTTCCTACTTTTTCTCTAATCTCCCTGCCTCTTTTCCCCCCGGTGAGCAAGTTTAGGCAGTTTGGAAAGTAGTTACTTCTTCCTATCCCTGATGAGTGTCCTAAGACTGCAAATATTCATCCCTACAACCCTGATACCCCAGGAACCAATTGTCCTCCTACAAGCAACAAGTGGCCGAAAAAAAAGAGGACAAAAGCTTCCTCGACTCCCCGCTGGAGAGCATTTGCCTGTGAAAGATCAGGCAGGCGCAGATGCATCCTTCTTTGCTGATGCGCCCTGTTTTACAGTACTTTCACCGTACTTGGACTGTGTATGGCTCTCTTGTTTGCATTCTAGGTGTGTGTGAAACACGTTTCCTGACGCTGACTCAACGAAAGCTGATAGAGCTTTCACAAGAGCCTCCGCTCGCGCCCGCAGCCACCTGTCTCTCACACGAGCCCGCGCGTGAGTGAGGAAGAAGAAAAAAAATTGTGACAGCATCACTCTTGAGTCATCTGGCAGATTCTCAATCTGCAGCAGCGGCAGTGACAACGTTGCAGAACAGGACTTTTCTCCACCTTTCTATGCTTGAGTCGTTGCTGTGACTGTGGACTTGGACGTGAGCCTGAGTGATGAAAGCGAACTCCTTGTCTCGTCTTCTGCACGCTCACAAGTCCGTAAACAGGCTGAGCGGTGGAGAACGACGGCCAGAGTGACGTCAGGAAATGACCTACATCTAGTACTAAACAGTGTTGTGCTCTCCTCAGCCAAGCCAGGAAGTGACCAAGGAAGCAACGATGCGTCAGGAGGATCTAGCAGAGCGGACATTTCCGCCGTCCAGTGCTGAACAGCTCTCCATGCCTTCAGATCAGCGGCTTTCGCGGCTTCTGCGGCGGCAGCGGCGGCGGCTGCCAAGGAGGAGGTGTGGAAACTTCGGTGGCGCCGTCGCCATCTTGCTGGCTGTGCCCGCCGTCTACTTGCTGCTGACCGTCGTCACTGGCGGTGGTGGTGACGAGGGCAGGCACGTCTTTGTCGCAAGCAGACACCTCCTTGAAGATGACGGGATCGTCGTCACGGATAACACAGCGTGAGTGTCTTCTTTAGTATTTTTTTTTTAACTCGCATGCCTGTCTTCATCAGGCAGTGGCGACCACCTTTTTGTTGTTTTTTTTTTTGCGTGCTACAGTGGAATTCGCTTGTAGGGGATCCATTTTGAGCACAAGGAAAAATCGCAATTATCCGGAAGCCCCAGTTAACTGAGAAGGGTAGAGGGAGCATAAATCACTTTTTAAAGTAATCAATCAACTGGTATAATTCTTCAGGCCTTGGACCACATGGCAATGGACTTCTGTTTCGACTTCACCCAAATTTAACCTCTTCATGCCTGTTTTCTGCACAATTCTGCGGAAGAGAGCAATCATCTTAAGTTCCTTATTCAGCTCCTTGACCTCAAAGTTGGTCTTATCATCATCCGCGTCACCGCCGTCACCTGCATTGACACTTGTCAAGAGGTCGAGGCTGAGGAAGCAAGTAATATAACTGTTAGTATGATGCAGGGTTTTCGTTAGGTAGTGTTTAGTGGAAAAGCCCTCTGTAGCCTTTGTTACGTATACAGATTCCGATATTCTTTGGCTCAATCGATTAGCAATCGACGGAACAATTTTGTTCGCTCGTACGTGACATTCCGTTTGTACGTGACATTCTATGACTGTTCCATTTCATACTCAAAGTAGCCGCTATTTTGCAAACACAATCCCACTTGAGTCATTTAAAAACGGGCGGTGCAGTGACATAAGGGGTGCATGACGAAATCGCAACACAAAGCCGTTAGACAATGGCCATCGAACTTACAGAGAAGCTAATGTAGAGCAGTGCACTTGAGTTGTTTTACTCGCCAGACTGCGAGCAAAGTACGAATTGTCATCGCGCATGGGGGGAAATATGATGAGGGAGCGAGTCTATCTTGGGGTTAAGTTACTTATGCTTATACCTTGATAAGACAAGTTCTTCATGCTACAACATAGGTAGTGCAAATGTGGACGTAACTCACACGTGTATCCATCCTGTGCGGTACAATATTTCTACACGCGTGATAGATGACGGTCGACAGGGTTGTCACATTGGCACCATCTTTCAATGAAATTGGACTTTTCCTTTTCTTTTTTTTTGCACTTATGTGAAGTTCGACCTTCTCCGTTGTGCTCCATCCCTATTGGAATTTTTCACGCGTATTGGACCGTTGCAATTTGACGGACCCTGTAGTTTGTGGATTTTTTTCACGTTAATCTTGCCGATGTGCAGACGTCCTTTGTTCTATGCAGTGTAAGCATTCCCTGTGTCATACTTTGTGTTCCATCTGTACATTTCTGCCCTGTGCCTGACGTCGCTTTAGAGCAAACTGATGCCCTGCTGCTGTAAACTGAAATCACCTCTGTCCGCTCTGTAAACACGGGCTCACATACTAAGAAGTGATGACTGCGATCTGCACAGGGTGACCAATAAGTTCTGTTTCGTGTTCATGCATTGCTTGACAAGACGTGGAAACAACATATTCAGTGTTGTAGGCGGGGAGGTGTTTCTTGTCTTTTTAATTCTTAGGCAGAGCGTGCAAAGTTTAAGCAAAAAAACACTCTCTATTGACGATACCAGAAAGAGCACTCACCACAGAAGAGCTTTCGACGCTGTTGCTGTGAACTCTTCCGGAAACAATGAAATCTTCCAACCTGGCTTTATTTCTTGGATTAAGTGGTCAAAGTCGGCTCTCGGGCCTTTTTGCCGATTCTAGGGAGCTGTCATGATGGGATCAAGCCCCAGAACTAGAGAGGGCCCCGGGCAGCGACCCGGGCAGAACACAAGGTCTCAATACAAAGCCAGTGCCGAACCAGACCCGTTGCGCTGAGCTGAAATAACCGTGTGATGCAGTGAGAATGCTTGCAATCAACCAAGAGTGAGATGAAAAGTGACTTCATACATCTTTTAAGAGCAACAACGATATTTTTGCATCGCAACTTGTTCAGCATGCGGTTCGTTTTGCCACAGCTTGACGCCATGGACCGCCCCTTTGCACACGGACCGGCGAATTCGCATAGTTGCCTCTCAAAATGTTGCCCTTCTACGTTAAACCACGATATAGAGTATTAGTCTGTGCGCTCCGCACCCACATCGAGAATCTTTACTACATCGAGGTTCCACTGTACTCCCCTCGACCAAAAAGAAAATATTGGTGCGCAAAGTAAAGACAGACAGACGATGACAACATGGGAGGAGGGAAAGAGGGATCTTGATCGCAGATGACACACTGGACGAGGAAGGAGGGGGGAAGTTAGGCCATTATCAATAGGCCCCAGTTGAAGGAGCTGAAGCATCGTTCTTGCTCCTTATCACTTTTTCCTTTCTATGTTACGTTTGTTGTCCAAAGGGGTCTCTTCTCTTTTCCTTCTACATTTATCGTGCATTCAGTTAAAAGTTTCTGTTTTGAAGATTTATGCAGCCTACACACGGTACCGGGAGCGAGTCTGTGCAATGGACTTGGCCTGCGATAAATGGGTATATCAGGTCCTTTGTCCGGAGAAATGTTGTTTTGCCGTCCTATTTTTAGAAGAAAAATGGACGTTGAAGGTGAAGCTTTCCTGAGAAGTCTACGCATCGAGATTCTCTGCAATTATATCGATCCAGAAAGTTGAGCCCAGGAAAAGTGCATCATTTATATTCCTCCCGAGGGTTAAGTCTGGCTGACATTTTGAATGCAGCCTTTGCTTTGCAGAATTTCTCTTGTCGGACAGAGGTTGGGGACGTGCGAAAAGCTACCTGATAACGATGTTTACGCGAGACATTTGAACGGTGAAGCCAATTGACAAGGACGTCTGTGTTTCTTCTCCTTCTAGGGCAAGTTCCTACCAAGCTGAGACTGAAGATGAAGATGAACCTCAGGGTGATCTCTTCCCCAAAGACTTGTTCACCGACTACGAGTTGGAACACGGCGCCGTCGTGCTGTACATCATCGGCATCATCTACATGTTCTACGCGCTCGCCCTCGTCTGCGACGAGTACTTCGTGCCGTCACTGGATGTCATCACCGAGACGGTGAGTGACTTCGACATGACAATTCACACGCACGCCCACACATGTATTTATATATATATGTATCACATTAAGAGAACGTCTTCGGACTTAAAACTTGCCTTCTGTCCCACTTGCTTTCTTTTCTTTCCTGCCCTAGCATGCCACAGCACCCGCCCCCACCCACCCCCTTTAAGGCCTTTTCGTGGACTGCTCCGTGCTTCATGCACACGTTACGTCGCACAATGGCTGCACTGCTTGGTGGATATGTACTCCAAAGGCAGTGCGCAAGTAGCCTATTGTGCAACCCGCCTCGTTATTGGATTGAATGGACGTCTCCAACACGAACCTTTTTTTTTACAGCACAGCACGTCCGATTGCTTCGTCAGAAGTCAAGGGCTTTCTACGTACGATACGAATACAGTGACTGAGTGTGAGAACGCTCACTGTTGACGCAACCTGCATACATTCGAGGCAAGCAGCTATGAGTTATCTTTCTCTCTCCTGGCCTAATCCACGAGACGTTGTGCGTGCGGGCCCGAGGTTGCATAGTCACGGTGCCACTGCATGAACAATGTGCGATTCATTATTCATTTGGTATTGACCTGGCAACTTAGGCCGCGTGTCTTTAAAGGAGTGGCGTCGTTGCTGCAGCTCAGGCTCTTGATCTTTAGCTCGTATTGGCATACTGATATGGGATAGGTTAGATGTAAAAGGCTGAAATTCTTTCACTCGTTAACAGAGAAAGTCTCACGAGAAAAGTTGATTGAGAAAGGTTGATTGGAATTTCTTTGGGCTCGCTCGCCGTCCTTAAAAGCAGTTCTTCGATCTCCTTACTTCATCCTTAGATACGTACACACGTCCATTGATACATAGGTAGCGCTATGAATCAGGATGTTTCGCTGTTCCTTTTTTTACCATTTCTGTCTTGAGTCCGGCCTAGGGACGACTGCGAGGGAGGCAGGATTCTCTCCGACATTTGTAGCAGGAGACCCTCCATTCTGGCCCGAGGGCAGCATGCATGTCGAGTCCACAAGCGTTGTGTGTCCTAAGTAAGAGTATTATTGGTGAGTCATATTGTCCGCTAGACTTGCCAGCTGTGGTGGCCGTACATCTGGCAAGGTTATGGCACGAGAGAAACATACTTTTTGTGGGTGACTCCCTGAAAGTGATTCTGGGCAACTCTGTAGGGAGCTGCATTGAAAGTCTAGGACGACTCGGCTTGGGCTGTTCGAGATCGACTGTTGAAAGTTGAAGAGGCAAAAAATGACTGTTCAGGCAAAGTCTTCAGGAACTGAGAGTCTGATGCAGGCAGGATGACATTTTTCCTGAGATATTTCATTCATCTAGGAGGAAGAAGAGCATTCACAATTAACGAAGTCTCTGAGGATTGTAATACAAACTAGGGGAACTTAGTCGGTAAGCTATATCTTTCTCTTTCATGCGACCGTGTTGTGGTTGTTTGAACTGATGTCGTCAACAATGGCTCATTCATAAAGTTCAAGCTAGGTCTCAACATGTGTGTAAAGGCTATTGGTAAAAGTGGTCTTGGTGATCCTGGCTAGTTGGTGACTCAAAACTTGGAAGCTTCGTCAGCTGCATTTGATGTCTTGGCTCTTGACAAGCCCATCTGCATGATGCACACGATATCCTGGGGTCTGGCCTTTTCCTGTCTGTCCGTGGCTTATCAAGCATGGAGAAAGAGAGACTGATGGACTCATCTCTGATTCTACTTTCTCTTCCAGTTGGGTGTCAGTCCAGACGTGGTTGGAGCCACGGTCATGGCTGCCGGCCGCAGGTTCCCAGAGCTCGTCACCTCCATCGTAGGCGTGTTCGTCGACAATAGCAGGGAATCGGAGATTGAGATCTCACGTGTAGGGGGCGCTTTGGACTCATACTGCTAGTGAATAAGGGTGGAAGGATCATACGGTCTCTTTTCTCTCTTCCAGCTGGCTATTAGTCCGGATGTGGCCGGAGCCACGTTCATGGCCGCCGGCGGCAGCGCTCCAGAGCTCTTCGCCTCCGTCATCGGCGTCTTCATCGCCAAGAACGACGTGGGGATCGGGACCATCGTCGGCTCGGCGGTGTTCAACATCCTCTTTGTCATCGCCGCCTGCGCATTCGCTGCTAAAGAAGCTCTCAGGTAAGGTTCTGCAGAATGTCATGTAGTATGCTCAGTATGTAGTATGACTGATGAGTGCCCATCTTCAAACATTTCCATACTCCGTGCATTCCCTTTTTGCTGGTAATCAAAGAGTGCAACAAGGTCCCGGTCGGGGGGGGGGGGGGGGGCGCCCCCCCGCCCCCCCCCGGGCGCGGGCGGGCGGGGAGGGGGGGGAG
>JAAUXU010092308.1_pt1 | contig 16381 bp, 19 predicted proteins | sample 7278151 | NCBI WGS metagenome assembly JAAUXU01 (sample SAMN14350113, study PRJNA611818) | marine sediment metagenome | isolation source: surface marine sediment (1.8m) | place: French Polynesia: Moorea | collected 2018-08 | reverse complement strand
CAGTTTCCATCTGTAAAGAAAGATGGGAGGCAACCCCATGTCATGAAATTACAGCTGTCTTGAGTATTTGGATTTTGTGCAAATTGTAATGAAAACTGAAATATATCTCTCCATATAAAGTGCAATGCCCATGTGTCTGTGTGTCCATTTGATTTTAAGGTTTTGCATGACTGATTTCACAGCTGGTTGCTGCGAGGCAAACCATATTGAGACGAAAAGTCAGATGAGACGAAAAGTAGGTGAATCGGCTGTCTGAGGCTGATTTGGGATCTGAAACGCAGCTCATTTTATGGCGAGTACATGCAATTTAAGGCATGACGCAAGTTAATGCAATGGGAGAGACTCTTATAAACTTTTCAGAGTAAGTTACTTGAAGGATTTTTAAAAAGTACTGACAATTCCTCCATTTTTTGGGTATCAAGCTCGAAGTTTATAAAAGTCTCTCCCATTGCATTAACTTGCGTCATGCCTTAAATTGCATGTACTCGCCATAAAATGAGCTGCGTTTCAGATCCCAAATCAGCCTCAGACAGCCGCTTTGAAAGTGCTTCAAAAAATACACGAATCAGTATTTCTCATAACTTGTACGTGCAGGTGAGCATCCCCGATTTTTTTTCCCTCTAAAAGTTGAGCGGAACTGCAGTAAATATTTCTTTTCATACCAAACAGTTGTTAAAAAAAAAACAAATCTACCTGTGATATTAGTTAAGTACAACCAAGAAAGTGGTCCAGGAATGGTTTTCTTTCTTGGAATGGTCCGGCCTCCCTCTCGGTTCATCTACGACGTTCGATTTAGTCACAACTTTTGCAGTGACGGACGACTTGACTTAACCGAGAGTCGACTGTTACTGCACAATTTAACGTGAGAAACTTACTCGGAGAACTTGCTGAGGCTGCACTTGTGCCTGTTGCCCGACCGCTTTCGCCGGCGGTTGCTGCGCGACCGAAGCCAAGACCTGCTTGACAGCGGCCGCTGCAGATATTGGCGGCTGTCCACCAGAAGCAATCGTTGACGTCCCCGCTATTCCAGGCGAACTGATCATTGATGTCGTTGCTGTCGTTCCAGCTGGCGAACTCTTCTCTTGTTGGATGACGACATTTCGTTGCTGTTGTGTGCCGAGCAGTTTCTGGAATTGCGCCTGCGACAGATGGACTGGGTTTCCCTCGGAGTCCTGGATGAGGAACTTTTGGGGTTGCTGCTGATGGATTTGAGACGCCTGTTGAGCTACTGGAGTTGCAGGCCTTGGGAGCTGCTGCTGGGAGGCTTGATTGGATAAAAGGCTATAAACATTTGGCATTGAGGGCACTTGAATGGTAGTCGTGGGAGGCGACTTGAGGAGCGGTGCGGCAGTTTTTAAAAGGGACGGGGAGGTCGCGTCAGCTGAGCTGATGTTCAACAACGACGGCGGCTCCGGCTTCATAGGCAACCTTAGCAAAGACTGTTGTAGTTGAGACTGTTCGGACCTGACAGCAGGAGATGCGATGTCTGGTGCCTTTTTTTGAGGAGAGAGCATAAGAGAAGACGGTACAGAAGTTGACCTTAACAATGTTTCTGGCCTTGAAGTCTTAGAAGGAGCACTCGTTAAGGTAGTGGTGGTCGTAGTGATGGTGGTGGAAGCAGTCAACGGAGACTCTGTGATGCTTCTTTGTACAGTGGCCAGGAGTGGCGTCATCGTTTGCTGTTGCAAGGGTGCGGCCAATCTTATTGTCTGCAGACCCGTGGGTGTCATCACCTGTATCATTTGGGACTGGGATGGCGACAGAGTGGATGCTGGAGGCCTCACCATGGACATGTTCTGGTAGGTCTCTCTCTTGGGTGGACTGTCTTGTTGCTGAGGGGAGATTGTGTCAAGAATGCCTGCCAAAGCACTCTCCAGGATGTTGGACGTTGGAGGAGCTGCAGGCGGAATGGGCTCAGGAGGACTTTTTCGTTGCCTTCTCTCGGATAAAGCCTTCTTTCGTCGAACGAATGCAGCTGTGAAAAGACAAAGCACCGTTATGTCAAGAAGCCAAAAGTAATCGTGGACGGGATATCATGATAGTCGGACACACAGGAAAGTACCACCTACCTAATTGCTCTTCTGTCTTGCCGAAGTAGTTGCAGACAATCTTCTCCTGGCTTGTGTCAATTCGTAGACGCTTCTCCTCAGACAAGTAAAGCAGTGCAGTGTCAAATGCTTCCCTGAAGGATTCCTCGGTCTCATCAATTCTGGTCACAAACTGTGACTCTTTTAACAGTTCGGTCAACTCTGCTTTAGAGCCAGATCCCCCAGGCAGACGACAAGATGCTTCCTGCACAAGCGACCTGAACGACACTGGTGAGTCGGCCGTTAGAAAGTCTCGACCAATCAGGGACTTCTCCATGTCTTCAAGATCTTCTACAGGACCCACGACCGAGGAGTAACCTCGAATCCTGTAGAACGAAGATCATACGTTCTAAGAGCGTGTCCACTTTTAAAACATGTAGAGAGCAAAAACTATACCTGTAGGTAAATGAGGCTGTGGGATTCGCAAATCGCCTGCGCTCTTGTTCTCTGAATTCCTTGACCTCTTCATCCTTGGACACATGGGAGACCTCTTGCTGACCGGAGGTCACCGTCGTCGCCCTGCAAAAGTCCAAGCGCTGGAGCCACCACTCGTTCAGAGCCTCCAAGTTGACGTCGGAGTCCCGACCACTTCCGATCCACTGATACAGCCCGGAGAAGGTGTCGCAGTGGATGAATTCCACGAAGCCAGTGGGTTGCACTTCTACAGACAAATGGAGAAGTCAGTCATCAGCTGGACTTGAATATTCTGTGTGGCATTGTTGCATACTTGGAAACGCTCCGGATAGAAACGCTACTGCTGAAGGAATTTGGTCTCCCCAGGTTGTCGTCACTTTGGAGCTGGCGCTCCAACTTCTGATGATGTCGGCATTTTCTTTCTCCCAGTTAGACACCTCTTCTTTCAACTCTGGAATCGTCATCTGAAAGTGAGTCCGACGCCTGAAGCACTCACGCAACAAGGAGAAGAAGCATTGAACAACTTGGACGGGGTCCTTGGTCTCTGCGTCTTCCCACTTTGTCTCAAATGGAGCAGAGATGTCTTCATCTCCCATGCCGGGAATGTTGGCTACAGCCTCTTCTACCAGACGGGCGTCGTCATTGGTGCTGACTTCAGCCGATTGTTTTTTGTCGACACTGGATGAAGAAGGAAGTAGAGCAGGCGTTGGTGGTCCAACCGCCGGCGTCGACGGGGCGCTTTTGTGCCTCTGTTGCAAAAGGCTCTTTCCCTTCTTTATCCTGGGTTTTTTAGAAGAACCGCCAGCTGCTGACGTCTCCTTATCACCAGCCTTCAGGAGAGAAGTGGATGATCGGCCGGGTGGAGAGGAAGCAGCTGGGCGAGATGTTGGAGCTGGCTGTTTATCGAGAGTAACCCAATAATCCGATTCTAAGATGTTGATTTCTTTCTTTTTGGACGACTTTTTCACCGTCGGTGGCCCATCTAAAAGTCGTAGGCTAGTGTCAGTTACAGATTAAACAATACACTTTCAATCTTTCGTTCCACCTGGAAAGAGAACGTCTTTCTCCTCAAAATCGGCTTCTCCGCTTGCCGACACCTGTCCGCGAATCTTCCTGATTTCGTTGAAGTATCCCTTTGCGTCTTCAGAGCGCGTAGCTTCCACGTCCGCAGCGTCTTCGGCCACTCGAGCAGACTTGCGCTCCATCTTGAGCACGCATAGCGGCGTCCTCGCTGGTACGCCAGTGGTGCGTTCAAGCAAGTCTTTCCGGGACTTGAGGATCTGGAGTGGAATTGAACGAATACATTGAGTTATGTGAAGTCACATTATTATCCGACTGAGAATATTTGAAAATCTCACCTCTGGCAACAGATTGTAGGCCCTCTCAACTATCCTCTGCTTGTACCGCCTCTTCTGAGCCCTCCACAAAACTTTCTCCCGCTGCGCCCTGATGGGCGCCAGCTGGCCGGAGGACATCAGAGATTTGAGTCGATTTAAAGGGTTACCAAAGTGGAAATTCTTTCCAGCTAAGAGATCCCGGGCAGCTGAGTCGCGGAGGGAAAATTCTTCGGCTGGGTCGTCGCAACCAAAGTTTGGAAGCAGGGCCTTTAGAAAGCACAAATGATTATCACACAGCTATCTATGTAATATCTGCATTTTACGAGATCTCACCAAAAGTCGGGACTTGAGGCTTTCTGACAGCACCTCCTTCCAAATGTCCTCGGAGAAGAATTCGTCGAGGATTTGCATCGACTCCGTCAGCCCAGAGGGCACATCCAGCGAGACCCCGCCTATAAGTAACTCCACAAACGACTCTTCTTCCTCTACCTGCTCCACCTCATCTCCTTCAGACGACGAACCAGAAGAGGAGGAGTCCGAAGAGGAGGCGCTCGACGAGCTGGACGAAGAAGCTGACCCTGCGGAGAAAGGTGAGGCGAGCGATACGCCGGGATGTAAAGAAAATGTCCACAACTCCACTTCCTTTACTTTCAGGGACCGGCTCACCTCGTTCAGCAACCAATTGAGTAACCCCTCCTCCGGCAGCGACATCCCTGTTGCCCTCGAAGTTCATAGCGGCGAGGAGCGCGAGAGCACGCCAGACTCCAAACCACCCGAAGGAGAAAGCTTCGCCAACCCTCAACTCTCTTTCTAGTTGGACTTGGTGGATGTCTGTAGGCTAAGTTGTTTTGCTTTTGTTTACATGTTGCCTAAGAGTGACCAGCAGTCTTGAACCAGAAATTGACCAAAACCCGACTCTGATGTGCAGTACAGAGGCGCCAGCTGGCACGCACACGTAGGCGAAAATACGAAAACAATCACGCTCCAGCCTACGAAGCCGGCCAAAAATTCGCCCGCCAATTCCATCGCCAGCTCCTTTGCGAAGCTCCATCCACACTGAGTCCTGGAGTGTCATGTCCGACCACTCCATCAAGCGGTCCCCTGATCCCAGCGACCAGGAAGGTAAGAAGTCGAACCACTTCCCGAACAGTTGCTCCAAGCCAACGCTCAAGGCCAAGTGTCTGAACTCCAGGGCAGGCATGGCGCTGGCTCTGTACCCTCAAACTCTTGTCATTCAGAATGGGCAACTGGTCTGGAACTGGCGCATGGAAAACTAAATGCAAAAGATTTGCAGCTCTCTTTTCCAATTATCAGCGGCGTCTTCAAAACGGGTGCGAACATCTCTTCCTTTTTGTCTGTTTGGCGGCCGCTGCTATCGTCGGAATCCTCATCACTTCCGTGAGTACTCACACGGCCACCTGCTGAACCTCTGCGTCAAGTATCCTGCCAAGGGCCAGCAGCCGCCGGCGAAGGAACTCCAGAACTTCGAGGTTTCCTCGGACATCGTCTTGGAGCAGCTGGACGTCTTCCGGGACGTATGTCGCCATCTCATCGCCGAACAAAAACAAAAGATCGTGGATGAAGGAGTAGAGAACAAGCCCGAAAATGATAAGAGCAGCGACTCGCTGTCTGCTATCCAGAAGAAGCTGGAGATGGCAAAGCCTTGCTCCATCTTCCTGACCAAGATTGAGGCTTCGCCGGAGACTCACAGGGCCGCTGACAGCATTTATTTCACTGAGTTGTTGCACCCGTCTCTGGGGAAGCTCAAGAGGTCCCTCCAGGTTTGTAGAAACGATCTCTGCGTTCGTCAGGGCATGAATGATGATGTACTCATTAATTAATTCTTGCAGATCAATTTCATGGTGGAATGGGACTTTTTGCGCATGAACTACGAAGTCACCAACACGGCGGTAATTATCTGAAGGATACACGCATGATCATATTGACTATAGTCAAGTTAATATTATTAGATATAATATTAACTTGACTATAGTCAAGTTAATATTATATCTACCATATTATATCTAATATACCATGGGCGTGATCCCTGTGCACTTTTTTGGGTCATTTTAGCCTACTTGCTAAAAATCCGGGGGGGGGGGGCTCGGTTGGGCACAGAGACAAATTCTAGATATTGAGTCTTGTCTTTCATTTGCAGTTTAGCATGGCTTTGAAGAGTAACTTCCTCTCCAAACACACTCCGAGTAAGCATAAACAAAGTTAAAGCAGAATGTTTGGGATCTGGTAAAAAGGTCATGCGGATTTTGGCAATTATATCATGTGAGGAGATTTCTGTCACTAACTTCACAATAGAATTCATCAAAAACCCCACCAATTCACTTATCTTTACCTCCAAACGGAGGCACAAGATTGACACCTGCTCAGTGTGCACACCTTCAAAAGCTATAAGAGTATTTCAAGAGCTGGCTGATGATAGTTCTCGAAGATTGGCAACAAAAGCAGAAGCACTTCCACTTGCACGAGGCCATGGACATGTCTTCTCAATTGTAGGGAGCTCAGACTTGATTTTTGATTAAAGAATTGATTAAGGATCAATTTATGTTTAATAACACGTGTCTAACTTTGACCAGAACACCGCCAGCACTTTCTGGGGGGGGGGGGGCAAAAAGTATGCACAAGGATATACGACGCACCCAGTTGTATACTTACGTTACATAGTCTACAATTATTTTTATCTTACGTATTGTAATGAATCCTTTCAGACTCTTCCTCTGCTTCTGATCTACGGCGAAGAGAATCCCGACCTGGCCCCAGGATGCCTGCCATCGCACGTACGCGCCATTCGCGTCCGACCGCGATTTCCCTTCGGCACCCATCACACGAAGATGATGATGTTTCAATACGAGGACGACTCCGTCCGCGTCATCGTGTCTACAGCCAACCTGGTAGGGTCTGACTGGCAGAATAGAACTCAGGCTCTCTGGGTCAGTCCCAGATGCCCCGTCTTGTCCTCGCCGGGGAGCGACGGAGAATCTCCTACGGGTTTCAAGTCTTCTTTGATTTCGTACCTGAGTTTTTATGAATTGACGCCCATGAAGAGCTACATTGACGTGGTGAGAAAGTGCGACTTCTCTCAAGTGAATGTCTTTCTGGTGGGGTCGGTGCCCAACGCTCACAGGGGACAGGACATGGCGAAGTGGGGTCTCCGCCGAGTGGCAGCCATTCTGCGGAAGCACTTGACATTGTCCAGCCTGAACAACAGCTGGCCCGTCGTCGCGCAGTGCTCGTCCATCGGAAGCCTGGGTCCCAATGAGAGCTCCTGGCTCAAGGGCGAATTAGGCAAGTGCTTGTCGACTACGCATTCAAGCTCTGGCTATGTGGCACCTATAAAGGTAATCTATCCGAGCAAAGGCGACGTGCTGCAGAGCCACGACGGCATTCTGGGCGGTGGGTGCCTGCCCTACTCGCGTAAGACACATGAGAAGCAACCGTGGTTCCAAGACTTTCTCCACCGGTGGGTAGCGGAGGGATCCGGACGGACTAAGGCGATGCCTCACGTTAAGACGTACACGCGACTGAGCCCAGACTTCTCTCGGGCTGCCTACTTTTTGCTGACCAGCGCCAACATGTCCAAGGCTGCTTGGGGTAACGTGAATAAGGCCGGTGACAGTCAGCAGATCCAGTCCTACGAACTCGGCGTGCTTTTTCTACCGGAGTTCGTGAACAAAAAAGAGTTTTTCGACGTGGGCATAGACCTCAAGCTACCGTTTGACGTTCCTCTGATCAAGTACAAGGGAGGCGACGACTCGCCTTGGTTTATGGATTATCTCAAAGAAGCATTAAGTCACTGATTGCAACCAACCTCATCAATAAAACTTGTTTATTTTAGGCTTAGTGCGTTCTAAGAGGCCGACATCAAGTTGTCCCTCCGAGTCTTTTAAGCGTCCGGCTTGAGTTGGCGATCAGAAAGTTTTATTTTCTCCCCCGGTTTGAAGGCCGGCATACCCAAGTAGGGACAGCTGGCACATCGGAATGCATCTCCCAAGTAGCACTGGTAGTAGATAGAGTTCATTAGGGACACGTACAGTGCCAATTTCAATGAGTACTCACACTTCCGCAGGAGGACGTCATCGTCTTCTTCGTGGGCTTCTTCCCTGCTTCCAGCTCCTCGGCGAGGCCACAAGAGCAGTCCTTGCAGGCCTTTCTCTTGCCAGTTGTTCCACATACTGAAATGAAACCGCAGAGGTCAGAAAACTTGTTTCCCTTGTAAGCCTCGTTGATAAGGTCAAGGTCATTGAGTAACGGTCTCAGTTTAGAAAAAAACAAAGCTAACTTGACTCCAGATCAGATGCTTTTGTGATTCCACCTCAAAGTAAGGCTGAGAAACTAGGGTGGATTGAGATAGTGCCAAAGAGCCACCGGAGTCAAGTCAACTTGTCCTAAACAAAGATCGTTCTCACTGAAATATGGCAGATTTTACACTAATTAGTATTTGCATTGGATAAAAACAATGAACTCTGAGTCACGTTAGGACAGTTCAGAATCACTCGGAATCGAATCAGTTAAAAACCAGTCTCGCGTCGGATGCCGATAAATCGACCATCACTAGTCAAGGCCCACATGGTACACGTATCTACCGATTCTAGGCCTACATGAGGTCAAGTCTTCGTGGGCCTTCTGGGCAAATCTGACTCATCCGCAGGGAAACTTCAAACTACTGAAATATCTCAAGGCCCCGACAACCAAGGTCAATATCACAAAAATTACCTCTGAGCGACGTTGGATCTGGTTTGGTCAAGTCTTCCTCCTCTAGCAAGTCGTCCTCGTCCATCAATTCCACGTCATCGTCGTTCATGGCATCAATGCTCCACACGGCCTTACTTTCTTCCTTCGAGGTCACGCCGCCGTTCACCAGCCGGTTGGCTAAAGATAGCAAAAGACGAGAGGATCCTAACTCATAATTTGGAGCCTGGCAGCGGATCTCGACCACCTTGAAGGAGGCGTTTTCCGGTAGGTTTAGTCTTGTCCTGTAATAAAGGTTTTTTTATGGAAGTGAAGAGTGCGACGTAATTCTTTGAATTAGTAACACTAAACTGTGATAAACAAAATGGGCCGACCTGATCAGATCGAAGTGTGCCTCGGATACCTCCACCGGCTCCTCCGACTTCGTTAGCCCGGCCAACTTGATGCGGGAGACCAGGCCGGAGGCAGAGATTAGGCCAGGACAAGTGTCACCTCTTTCTGTCGACACCGCCTGGACGATGGAGACTTGGGCACCAGGCGCCGCCACCTCGGCGATCTGAGCCAGAAGGTCCGGCGTGTGTTGAACAGTCTGGGGCGGGATCATTCCAGAGATCACAACCGGGAAGTGACCTTTCGTGAGGTTTCCTGCAGAGACGAAAAATGTGATCTTCTCGTCAGGTAGCGTTAGCTGAAAGATTATTTTAATCCCTAACCCATCTTGATCCTTTCAACGTTCTCCAAGACTTGCTCTTGGTCTTTGTCCCTCCCGAGGTTGAACAGGTCAGGGTCGTTGGGCGGGTGGTGCCACAACACAAGGCGAGTACCCGACATGGTCAGACCAGGCGAAGAAAAATTAGCGTTGTGTAATGCCCTCTCTTGATCCCTGCAATTTGCAGAATATTTGCAGTTAGTCAGCGTCTGAGCTCGAGCTGAACCAATAGTGTCAGAGCATCCAACATCAGCTGATGTCAGCTGACGTCAGCTGCTCCTGCGAAGTTGTGATGCTCACTGAGTTGGCGTCTCGAGCTGCGGCTACTGTTGTCTAGTCCCTGTGCTCTTGGTCTCTCGCGTCCTTCATCTCGCTCTCATCGTCATGGTCAACTTGCGGGATCTCTTAAAGGGGAGCAGATCCAAAACAGTTCCTCCACTGCTATCACTGAGAAACCACACGACTGTGTGGTTGAATGCCCAACCGTTCAAGGCAACCGACCTGGGGTCACTCTCCAGGTTGACAACTCCTACTCCTTAGGGCCGGTATTCATATATTGATCAAAGGTAAATCCGGCCCAGGATTAACGTGGGTAATTCGAGCTAGGTGAATAACTTTCATAGACCGAGATTCACAGGGTCAAGGAGAGCCCGCCCCAGCTGGGTCAAACTAGTGGAGGTGGGGTCGGGTACCCGACGGGTTGGGTACCTCTCGGGTAATGACTATATCATCCAGGTTCGGGTTGTATCGGATAAAAAAGAGACACTCGCGGGTACACCGAAATTACAGTGGTGTGTTATTTCAGCACTCTTCAACAACAGCTATGCCACTGTGAGGGGTGCCTATGACCAGTCATACAGAGAGTAGTTCAGAAGTGAGGGCTCTTTGTAAAAAAATCATGAGTGCTTCTCATGTCAATGTCAAGAGGGGGAAAGAGACGATTCCATTTTCGGGCTACCCGGGGGGACCCGATACAGTAGTGGCCTGAACCCGAAACTGTATCGATACAGCAATCTCTACCCGAAACCCATCTCTACAAACTTGCCAGCTAATTGTACTAATTGTACGCAGTTTTTTGAGCAGATGTTAGCTGGCAAAGCGTCTATAAATTGGCAGCAGGCTCAACTAGGCGTCAGGCAGGACTAGGACACCACACAGCTGACCGCAATAAACTTTAGCCTGTTATATTTAACTAAGAAAATGAATATAGGTTTCCTCGGGGTCTGCATGCGCGGCTTTAAAAAGAGCGTCTCAGTAGAGAGGAAGTGTTTTGGAACTGTTCCTCTTGAAAGGCTCTGGACGTGCTCCTGAAGAGGTTAGTGGACGCCAAGCTGCTAGCGAACGCCGCGCTCAGCTATAAGCAGAATTTACCCACGACCGACAATGACACAACATTTGTCGGAGCCCTGCGTGACCAGTTGACCTCCGTCTCTGATATCCTCGTCTCTTATTCCGAGTCTTTGGAGAAGGAGACCTTCCAATGGCAAGGAAGTGATCGCAAAAAAACCCTCGGCTGCGGTCGGCGGCGCCCTCATCGGTTGGTGTGCCCCAGGTGCAAGAAGCAATTTTCTACGCAGTCGCTGTTGACTGCGCACATCAAGAACGTGCACGAGGGAATGGTGAAACAATCTGTCGTGGTCGCCGATCTTCCGTTCCAATGCTGCCAGCTTTGCTACGCCTGTTATCGTGACCCTGCAGACTTTGACAGGTTTCATATCTGCGCTATCAAGACCAAGGCGAAGTTGGAGGCAGGATTCATCGACTCCCACGATATCTTGACACAGCACAATCGTTTCAGCTGTGGATACTGCGGCGAAGACTTTCGATACTTCGATCGCATCAAGCATCACTTGTCCAAGTGTCGTGGGGGTCCCTTTGCGTGTGAGCTGTGCCCAGAAAAAGATTTCTCTGACCGGAAGAGTCTCAACTCCCACAAGTTGGAGAAGCATCCCAAGGACTCGGCATTTCTCTGCGATGAGTGCCCTAAGCGCTTCAAGCTGAACAACGCACTGCAGAAACATATTGCAAATCATCATGCTCGCTCAGGCAATGATGGCGAAGTCAAGTTCAGCTGCGAACATTGTGGCAAGCGCTTCCTCAAGAGACTCTACCTGACAAACCACCAGACTCGCTTCCACGCACTCTTCAAGCCTTTTCTCTGTCATATCTGTGGTGAGGGATTTGTCTCCAGTAGCGGCCTCAAGAGTCATCAGAGTATCCATGATGACGGTGACCCGGCAGCTAAGCGGTTCAGCTGCTCTTATTGCTCCAAATCTTTTCGCCGGCGAGACAAGTTGTCTTTCCATGAGGCTGCCGCACACACGGGCCACCGACCACACGTGTGCGAGACCTGCGGGCACGGCTTCGTCCGCAAGTCCAAGTTGGATGAGCACCAGCGACGCAGACATGGTGGAGAAAAACGTTTCTCTTGTCTTGTCTGCAGGAAGATGTATGCCGGTTCACACGACCTAAGACGGCACCTGGTCAGGCACCATCCAGACGTCGACATCAGGCCCAATGAGCCCCTCACACCTCAGATCATTGGTCGCATGGGGATATTTCCAGTGAGTCGGGATGATGGACAACAACCGAAAGCCAATAAAAAAGTGACAAGGAGAAACGTCGCGAACAATTCTTCTGTTTCAAATGGCGACAACAGCAAGAAAATGGTAGCCAACAGTCCGACTAACTTAATGTTAGAATCTCTAGCTGAAACTGGACATGCTGGGCAAGGGGACAGTGGAGGAGGAGAGATTGTTTTCCCTGATGCCTTCGAGATTCTTGGAGCGGAGAGTGCAGTCATGGACGAGCTCAATTATGTGGTCTCCAATCACTTCTGATAACCTATGTACTTGAGCAGAACTCCTACAGTACGAAACAATGCATCAGCAAACCTTTTTCTAGTCAATGCAGCCTAGTCATCCTACATATATGTACTACCTATGGTCCCACAATTGAATCCTTCAATCATTCCTCTACACACCTGCAGGTACAGTACATGTAGAGACTATCAGTTACCGTATGTACATTGTCACTCTCTTAATAAATTATACACAACACAGTACAGTATTTATACGTGCATGGGGAAATATGCTTACTGCACGAGTATGTCGTGTTGTACTCACTTGGCGGTCAGTCGATGTCATTTACACCGTGTAGGCAAACCAACGGATGAGAACAAGCATTCTTTTGGATGTATAGAGTTAGAGCGCGTTTTTGGCGGTCGTTGCTTCCGGGACTGCAACCATGGCGTGATCTCCTGAGGTCGCAAATAGCTACTAAAACTACTCCTTTTCCCCCAAAATGGACCTCGAGATAAACAATTTAAAATTACACACTTATTACAGAACACCCTCTACAAGTACGAGCGTTCGTTCAACGGAAGCTAGGACCTAACTGGACTAGCCCAACGCTCTCGATGATGAACGTCTTTGAGTGTCGGATGTGGCGTATAAACGTTTTACAAATTTTTATAAAGCTTCATAAAATTCAGGCTAGCAATTTTTCCCAAAAGTTTCTGGAGGGCCTTCAAAATTGTGTTTGAGGCTGTGTTGTTCCACAGACCTCCCTCCTCCTGCGAACGCCCCTGCTCTATTCGACTGTTCCGTGAGTCTCAATGCTGCCTTGATTGAAAGCCTCAACGTCCTCAATTGCTTCTCTTTTGACGATAGAAGCCTTTATATTCTTATGCTCCTGGGAAATTTCTTGGGCTGTTTCAGTCTTGTCGGTTAAATAACACTCGCAGCCAAGTTTGCCCTTCCTCTCAAACCCAACGGCCTCGTTCTTTCCCCGCTTATATCCTCTCGGGCCCTGGCTAGGATAAAGATGAGAAAATACAGTACGCAGGTACAGTGCACACTTCATAGTACACAGAACGTACATGTAACTACAGCCTGTGCAAGTCCACTCACAACGCACAGAGCACATGGAGCATCGGAATTGAAGTCAGTTACGTGAAAGGAGGGTGAGATACGGGCATCCCCTCTGGTACTTGAACAAGTCCAATAAGAATGGTGGAATGCTGTCTGATGAATGTGGACGACAAAAAGTACACCGTACTATTGGAGGGCATCAGCGGCATTGATGTCTGCGTGGATACTGGACACGGTGCGAAGACCAACAACAGCATTCATTGATGGTCTCTCCTTTGCAGGATGCGGTGTTGTGGTTAACGATACCCAAGGAGGACTACTTCGTCGCGTAGTGCAAGCACTTCAAGAAGTGCCATTCCTTGTCAAAGGATCACTGCTTCAGCCCTGCTACTGGTAATGATAGAAAATGAAGGGAGGAGTAATAAAGGGTTTGGCGCTACCTGGGAAAACAAATGTTGATCCGTCCATAAATAGTGCAGATCACTTGTCAAATGCTAGCTGCCTCACACGTGCTACTCGTACTGACACATGCCGGAGCGTAAGGGTGTGCATAAGTGTTATATAAAATATCCATATATCACAGCGCATTCATAAGTGCATACATGATATACGAGTCTGCAGTAGATTGTTTGGAGTCGGTGTCACTTGGACACTGAATAAAAAGCATGTAAAATATCACAATGCAGTCAAGGTCTCATTGTCATTGCTGGCGCTGGCGTCGTTGGATTCATCATTGTCTACGTCTTCTTCGTCCTCCTCCTGGATGATCTTATCCTTGAGCTCACTGATGACTTCTTGACGCATTCTTTCCCCCTCTGTAAGTTCGTCGTCTTCATCCTCGTCCTCTTTTGCTTTCATTCTGATCACTTCAGCATTTTCATTGAAGCTGATTCTGCGATCAAAGTCAGGCTTGTTTGCCTCAGGGTGGGAGGACTAGGAGAAAACAAGGCCGTTCAGAATGCTGATGAAGACATCAATCCGGTGCATTTATCATACCTTCAAAGATGGATACATTGCAGGTGGTGTAGGTGCCCTCTCCTGGGTAGGAGAGGCTCTCTGGATCGCATCCTCATGATCATCGTTTCTAACCAAATGAACATAAATAAATGCATGTTCTGCATACGTCTTTTAATAGTCAACTTACAGTGGAGTCGGTTTCGGAATTGGCTCCAGTCTAGCCTCTATGAGGTGTTTTCCTAGTTCTTCATTGAGTTGGGAATAGTCTCGTTCGTCGTCATTCCCTCTTGCTCCAGCGTTGCCTTCGCCGTCGGAATTGTCCGGGTCGGAGTCTACAGACGCAGTCAGGTGAGGATCTACCGGTGGTTGTGGGGCTTGGCCTTTGTGCGACCGCATGAAATACGGAGATTCCTGTTGCGTGGGCTGCTGATCCGGGATCGAAGTGGCGGCCGCAGGGGACCCGACGGTGTAGGAGAAATGGGCATCACGCCTCCTGGAGAATCATTTTTAGTATGCCTTGGCTGCAAACCAGAGTCACTCATACTTTTTCCTCAGGTAGATGAAGACAGCGATGAGTCCCGCCAAGCTGAATGCTAGGAGCACCGCCAGAACAATGACGCCAGCCAAGAGCCCTTTGTCGTTCCCATCATCTCCGCCACCTTCGCTGCTACTTCCAGTTTGCACGTCCAAACTTCCGATCTGAGCCCAGTCATTCGCAGGATCGGCCAGGATGCTAAAATAAAACTAAACTCTCATAGTCGTCATGACAAGGTTTTTTTCAGTTGCTCGCCTTTCCACGTCAGCCGTGGTCAGGAAGTCCTTGTCTGAGTTGATCACGGTGGCGTACAAGATGGGGACATCATTTTCACTTATTTTCGCGTTCCCTTCGGAGACCATCTAAAACGGGCATAGGGAGACTGACGGGCGATACCTAATGCACTGACCAGATTGTCGAAATTGACCTGGTACTTGGCCTCTCTGAAGAAATTCTCGTCGGGATTTATGGCGTTCAGCCTCTCGAGCGCCTCGTCCGCCGTGGTCCCCGTCGTCAGTTCGATGGGTGCGATTTGCTCCTGGCTAACGGGAAGGATTCGCACCACTATTGGTTGGCTTTCGTCGCCAATGCCTGGATACAATTAAGTAGACAGACAATCTAAGTGGTTGAGTCACAAATAAGGTCCGTCTGCAGAAAGTGGGGTAACAGTGGTATCAAGTTATGGCAACAAGGGTAGCGTAGCGCTGATATCAACTCGCCCTGAACAAAGAAGCGTTGAACGGATGTCGTCAAACTGTGTGTTTGAGCATGACGCTTTCATGGTTACAAAACAATATATTGACTTCACATCGGACCCTGTCTTCTGGCTCACACTGTAGTACATGTACGTATGAAGAAATTTACCGGGTAAGGAAGCCACGACTTGAACCGAGCAGCCGCCATCTTCCCCGCACAGCTCGGCCAACGTCTGCTTCGAGCTCTGGTACGCGTATATGAAGCCGCTCTCGCCGTCTACGTACAATTCTCCTGTGCCGTTCGTCGACCTGAAGGTGACGGCCGTCGCTCCGGCGGCCTCGACTTTAGCCAGCGGTTGGCTGATGAAGGACTCCAGATACACAAAACCCGGGTAGCCCACGGTCTGCTCATCGGCCAAGTAGAAATCGCCTGACGTAATGTCTGCAAAATATGGTATTCGCACGTTCATAATGTGCGATTTCTTATTACATTTCCCATGTCAAAGAACCATTATGCATGTGGGAAAGACTTTCTAAAAAAGGTTGAGAAAGCAACTTGACTCCATGATGAATTGTTCAGGGTTTTAAAAAATGCTGTATGAATATTAATGTGGATAGTGCTGATTCCTAAGAAATGTTAACGACTAAGTATTACTATACAGACCATTTTTAAATTTGTGCTAAAATTTTCATGAACACTATACATGAATGTAGCACTCTCTATAAATAGTGAGTCACGGCGTGGATGCGCACAGTACATACATGCTCACTGTACACGAACGAATACGGAAGCAAATACTGTACAGGGATATCGAGCCCTCACCATCTCTAACTACCTTTCCTCACCTGTAGGAGAAATATCACCATCAGTGGTTGAGGAACCATCAAGAGTTGTTGTGTCAGGACCTGTACTGTCAGTAGTTCCTGAAATAGTTTGCCATGATAGAATTACCGATACACATGGACTACCTGTTGTCGTGGGTCGTAGCACCATCAACTTTAATTGGCACTATCATCTGCATGCTCACCATCTTCTATGCTGATCACACTTTGTGAGCAATGGTATGCCAT
>JAAUXU010023602.1_pt1 | contig 16386 bp, 24 predicted proteins | sample 7278151 | NCBI WGS metagenome assembly JAAUXU01 (sample SAMN14350113, study PRJNA611818) | marine sediment metagenome | isolation source: surface marine sediment (1.8m) | place: French Polynesia: Moorea | collected 2018-08 | reverse complement strand
GCGACTTCTCCTCGGATTTTTTTTGATAGATTGTATGCTAGAGAAGCGGCAAACTGTTTCCCATAAATTGTGTTTCTTTTCGGAAGAGCCTTCTTTGAAAGAACGAAACGCCTTTATGCATAGTTATCCTTGGAGGGGGGGGCGAGGGGGGATCCCTCTCCAAGCACCCAATTCTTTTTAAGTAACGCACGAACTTTTCGAAACCCTTATGTACTGTGCCCGCAACCCCATGGAGAAGAATGCGTTTTTGAAATAAAGATATATGTCCAAAAACTTCAAATATCTTATTCTTTTTAGAGAGGCTGTGTTCTTTACGATGGCATGAAAAAACAGGTTGCGAGAAAGAGAGAAAGCTGGAAAAATTTGCGAAGAGCCTCTCTTTGAAAAAGACCGCTCGTGCTGCTGTCGGCTTTTTAAAGCGTCAAAAAACTGAAAAAGTCATAACAATTACTTCGGCGGCTGCATGTTAAGTAAGTAATCAGTAGTATGCTCAGTCAGAACAGTTACTGTGGTACAGTCAGTGTGACCAGAAATGGCGATTTGTCGCCAAGTTGGCGATTTCAAGACCTCATTGGTGACATAAAAAAATGTTGGTGACTGGCGTTTTTTGGGCAAAATGAAGGCGATTTTTTCTGCCCCGTTAGATTACATTAGTATAATACGGCAATCCAGAGGGCCAGAAAATACCCTCAGACCCCCTAAAGCACGACTTTGCCCTCAATTGCGAATTTTTATGTAGCAATTGCGACTTTTGACGAAAATCCTTGCATTTTTTTACTTTGACCCCCTGACAGCATTGCTTGTGAGAGCTGGGTGTTTATTGAGCCACCAATGGAAGAGCCAATTATGGCTTCTTTTGTATAATTTGTGAAATATTATTTCTTGTTTGGAAGAGTGCGTGAATTTTTTTTCTTCTTACATTCGGACAGTATCAAGGTACAGTTGAGTTTGTACGCAACTCATTAGTCATATTCTACCATTCTTCTACTTACTAAAAAGTTTTCAAGCACTTCGAGTCATTATCTCTTTTTGGCCTTTCAACATCGTACTCATTTTCGCTTGATTTGGTTGGGTACTTTGAAGCAGTATAGACTGAAACGCAACAGAATAGGTTCAATTGAAAAGGCTTTTTATAGCTTTTTTGTCTCCGAAAGAAAAGTGTACGATAGCCTCTTTCAAACACTTTTCTGCCTCTCTTTCCCTCCTCTCTTTGGTATAGTGCACATTTTCACTTTCCCCCTCGTTTGCCCCCTCCAACTCTTGCAACAGAGCACACAGTACAGTGGAAAGCACTTTGCAAAGTAAGGTAGGAGGGGAGGCAGAGGAGAAAGCCACTCTTTGCTACAAGCCTGCTCTTACTCTACTTTTTTTTTCAGTCTGGCGTCCTCCAGCACTCCGCTGCGGCAGAGAGGACAGACAGAGCCGCGGGCGGGGGCGGAGCAGCCTCTCTCACTCCAAGCCAGGCGGTTTTTCCCTTGAGACGAGGACGTGCGCGCGCAAGACTTTTTGGAGGCTGACTGACGTCCTCGGCTCCGGCGGCGGCCTCCGTCCTCGCTCGGTCACCTTGTCGCGGCAGCCTCTTCCATCAGACTCTGCGACGAAAAATTGAGGGGGGAAACTTTGCACGCCAAAGAAAGGTGTCGGCAGGGCGAACAACAACTGGCGCGGAGGCGGAGCGTTTTGCTGATCGGGGGAGGGTAAGTTATCTCAGGTCGGCGCCGCCGTTTATCTCTGCCAACTTGCATTTTTCCCACGGTAATCGCCGGTACTTTTCTTTTACGGCCAAAAGTTTTACACGATGGAACTTACCTCATCGTACAAAAGTAACAAAACATATTTGCCGGCTATTTTTTTTGTTTTCTCTCTATTTTCTCAGCCTCCATTTGCAATTTGCAAACTAAGCAGTGCGAGAGAAATCCGATCCTGCCTGATCCAATCCACCTCTCGCGTATCATCACGCCAGTCAGAAGTGATTGACTTTTTGAGATTAGGTTTCGGAAAAAGAATTCTACATAGTTTTGTAAGGTTCTATTCAAGTGATTAAATAGGACTTTTTCAGTCCATTAACCAGTGCAGCGAATCTTTCTCTCCACTATGGTAGCCCGACATGACGTTTGATCAACCTGAGAGGCAACGACGAATTTCCCCCTCTACATTCGCAGGCACGGCAAACACAGGAGCGAAGAAGACTGTTGCAGTAGTGAACGGCAGCGCCTTTCAAGCAGGAAAAGAGGAGCTTTCAGAGATGGAATTGCGCCCCGCTTCGTCACTCCCCGCGGGTCCGCCTCCGCCTCCGGAACAAGTGTGAGCAGACAAGGGGCGAAAACCGGAGGAGGAGACAGTCATGTCCCGGAGGAGCTCCACATCGTCCATGTGAGTACTGGGTAGAAATTATACGGCCTGACAACTTCATGATGCTCAAGTCCGACAAGGAGCTAGCGGGAGAAATTTGCAGATGTGGTAGCAAAGATTTCTTTTCTTTTTCTTCCTTTTTCCTTTTTTAAAAAATAGTTTCCTCTGTCTCACACTGCATCTCGAATGCAGGAGGAGCTGAGGACACTTTCTGTGGAAGCAAGGGGTGGTTGGTTGCGTTGGCGGATAGGGAAAATAGCAGCATCACGCTGGAGATCGAGAAGGAAATTCGAGTAAAATTTAGGGCGAGCGATTACGCGGAAGAAGCGAGTAGTGGAGGGAGTTTCTCCTTGTCTGCCTGTGTAGGGGTACAGTAACTGCTGCATAGGTAGGTAGGTGTTGTATGCGCATTTGATCAAAGAGGAGAACAGGAAATGGGACTAGAACAGCTCCTGGGGCACCTGTGTTTGCTCTGCGGTGAAGACTGCTGCCCCCATTTTTGCAAATTGTCGGAAGAAGTCCCTAAAAATCGATTCATCCGTAGCGGCATTGTCTCATTTTGCCAGCGTAAAAAATTAATTCCCTCCGACCTTGGCAGCCAACAGAGTGCCCGATTTTTTTATTCCCAAAACATTCGCCAAAAGTGCTGCACCGTGCCTTCCCCTCCCTGTTTTTATAGAGAATATTTTTATCTTCCGTCAGGCAGGCAGTGTCGCTGCATGAAGTGGGGGACGGAACGTGCGGGAGAATTGCCCCTTCTACAGTAGTAGTAGTGTGCATCATCATCATGTGAGTGTAGCCGGGCCACCGCCAGCATTTCCTCTTTTCATAAAACGTGTGTGCGTAAGTGAGGGAGGAGGAGGAGGAGGAGGAGAAGTGGCACATTAGGGAAACCCTCCCGCGCGCCGGCGGAGTCTCTACCGCATTGTTGCTGCTCACCTGTTTGAGGCCTCCGCGGTTGACTTGACTGTCAAAAAGCGTCCGTCTATTGGTCGAAGTGCGCGGCGTGTCAAACAGGGGTGTTGAGAAAGGATTTTTTCCGAACATTGTGTGACTGGTGACTGGTGACCTTCCTCAATGCTGCATCCTCCACCACCACTTCCCTCAGGAACGGCAGCGCCAAGCGTCGCTCCCGCTCTCCGCCTCCTCCGCCCGCCCCGTCCTCGCCGCCCTCCTCCTCGACCACGATGGCGCCCTCCACCTCGCACCTCCTGCTGAAGGACGGAGGGGACAGGACGACGCAGGGGAAGGCCGGAGGGGGGCAGGGGTCGGCACAGCAGTCATCGGTGCTATTCAGGTAAAATATACACATGTTTCCTTCGACTAAGATATATTTTTTTATTGACCCCTTTTTCCAGCTCTCGATCTGCCAAGATGCGAAAGAACCGCGTGGACCACAGCGAGGCCGCGGAGTTCCTGGTGGACAAGCGGCCGCGGGGGGCTGCGGGGGCCAAGGAGCTGGGGGCGGCGGAGGCCGGGGAGGAGGCCACGTCGGACTCAGACGAGGAGGAGGAGGAAGAAGAGGGCGGCCTCGGCGGGGGAGGAGGAAGCGACGAGGGAGGCATGGACGGGTAAGCGCTGCATTTTTTTGCAGGGACAATCCGAGTCAACATGACAATATAAATGACCTTCAGTTTGAGAGGGAGAGTTTGTAGTGACTATTGCTCGGCTTGCAACACCTGTACAAAAGTGAGCAAATATTTCGCGGCAAAGCATAAAAAAGTAAGTGCGTAGTTTTTGTACACAGGCTAGCCAAACATGTTTTCCCTGCGTTTCTCCGACAAGGGCGTACCCCGATTTTCTCCACCTCAGGCAATTCTTCGACCTTACGGCCTCCTCCGGCCGCGGTGTCGGCATCGGCGGCGGGCGCCCCCGCGTCGTCCTCGACCGCCCAGCCATGAACGAGAAGCAGCTGCACGAGCGGTTCCAGTACGAGGCGGCGGCCGCGGCCGCGGGGTCGCCCTACCTACCGTGGAGCGGCGGCGGCGGCGGCGGCGGCGGGTCCTCTCCGCCGTCCAATGCCGGGCGCTGGGCGAACAAGGCGGCGGTCCAGCCGTCGGCGGCCCGTCTGCTGGGCAGGGCCAAGCAGTCGTGCAGGAGGTGCAGCCCCGCAGCCGTATTCCTGGCCCTCTTCCCCATACTGGACTGGTAAGATGAATTTATTTTTAACTCTCAAGTGTGATGATTCACTTTTTTGAGTTCTCTAGGTTGCCCAAGTACCAATGGAAGAAGGATCTCCCGTCCGACCTCTCCGCAGGTTTCACCGTAGCTGTGATGCACATCCCGCAAGGTAAAAGTTAGGCATCTTTCCTAGAGCCTACATTTTCTTTATTTTACTCTTCCCATCATCCAGGCATGGCGTACGCGCTCCTGGCCAACACTGACCCAATCGTGGGCATCTACACCGCGTTCTTCCCCGTCATAGTATACATCTTCATGGGCACATCCCCACACATATCCCAAGGTGAGAGAAGCGTAGCCTTTTTTTTCCTGTTCCGTTTGCATTGCTCGGTGAGACGACGTCGGTCCTAGCTCGCACCTGTGTACAATTGTCGTGCATTACTTATTGCTGCCTTTAGCAAGTAGGAGGAGCGTGGCCCGCTTTCCGCCCTATGGAGCAATATTTTGTCAAGAATCGCAGCTTCCGGAAGGAGCTAGAAAAGCACCTGTGTTTTGTCACGCCCACGTCATTGGTGATGCTTATCTTATAGGTGTTAGGTGTTCGTGCCAAGAACGATGCGTCATATGCCATAAGATTAGACATTATTATCTCTAATAATTGTGTCTAATGATGTGTGTAATTTTCTCTCACATTACCTACCCTCGTCATATGCCATAAGATTAGACATTATTATCTCTAATAATTGTGTCTAATGATGTGTGTAATTTTCTCTCACATTACTTACCCTTTACTTTGCCGCAGGTACCTTCGCTGTGATATCGATTCTGACCTCCAGTTCCGTCGAGCAGTTCGCAAGCGACGACGACGACGACAAGGCCGATCAACTTATTGGGTAAACTCGGGCAAAATGATTTCCGCAATATCGCGTCGAAATACTGTTTCTTTCTTGCAGGAACGCCACCGCCACCATCGCCTCCGCGAGGGACGCAGGCGGCGTTTCTCCCTCCAACAAGCCCAACTACACGTCCGTCCAAGTAGTCACCGCGGTCGCCCTGGCGGCGGGGCTCTGGCAGGTTGGTGCCTAAAATATTGTACATATCGAGATATCTTACGCTGAAAATTTTTATGTCGTCTTGCCTTAGGTGCTATTCTACTTCCTGAGGCTGTCTTCCTTCTGCTCCCTCCTCTCTCACTCCCTCATTCGTGGCTTCACCACGGGGGCCGCCATTCACGTATTCTCGTCCCAAGTACGCAGTATCCTTGCATATATTAGTTAAATACCGTAGCTTGAAAAAATTCGCTTCCTCAGGTCAGACATTTATTGGGGATCAAGATCGAGAGATACAATGGACCTTTTGCGCTCTTTAAAGTGAGTATAGCAAAAGTTATTCAATTGGAAAATTAAATACAGTTCATTCGGTCATGCATTGTGTTCAATTTCGTCTTCGCAGATGTACGGTGCCCTCTTCGGCAAGCTTGGCGAGACGAACCTGGTGACGCTTCTCATGTCCCTGACGATCGTGGCGGCGCTGGAGCTGTACGCACAGCTGCTGGAGAGGAGGCTGACGCGGCTCCTCCGCGGCGTCTCCTTCCCCGCCCACCTCTTCGTCGTGGCCATCGGCATCCTCGTCTCGCACTTCGCGGGCCTGGAGAGCAGGCACAGCGTGAGGGTGGTGGGACACGTCAAGAGCGGGATGCCCTCGCCGGAGCCGCCTCCGTTCGAGCTGCTGCCAAAGGTGGCGTCGAACGGCTGCATCGTCGCCGTCGTCAGCTACGTCGTCTCCTACTCGCTGGGTATGCAACGACGGAATTTCTCTTGCTTGATTTCAGAATATATTTGGCTTTCTCTCCCATTTGTAGCGACCCTAATGGCGAACCGGCACAAGTACAAGATCCGTCCCAGCCAGGAGCTTCTGGCAAACGGGTACGTGATGTGACAAAATTGCGGAAAATAGTTTCGCGTGGCTATACCGTGGAAATATGCTAGGGTCTGCAACTTGGTGGGCTCCTTCTTCTCCTCGCTTCCACTGGCCACCAGCCTCTCGCGTACCCTGGTGCAAGACGACGCAGGGTGCAGGTGCGGCTAAATTGAGGAAATATTCCGTTTCCCCCCTTTATTTTTCAATGTTTGTATTGCAGGAGCCTGTTGACTTCCGCCACCTCCGTGTTCCTGCTGCTCTGGGTCCTCCTCTTCGCCGGGCCGGCCTTCAGGCCACTTCCCAACGTGAGTGGTGCTATGGATTGAATGCGTTTCTAAATAAATTGGTTCAAATTCCTCCAGGCCGTACTTTCCGCCATCATCATCCATGCCTTAAAGGGAATGTTCAAGCAGTTCTCGGACCTGCCCTCGCTGTGGGCGCACTCGGGGCTGGACCTGGTGGTGTGGCTAGCCACCTTCACCGCCACCGTCGTCCTGGGCGTGGACATGGGGCTGCTAGTGGGAGTGGCCGTCAATCTGGTAAGTGTTTTGAAGAATTTACGGGGAATATAAATTATACTTTTTCAAACATCAGGTGACGCTTATATACTGGTGCGTTCACCCCCGTCTTCAGCTCGTGAGCGAGACGGACTACAGGGACATAAACCTGGACGCAAAGTTCTACCACGACGTGAGTACTATTACCCATTTTCAGGGCGCTTTTTTGTACGCCATTCTAATTCTCAATGTAGGTCCGGGAAAATCGTCGTGTAGTGATGGCCCGGCTCTCCGGCAGCTTCAACTTCTCCAACGCAACCAGGGTGCAGGAAGAGGCGGAAGAGTTAGTGGCCGCCGCAGAAAAGGAGGCGGAGAACGAGAAGGAAAAGGTGAGACAACTATCGTGATTTTCCGGAGCGTATTAATAGCGTTTTTTTTTCTTTTTTCTTCATTCGTTGAAGCCCCGGTATTTCCTGCTGGATCTTAGCGGCGTCTCTGCTCTGGACCTGTCCGCCTGTATCTCCCTGTCGCTCCTGTGCAAGAACCTCCGGCAGGACTTCAGGGTCAAGATGGGCCTGGTCGGCGTCACGGGATCGGCTTGGCGGAAGCTGGAGACGTGCAGGGTATTTGACGAGGTGCACAGGCACAGGTGCTTCCCAACATTCCAGGTATGGAAATAGCCTTTCATTCATTCCATCTATTTTGCGCATTTGAGGGGTTTCTTTCTTAGGACGCTCTCACGATTCTGGAGCACAAGGCTAAGAAGACAAAGTGATATACGATTGACAAATGTGAGAATCTCTAGTCCTCAAAACTGAAAAGAGAGACGCCATATACATCTACGTGATCTACCTTAAGTGACTGGGATTTACAAGTTCTGTGCAGTTCTTTAAGTGCAATTGTCGGAAGCAAGAAGAATCTCTACCACGAGCGCATGTGCAAACGAAAAGGGGGAACATCCGAATCTCTCGCACCGAGTCACACAAGCGAAACGCACTGGGATATTATATCAGAATTTCAACTAAGCTGATCAAACCTTCAGAAAAGGGCGCGGACACATACTGTACCGTCACCGTACGCGAAACGCAATTAAGGCTGTTGTATCCTCTCCCCAACCATTCGCACTGAGCGAACAATTTGTATTTAGCAAAACGTGGCACCAACTGTTTTTGTCGATCACAACTATTCTTTTTGACGATATGTTTACAAGGAATTTGGGTTACAAATCGGTTACAAATAAAACCAGGTAGTTTATGAATACGACAATTTGCGCATTTCCATGGCAGTTTTTGTGCAAAGAACTTAGGGCGTCTGCACCTAATTACTCAAGACGTACTCTTTTGAAGCATGCAGTGACACTTCTATCACCTGACAATTTCTTGCATTTCTCCTATTAAGATGCCTGGCCAAATGCCTAAGTTTTGCATTGTCTATTTGTTGTCGCCCTTCTTCTTCTTCCTCTTCCTCTTCTTCTTGGTCTTCTTTTCCCCGCTCTCCACCTTCTTGCCCTTCTTCACCCCTATCTTGCTCCACCTCCTCTTGCCAAAGTTCTCGGCCACGTCACTGTCCATCAACTCTCTCGCATCCCTTTTTGCGTAGAAGCCGTCAATCTTCACGTTGCCCAAATAGTCGTACCTAAAGACGGAATGTTAGTTTTTTAAAGCATCCAACTTTGTCAGGTTTTTTAGTTTGTTCACTTACCCCTGGGTGTCCAGGTATCCCTTGACGTCCTCTAAGTCCCCTTTGAAGACGTCGCCAAGGTGGTTTTGCTCGATGCCCAACAGGCGGATATCGACCTTATCAAAGACACATTTAATGTTGGGAATTATTTTCATTTTTCTTCTTTCTTTCGTCCCTCCCCTCACCTTGTCGAAGGGTATGGTGTTCAGTACGGGGAATTCCGCCCCCTCTATGTCCAGCGAGAAGTAGTCTACGGGAGGGTTTCCCAGGGCGAGGAGGACGGACTGCAGCGGGAAGCACTGAACGCGGAGGCGGAAGCGGCGGAAGTGGCGAGGCATGCCCATCTGGTCGGGCCTCAGGCCCAGGTCGCCGGGGAGGGTTTGGCCTGAGGGAGAGGTGGCAACATTGGAAAATTGACCTTGTATTATGTTCTTACCGTCGAATTTATAAACAAAAGCTTTTTACCTTTATTGATGATCCCCCCGAAGGCCTCTGCCCCGTCGAACTCTGTCTCCTCCACCCTCCTGCTGATCCCCAGGCAGTTTGGCAACACCACCGCGTGCCGGTCGAGCTCAAGGATCAGGGAGATCATTTCGGGGTTCGGCTCCACCAAGAGGCCGGTCCACTGACAATATGTAAAAAAAACCTGACTTTTAAAGAAATTACTTGGGCATCAAGTTATTGTCGTACGTTTCTTTTAATTTCGAAGAAGAGGCTGTTTGAGATCTCCTCCCCGTTGAAGGCGCCGGCCTCGATGAAGAAGCCGTTCCTCCTTCCCCTGAAATTACAGAAAAATAAATTTTGTATTCCATCACAATGTCAGTTCTTGTTCCAAAGGCACGGTGATAAATCCTAAAAAGGGAGCTGCGCAGACAACCGTTCCATGTATCTACACGGCGCTGGAAGTTTCGATTCGCAAGTCACTTAGTTACATAAAAGGAACCAAACTACGACACAACCCGACGCCGCCCTCTTCAAGCAGGAGAAGGGAAAAAGAAAACGCCGCCGATAGCGGGAGGAGGGAGGGAGGCCTCTCCAGGAGTATAGAAATTGCCGGGGAAAATTAGCTACTTGGCTTCAATACCAAGTGAGCGAGCACTATCGCTTCTACGTTCTCAGTTTGGCGAATGTCGGTCTCTTTTAGTGTGACGACAGAGTCAAGAGAGGTCTAGGGAGTACATACGTACACAGAACAGACGAGAGGACAGGCCTGCGCCCCTCCATCCGTCTGTGTATTTTGTCAACATCGCCGGAGCTCCGTCGCAGTTCCACAGTTCCTGGAATCCCAGATTTCCCTCTTTTCTACTTACTGTAACTTCCCTTCTCGATTTCTGTCGGCTGGAAGATTCGTCATTTTCCCTCTAATTGTCGAAGAGAATACCGGTCGCTTCTCCGTCCTTCTGCTTTCCCGCATTTCTCCGCATTTTCTTCCTTTGTAAAACTTTATTTTTTTGTCTGTCTAAAATAGAGTCGCCGCAAAAGGGGAATGTGCGAAATCTTTTACGATTTGCCAACGACGTCTCGGAATCGAATAAAGAACACAGTTCAAATATGAGGGAGAAGAGTACAGCACTGCGGCTGTGTGTGTCCCAAATCCGTCGTCCAAACAAAGCTTTTCTTTCCCCCCTCTCCTCAGAGCTCGGTATCTCCTCCTCCTATTCAAGGCTACTTTAAGATCTTTTATTGCTGCGTGAGCGTCTAAGAATTATCTGGGCGGTCGCGGTCTGTTATTGTCATTCTTGTCCGCCGATGAGGTCTCTACTTTCGCGACAAAAGGGGAGAGCAAATGAATGCACGGTACGGGGTTGCGAATCCAGAGGCATTTACTAAAAGGTAGTTCCAATAGCCAAATGCAACTGTGCACACAACACAGTTCTCCAGCAACTACAAATGGAACTGCAAGTCTCCTGTTCCCATAGAAAAATAATGTGGATTTCGTCCAAAGTTTGGGAGACCGCATCCATTCAACTGGAAAATAATTTCGGGCATTCATAACCTGCCCATGCCCATGTCCGCCCCCCTTCCCCCCCCCTTGTTCAACGACACGGCCCAGCAAACATGGCATGATTCGATTACATGCCCGAGCCGCAAAGCATTGAGCGGACGGGGTGGATAAGAGTGAAAGAAGAGGAGGAGCATGGCCTAAGAAAAACGAGTCGTTCCGAGTAGAAAACGACGCGCGATAGGGCCACTTCTGTACATAGTCTAGCAGCAGTCTTGAACTGTGCAAGGAGGGGGGAGGAGGACCCGAGATAGTGGCGCGGCAGAGAAAAAAGTATTAGGAGCTGCCTTCTCGGTTTGCTTTCTGTACAGTACCGAAGCTGAGTATACTTGCAACTTCATCACTTCCCGTCACATCATCGTCGCCCCACGGTCTTTATCAGGCGATATCAGCGCGCGCTGATAGGCGACGACGACGATTCTGACTGACAAGTGAGGAAAATATAAGGATCCGGAAGATTCAAAAGAAACAAGCCGGATAAACTACGTATTCCGACATCCTTGACTGCTTGAATGGCACGTCGGTGTGAAGTGAGTGTATGCGGTGGTGTCATGAGGTGGCGGAGGAAGAGCCAGAAATAGTTTTTGCTTAGTTTCCTCCCGATCAAATATGGCTACGTTTCCAAACACCACCACCGCCTCCTCCGCCTCCGTAGACTACTCCATGGTCAACGGGGTGGCGGAAGACTTTGAGGGGTTGGAGATACTTGATCCAGACATGGTACGAAAATAGAGGAAAACAAATTTCAGTGGGTAGAATATTTACGTCCATTTCAGGTCGGCGAAATCCTGGAGAACGACCGCGTTCTGGGCTCCATCGCCAGCGAGATCATGACGCTGGACTTTGACAACGGAGGCGGTGAACAGAACGTCCGGTGTTGTGGACAAACTCCAGCGCCACTCTTGCAAGACGTATGTAGCAGCAAGAACAAACGGTAAAAACCGCTACATCTAATAAAACTTTTCGCAGGCGGGAAGAAGGCAATACAACGACAAAGATCTGTCTAAGTTGGGTCTGGAAAACTATGCCATTGGCAACGCAGAGCCTACACCACCAACCAGAGCCGTCGGCATCGGCAGCGGAGGCAAGGATCTGTCAAAGCTGTGGGAATACAACAACAGCAGCAACAGCAACTCTCTACCGGGACAACTTCCCTTGAATGTCAACGGGGATATTTCTGTCACCATCCCTTCCGCTCCTTCCATCAGCGACTGGCGGCAGCCTCCAATCTGCAGCCCCACCCTCAGCAGCAGCCCCGGCGCCCTCTCCTCGTCCTCGGCTGGGGTCAGTATCGGCGGGGGCGCCCCCAGCACCGGGTCCAGGTCCCCGTCCTCATCCGTCTACAGCGCCGACCTGTCTTACGCCAGCGGGGGGAACTCGGACAACGACGGCGCATCAGTTGCTGCCGCCACAATCAGCAGCAACAGCGGCAGCGGCGTCAGGAGCCGGAGGAGCGGCGACGGACAACAGCAGCAACTTTGCGAGATTTGCAGCTGTCAGGTAACGTACTGCCAACATTTTTATTTACTCAAGATTATTCCTTTCTACACTAAATGCATGAGAAACAAGTGTTCCAGCTGGAGCAGAATTAGTTCCGTCAAACGTATCATTAATAGTGTAGCATGTAGTACCAGAAAGAAAATTCGTTCCTAGGCCTCGGAGTACAAGTACTACGGCGCCCGCAGCTGCCAGAGCTGCCGCGCCTTCTTCCGCCGCGCCGTGCAGAAGGCGGGCGGATACCAGAGCCTCAAGTGCCGCGCAGCAAAGAAGGGTGGAACGGGGGAGGTCGGAAAGTGCAGGATAGACTCACAGAGCTGGAGGAGCTGCAGGTTAGAGTCCACCTCATTTTACTGTGGAGAGTTTCGTATTTATTTTTTTCTTTCTCTCGTTCAGGTACTGCCGCTTCCAGAAGTGCGTCGAGGCTGGGATGAACCCTAAATGGGTTCTCAACGACGCCGAGAAGAGGAGGAGGGCAGAGAGGCTGGACGCTATCAAGAGGGAGAGGGTAAGATAGAAACAAAGGATGTTGATTTTATTAAGTTCTTACTCCTGCAATCAACAACAGGAGCAGCGCCTGCTCCTTCGCCACCGTCAGGAGCGCGATCTCATGTCCCAGGTGCCCGCCGAGCCGCCCGACCTGGTTTCCCGCCAGGAGATGAAGGCCATCTCGCACCTGGCCATGGCCCGCATGGGCGTCTTCGCGCAGGAGCTCAGGAGGTTCTTCTACGCAAACTTCGCCAACGGGAGGCTACAGCGCATCGCAGACTCCAAGGCGGGGAACACTCCGCTGCACATCGAGGACCTGAAGACGTTCGACGCACTCTTCACCCACCTGCACACAAAGGTAAGGGAATGCCAACTGTCGCCCCCGATTGTTAGAAACCTCTTTTTCTGATCAGTTCATCGAGGAGTCTATCGACTGCTCCAACATCCTCCCAGGCGACAAGAGGGTCCTGCTCAGGAATAACTGCAGGATGCTTGTTTCGCTTGGGCACTCGATACACGTAGAGGCAAGGCGATTTTTCTCGTCAAAGGAGTTCTTGCTAAATTAATTTAGTTTGCCTCCAGATTGGCGGCGAGAATTCCATCATGGTCGGACGGGCCATTGACATGGCCAGGGAGGCCTTCCAGCAGAACCCGGAAGAGTTCGCGAAATTCGGAGCAATAAGGTACCGTAGAGAACAAAAAACCTACAACTTTTTTCACCAGTAGAGCTTTAAGCGGGAAGTAACGGCGGTTAAGCTTAAATTGTTCTCCCCATAAAACGAGGAGAAGTCGGTGGTTGCGATTTCCTCCCACAAATTTCGGACTGCAAGCAATTGCGGAATTTCTCCTTCCCACAGGGCCGTTGCCTACGGAGTTCCCCCGTCCCAGCAAGGAGCTTCCAGCAGCAGCAGCAACAGCATCCAGCAGCAACGGCAGCATCCGCTCCTGCAACGTCGTGGTTCACTGGAGGACGACGAAGAGGACGAGCTCATGCAGATGCCATTCCAAAGGTTCTTGTCCAAAGAGCGCAGGGAAAAGTCCGCCAGGTAAAGGAAAGTGCTCCATCAAAAAGCCTTTCTTTTCTTAACCTTACATGAACAAAAAAAGGAAATATCTTTGGCTCTTGTTTTCCCTACACATCATATCCCCCCCCCCCCGCATGTCACTTATATGTCCAAAGGAGAGTTGTGCCTACTGGCCATAATACGGTCTGCCGCCCTTCGGCGAAAATTTAGTTTTTCCGTTGGAGAGCTACAAGAATACATAGACATGCATGCGAAAAATGCACTGTTATTTTCTCGTCTTGGTTTGGCCGTTCATTGCCCCTTCTTTCTTTATTCTCAGGTTTACCTACGAGCAGTTCTACCCTCCGTCCTGGGTGGGAAACGCAGAGTTGGAGCGGAGACACAAGGAAAACGGAGCGAAGGCAAGACGCGACCTAAGTGTTTTGATGACGTATTCCGTTGAGGGATTTTTTTGCAGGTAGCCGCCTGGTTTGAGGGCTCCCCCGACCACATCCAGTTCTTCCTCCTGAGCATGATCATCATCTTCTCCGCCTCCTTCCTGGAGCTGCAGCAGCCAGAGGCGGTGGAGAGGACCCAGCTCACCTACGCCAGGGCGCTGCACAGGTACCTCAGGTACAAGCTGTACAGGTCGGCCAAGAAGCAGAAGAAGCTGGAGCTCAAGCGGCTGGAGGAGGAGCAGGAGCAGTGGGAGGCGGCGCAGAGGAGGAGGAGCAGCTCGGAGCACCCGCTCACGCCGGAGGAGGAGAGGACCCTGCAGAGCGAGTCACCGTTCTCGTCCGCCGCAGCCGCCGCCCTCATACAGGGGTACTGCCCCACGCGGGTAAAAGTCTAGACAGGAGGGGAAGTACGTAGGTCGAAATTTCAATCTTATAATTAACCGCTTTAGATTGATCTGGGTGCCGCGGCAAAGAAGCTTGGTGACGGCATGATGATCCTGTCACTGGCCAAGGAGACTCAGCGGATCAAGGAGCTCGGGCACGGTCCCCCGGCGGCGGAGGAGCCGGAGGAGCAGTACAGGCAGATGATCATGATGGAGCCGCTCATGACATACCACCAGGTCTGTGCAGCTTAATTCCCATTCCCAAAATCTACTGAAGTGTGATTATGAACATTTCGACCCAGGATGCCAACGGCTACATGCAGTACAACGGAGCCTACCCTCAACAACAACAACATGGATACACTTACTACAACAATGGAAGCACGTACTAAAGTCGATTCTATCAATCGATCCCTGAGTGATTTTACAGCTTATAGATCGAAAAAATATCTACACATTGTAATCATGTCAAACCGATTGTATGTAGAAATATGCGGAAGCTGAATTTGCGAGGCTATAAATATGAGACTAAAAAACTTTCATCCGTATTAAAGGATTGCCTCGTCGTTTTTTCGACATACCCGTAAAGTTCGTCGACCTCCATCGGCTGCCCGAATTGGCCCTTCAATAGGTGGCCAGTGGGGGGTCGCCTAGGCAAAAACAGAAATGGGAAGCTAATATAAACAGAATATCACTTTTGCCAAATTGCAAGAGAAAAAACAATTGAATGTGGAGTCAAGACAAACTTCGTATGCGTGAAGCAGCCCAAATATACATGCAAAGTGACGATGTCTTCCCACCTGTGCTTGATGGGCCTCTTCTTCTTGGGCGGGAAAATGAGCACCTTCTCCCTCAGCGCCTCGATGAGAACGGGATCTTCCGCGTCCAGTCCGTTCAGCTCGGGGTAGATGTAGGGGCTCAGCTCCACCTCCACCTCTTCTTCCGGCGACGCGGCATCATCGTCCGACGAATGGGGATCCGCGTCTAATTCAACCTCCGACTTTTCTCCGTCGATCTCATTCCCTAATTCTTCTTTGGGGTCGCCCTCAAACGGCCCTCCGCACTCTGAATCGCCGTCAATCAACCTGTCTTCCTCCCCACCCTCGCAGTCTACTACAACTTCACCTTGGGCAAAACCAGACACACCCAATATTGCCCCCAAAACCAAAAAGATGAGCAGGCGACGCATGCTGACGCCCTCGCCGCCGCTCGGAAATCGTAATCACGCGGGAGTACACTTCACACTTGGAATACCATCAGCTAGCCACCCCTGAGCGCACGAAAAAGGGACAGCAAAAAAAGCATCTCCCCCCTTCCGGTGCCAGCCAGGTGAAACCTGTTGCGGTGCACAAAAGTCTCGCCATTCTCTTTGTACCCTGACGGGCCTACCTGGGGTGGTTGGTGTACACTCACGTACAAACCGGCACGGTCCACGGATCGGACCGGGGAAAGAAAAGGTGTAGAGGAGGTTGGGAGAATGCTATGGTTTGAGTTCACTAATGAGATGCGGCACCACATTTAGTCATGTTTTGTTGATACAGATACTAGTTTCTACGTACATTTTTATGCGCAGGTGCTTATCCGGAAAATATTATTTTATTGGGCGGGGGCAATGCATTAAATGGTATTGCAATAACGTATGTTTTGTTCGACAGATTTAGTGATCTAAGATCCACATTTGGTGGAGGACATTAGCCCTATATATATACAATCGTATTCCCCGTTTCCACTACATTAACGTCTTTCAACTCTTTCCTTGCATTTTTTCCTCATCTGCAGTGGAAAACGAAAAATAATTTTTCCCATGCTGGGAAAATAAATTGAAAATTAATATGGAAGAAGGAAAAATCAGGATGAAAAACGAAATGGCCACTTGAAAAAAACCCATCGCCTATATCAACATGCAGGCAAGTAATGTGGAATTAGGAGCATACGTGGGCGAAGGGGGGGGGACAGGGGGGAACGGCCCCGCGTGGCGGGCCT
>JAAUXU010015888.1_pt1 | contig 16388 bp, 11 predicted proteins | sample 7278151 | NCBI WGS metagenome assembly JAAUXU01 (sample SAMN14350113, study PRJNA611818) | marine sediment metagenome | isolation source: surface marine sediment (1.8m) | place: French Polynesia: Moorea | collected 2018-08 | reverse complement strand
TGGACATATTCCATAAAATGGCACTCTAATGTGTACATTCCAACCTTCTATTATAACTTATTATAATAAAATGTATGGCTATAAAGATATGGCCATTATCAAGTTTCCTACAAAATAGTCCGAGAACTTTTTCACCCCCCGGTATATATTATAAGATCACAGGGGTTCATTTCCTAAATATTGGTAGGTGGATAGCTCATTTGGCCACACTGTGTTTTTATGTACTGGGTTTCAACAGAGATAAACAGTGATCTGAAAACAGGGAAAAAGACTTGATAAAGTCCAAGGCCAAGTCCAAGGGCTCTATAAAGTCCGAGAACCCTGTTACAGAGGACCTGTTTATAGTCAAAGCCCTCAGTGTTTCACTAAGTAATCAACGATACTGCACAACTTATTCATTTCTAAACAGCCTCATCTAAAGGCTGGCGGAGAAAATCTCGACAAAATACCTTGGGTAAAAATGCTCAATATCCTTTTGATTGGTCACCCCCTCCCTCCCCTCCCTCACAACATTGTGGAATATCTACTCATCAAAGGCTAGGGAGTAAGTGCTACAGCCCACAAATACTGTAGAAAAGGTGATTCACAGATGTTTCACCCCTGAACAAGTCCCCCCCCCCACAGATTGACCCCTTTTGCGATTTACCCATGTTTCACCCCTGGCAGGTTGATCCTTACACAAACTGACTCCTATATAAGTTGACCCCAAAGACAAGCTGGACCCCTGACAGATGGATTCCTGAGTAAGAAATTCTTATATTCCTTACGGTGCTGAAGGTCATGTACTTCGTCCCTCATAGTCCAGATACCTGTAGAAATGGAAGACACATGGCTTTGCTTGTCTTCTTCTGCCAGGCAGGGGATGGGGGACAGAAGGGGAATTCTGCAGCATCAGAGATCATGGGGGTCAATCTAGACCATCCTGCATGGGGGATCAACTTGTCTGGGGGTTAAACATATGCAAGGAGACAAGGAGTCAATCTGTGTAGGAGTCAACCAATCTGGGGGTAAAACATGCATCAGGACTCAACCTGTTTAGGCATAAATTTCTTTGGGGGTCAAACCTATAGGGGCAAAATGTTGGAACACAAACAACACTATGAATCATGGTCTTTCAATGAAGGCTCAAAAGGTGGCCTTGAACAAAGAAGTTTGCTGAGTCATGCCACCTAGGAGAGGCCATCAAGACAGCATCAATCTTTGAAACTTGACCTAGTCAAGTTTGTCACAAATGGATCCCTTTAAACGAAACACTTCTAGTAGTTACACAAAGTTGTTGTGGCCTTTATCTACTTCGGAAGGCACTGGAACTGGGAGCTCAGAGATCTAAATTAAGGCTGCCTTTGTGAGAGGATGGCATTGAGATCAACTTTCCAAGGGCACAACAAAGACAGGTTTAAGGTATTACTAATCATGTGAACAGTATCGTGTGAACAGTATCATGGAACAGTATCATGTGAATCATGTGAGTTGGCCTTATTTCACATTTGACACTTACTTTTAGCTCTTCAAGCTTCTTGGCGGAGATTGCAGCAACAAGGAAGGATGTTCACTGGGCAACCCCGTAAACTAATTGTTGCAAGAGCTTGGTGGTGATCACAAGGGATTAACAAAACCACCTCGCACAGTCTTTTTCTTCAGCGCGAGGAATGTGAGCGGCACTAAATATCTTCCCGTCCCCGCGGGCAAGAACACTCTTTCTGAGGTTGGCAAGGAGGATGCCAAGGCTACGTCAAAGAAAAATGAAGCATCACATACATTGCTGATGCCGAGCCTCGCCCACAGAGGCAGAGCCCACGGAGCTCATTAAGGTGCATCCACTATTGAGCAGAAGACACACGATCATTCTATTCAAGACCATATGGTCAAGGGAGTATGTTGACCACAGCCGGGACGGATTTGACGGATGGCTCATTTCTAGAACCTAACTCCACGGAACTACAGGAAGACAACTCTACAAGGGGTGAGACACACCACAACATCAGTATCACGACTGTCAGCAGTAAAGATCCTGATCTGAACTTGGGCATGGGCTCCTCCGATGGCAGGCTAATTGAAAGTGCCCCTACATCTCATCAAGATCATGCTATGATAGCAAGCATTGACAATAAGGGATCGCCACGTCACACCGTAATATCACAGTAGATGGGCAAACTTAAAACAGTGATAAAACAATACCATATACCCTTGAAGGATTCCTTCTTAAAGATTGCAACATCAACGTTACACTGCATTCGCATTTCTTAGGCAGACGCTTCTTTAAAAAAAAATGTTTGTGACTGAGATACTTCAGTGAGGTCAAATTTTGCCACTGAAGGCTGCTTCATGTGACAATTGAGTAATGATGGTTTCAGGCAGGATTTTGAAGGTGTTAGGCCACATTGTGCCAAAAAAACATTATTGCCCCTTCATTTTCACATGGACAGTGTAGTACTCCCTCCATTCCGAAATGAGTGTCGGATTTTACGTTTTTGGGTGGATTATTGCGCAAGAAATATTATATCCCTAGGGATATAAAAATCCTTTTTCCCCTGGTGTTGGTGTCATGATACACTGGACAGGTCAATAAAAGTGTTCACTCCCGCAGTCACTTCTACAGGGGAAATCTAACAGCACCTCCCACAGCACTTTGTCCTTGAAGAACTCCATCGACCTGGCCTAGGACTTCAAACTCAACCCACGTTATGCGAGAGAAAGACCTGACAGACCTTCCCGACAAACTGAAGAACATTACAACACCCTAACTTGAGCAGAGTTTTCAAGGCGTGTTAGGATTCTTACAGGTGAAAGATCTTGCATCCCCTCCAAGTTACAAATGCTGAAACTATATGAGTGGAACCAACAAGGAAACTTCCTTTAAATCCGTAGTAGAGAGATCAGAAGCGGGATGTCCCATATCTTGGGCATAGCACCTCAGAACAGCTGTGGTAACATGCCAAGGACGTCTTTCCTGACAGCAGAACATGCAGCACATGAAAAAACCAGGATGGATGAGTTTACGGGAGAAAACAATTCAAACAATTAAAGGTGATTGAAACACAAATCCTACTTTTTACACGCAGAAGTAGATTTCATACATCCGTCACAGTAAGTTTGCATCCAAGTTTTGCGACCTGCTCGCTAGTAGGGCTCAGTGGACCACAGATGGTAAAGATGAATCACCATTTTAATACGAAACAAGAATGTGGAGAAAAGCCAACAACTTCTCATGTAACGAAGCTGTGCTCCAAGCTTCACCATCGTAGCATACAGTGCCTTTGAAGTGGCGTACCACACGCGCATGGTTGACACAGTAACTCACCTGAATTTGGCTGTTGTTGAGGACATACTCAGTACGCATGCCTGCGCGCAAACAGAGGTCGTAGCGACACTTTTTGCAGCGCCGGCGAGTCTTGAGAGTCACTTTGCAGCCGCCGCCGGACTTACACACGAAGTTGGGCTCACGTGTCTTCTGGATGGTGCGGCGGAAGAAGGCGCGACAGCTGAGGCAGCTCGCCGCACCGTAGTTCAAGTGAAAGCTGTCTGTCTCTGTCTGGCAGATTGCGCAAATCTTGGAGCGCGACTGAAGGCCCGCGCTGTTGGCCGCGGCCTCCTCGCACCCGGCCATGTCGTTCTCGATAGCGACCCCAGCGTCGGAACTATCAAAATAAAGAACACTCGGGTTCAAGGTCAAAGATCAGTTGTACAGCATTGCACTGACCTTCGGCGACAGCCGACGCCTAGGCCGGCGAGGCCTCCCTCTCCCTCGACGCTGCTGCTGTTGCTGCTCATGTCAGCGTTGGCGGCTTCTTTTTTTCTCTCTCCTGCCGCTCAAAAGCTATATTTTAATGAGCAGATCAAAGGTGCTACTGGTGAGCACAACGCTATAGCCTGGATAGAAACTGCACTTGCACTTGCAGCCTGAATCACATCTGCTGCTGCTGCCGCTGTTTCTCCGTCTGTGCTGCCAGCTCAACGTCAGCAGGGACAACTATATTCTTAGCTCGACTCACGAGTCAGCCCCGAGCCTTAGCTCCGTCCCTGCTGCTGTCAGATAGAGAAAAACTACACATTTTTTAAAACTTGTTGCAAATATTGAACATTAACGTACTAGTACATTAATGTGAACTGTTTGTCATTCCTACTCCGCCGAAATGAGGCTCGCGGGGCCCAGCCCAGCCCAGCGGCAGCCCGGCCCAGCTAGGCCAGACCAGGCCTGACCAGGCTAGGCCAGGCCAGGCCTGACCAGGCCAGGCCAGGCCGTCAGGCCTACTTTGTAGACGAGGAAGGGAAAGGAACATGGTGGAATAGGACGGGGAGTAGGGGACGCGGGAGGAAGGAAGGAAGTTGCTTCAACACTAGAGACAGACACACAGACTTGTCTGGTCGAGGGCGGGACGAGGACGACGGCGGCGGAGGCCGCGGTCACTTTTTGGCTTTGTTGCGCAGAGTCTTAAACATCCTCACTGTCGGTCACAGTGACTGGAATATTGCGCCTAGATATGGCGTTTCCCTTTGTGTCTGTGACTGACTGTAGCTGTAGCGTTTCTCAATCGTTGCTCCGCGTTTACTTCTACGGCGGAAGTTACCCGTGCGTTTTTCATACCGATGACGATCCTGAATACATATGGGTAAAGGTATTTTCACCTAAAATCACAAAACCTCCTCGGGAAAATGGAAGAGGTACAAAAGTCAACAGCTCCTCTTGTTTCATGAGTACATCTACCAAGGCAGAACTTCAAAAAATCAAAACAGGACATGCAAGTCCTGCATTGTTGACTTTTTGACAGCCTTGTGTGTATTGTTTACTTAAGTTGACCCAAGCTTTCTTACAGACACCCCTTAATGGAGAATGGAAGACAGATTGGTGAAAGTACCTCTACCTCTAGCTATTGCGGATCGTCATCGGTAGAAAAAGCGCACGTGTGACTGCACCCTTATTGCTGACTCGTCCGAAAAAGAGAGAACGTCAGCTTTCTCCTCACTCGAGCTCAAGTAGCGAAATTTTTTGCTTGTTTGTTTGTGTGTTTTTATCGTTTTTCTCACTTTTTTTGTCTTGAGGCGGACACCCCTTTCACCAACTGATACGCTTAATCCTCTTTTGCGTGATTTCTGTTGCACGGGGAAAACGGTTCGTTCTTCGTTCGGCAGAGACGGCTCAAGTGGAGCAGTCGCAGAGTGTGCCCAAGCAAAATGAGGATGTACACGTTCATCAAGATTGACGACGTGTGTAGTGGGTTCGGCCATGCTTTTATTGCGCAGGCAAGACAGGATAGGCGGAGAATGAATCAGCAAGAAAATTATTTCTTCAAAGTATCCTGTCTCTTCTGTGGATTTTGTATAATCATTGCTGAAGCAGACTAGAGCATTGGTGCACCCTGGATTGGGAGATCTGGTTGGGATCTCAGATCTTTGGAGGGAAAATCGTTGGATTCGGACAAAATCCAGGATCTCGATCGCATATCTAATTAACTGCTGTTTTTCGGCTCCATTAGAGCTGGGCCCATATGAACTTAGCCTTCAGAGACATGAGCCAAAGGAGAATGTGGTGAACAAGCAACCGGGCCAAAAGGAGTTCAACTGAGAAGCCACAAAAACTGACCAAATCTAATCTAGGGATACCTATAACAACCACAGCGTAGGAAAGACAGAGAAAACATGCAACATGGAATAATCAGCCAGCAACTAATACGACTAACGCATCGGAGATTGCTCACAATTCGAGTCTTCTGTCCAGTCGTTGTTATAGAGTCCCGTCATCATTGTCATCATCATGATCATTGTCATCATTGTCATCATTGTCATCATCATGATCATTGTCATCATCGTGATCATTGTCATCATCATGATCATTGTCATCATCGTGATCATTGTCATCATGATCATTGTCATCATCGTGATCATTGTCATCATCATGATCATTGTCATCATTGTGATCATTGTCATCATCATGATCATTGTCATCGTGATCATTGTCATCATCATGATCATTGTCATCATCGTGATCATTGTCATCATCATGATCATTGTCATCATTGTCATCATCATGACCACTGTTATTCATCACCATGGCCATCACTGCCCTTATGGCTATCACTGCCCTCATGGCCATCACTGTCCTCATGGCCATTACAGGGTCCTCCAACCAAATCACTCCATTTGATGCGCCGGACAAAAAATAACTCTGGTGCAAAACCTAAGCCAGCTAGAGAGGTGGTGCATACTAATTAATTTTTAGGGCAGTGTCCTACCTCACTGTGTGCACTGTTTCCCCCCAATCCTTCCTCCCTCTGCAGCAATGACAGCCTCCAGATGGTGCTGGAAGCCGGCGCAGGTTCTCATGATGTAGTTGGTGTCTAGATTCTGCCAGGCTCAGGCCACCTGCCATTTGAGTGTATAGATGTTGGGTGCCTCCTCTTTGCATGCCATGCCAGCCACAGTGTCCCAAATTGAGTAATCAAGGAGCGCACAATCAGGGCTGTTTGGCAGCCAGTCTCCTTTCTCCCAAAATTCCCAACCAAGCTGGCACAAATAGTCCTGCGCCGTACATGCTGTATGAGCACTGGCACCATCTTGTTGCCACACAAATGTGCCTGGCACAAAGTTAGCTTTGACCCAGGGCTTGATTTTGCACTGTAGAATGTCCACATAGGCATTGGCATCAATTTTTGTGCCCTTCTTGACAAATATGGGTGGGGTCACTTTCCCATTGCTGGCCACTGTGCTGAGGAACATTATGCCAGCCAGGTCCTGAGCTTGGGCTTCATGACAGAGACTATCTGGAGCATTGTCTTGGTCACCTTTGCGCCATATCAGCTTGTTGTTTTGGCGATTTGAATATTGTGCCAAGGTGAAATATTTCTCATCAGTAAAAATGATGGTCTTGCCAGCATGGTTGCGCTTCAGCTTGTTCAGGATGCGCCAGGCCCATTCCAAGCGGCATTTCTTTGTGCCAGGTGTAATTTTGTGTGCTCTAGGTCTCTTGTATGACCTGGACTCCAAGTCATCATTCACAAGTCAGCGCATCGTTGACTCTGGGATGCCAAAATGCCGAGAAAGTTGTCCTTGGTTGGCAAAGTTGGCAATTGTTGTCCTTGGGTTGGCTTTGATGGCTTGGTGCACCTGGGCCAGCAACCTTGGTGTCCTGACTGGTCTTGAGGTCTCAGCTTGTCTCCTCTCTGTACTCTGGTGCTGTTTAACTCGTATTGTGGACCAGACAGTGCCAGTGAGCTCATGTATGGTGGTCATGGACTTACCCCAGCAAAAAAGGTCAAGTATAATCTCTTGTTGAGCCTTCTCTGCCATGGCATAGTGGCATAATTACGCCAGACACAACTGTGCCAATAAAAACAAAAAAAATGGCAAAGGATGTTCTTACAAATGTTTGTTTCTGTTGAAGTTGCGAGAGATGCTTCAATTCTTTCTGAGCAAGGGAAATTTAAAATGGAGCAATTTGGGTGGAGGACCCTGTATTACCATTACGACCACCATCAACTTTTTCTAGAGCAGAGAATTACCTATGAGTAACATGCAATGTTTATCCTTCAACCAGGCTGCTCTTCCTCATTGAAGGACATCATGGAGACAATAGCGTCCATGTGCCACAGGCATACACACACATGATGAAAAACAAAATATCCCAGTTTATGAGCTGAGTTGTCAGCTGTGTGGTTTCCACCCCCAAAATGCTTACCTAAGTTGACCTAAACATCATAGGCCCAGTTCCAGAGGCCCCATTTCTCAGGATACTCTTTGCTCCTCTTTCATTACCATAACCACGGACAAGCATAGAGGGGACACATAGACATCTTCACTTGTCTCTGGTTTGCACCCCGGAAGAAGCTTCTCCAAGTAGCTGTGGCCTCTCAGATCAGTTCACTTCTCATTCTGTTCACTTTCATTCCCTTCGGCATTCCTTGACTCGACTTGTAAGGTACCAGAATGCGTATCCCACGCAGAGCAGAGAAGACATATCACTCTGCTGTTGCTATAGCCAGCTGTTGGGTTCACTGAGATACAAGGAGTGGAATAAAAAAAGGATGGAAGGAGATTGGAAGAGTGACCAGTGCTGCAGACCTTCCTGAGTCACGTTAATAATGTGTCCTGCTACTCAGCTACTCAGATGCCAGAGTACCAGGCTGTGCAAAAAGAATTCCCGATTTTAGCGTAAGAAGAAACAAGGGTTATTAAGACAGTCTGGATGACTTTGAGAATGCATTTATTAATGGTTAGTTTTGGATTTGACTGTAACTGAGCCTTCTTGGAAGTGTGGTCAGGTGCTCCGTCCTGCTTGAACGGTGCTTTTCCAACAATGGAATTGATCCATGGAAGAACCTTGGAAGACACGACCTTCACGTAGTCATCGGCCATGAGCTCATCGCCAGTAGGAAACCGAACAGGCTTCATGACAGCACCATTGATGTATGAAACAAAGATGAAAACAATTGCAAAGCTAAGGAGGGTCAAGACTCAGAACATATGATTTATACCAAGGCTTCAGCTAAAATACCGTATTTGCTTGAATATAACCCCCCCCTCTTGAATAGTAGCGCCCTTTCGATAAAAACCCTCCCTCCCTTAGGTGACATGAATGGCGTATAAGCCCCCTCAAACAAGAGCCCCCCCCTGACTTGAGAAGAAAATATAATCGCTTACACTGTTTAGTGTTGTTCAGAAAAAAGCATTCTTTAGTGGTGGGAAAGTCTTTGGACAGAGTGCATCAGCCTAAGCTGCAATTTTAGACAACTGCTTCAAAAAGGCTTTTAGAATGTTTTGTTTTCAGTGAGGTTTCATATGCAGTTAATGGGAACCCTTGGCTGCCTTCAGCTCAAATTTTGTTGTGTTTGCTGCAGAAAGAAACAATGGAGGAGGTGAGATGCCAGACCATCCTTGAATTGCACAATGCAGGCAACAGGATTCTGGACATCGTGAGGGTGACAAAATACCCCCATACAACTGTCCGGGATGTCATCAAGCACTTCCAGGTGACAGGTTCCAATACCAGAAAGCCTCGTGGGACTCCTCCAGCCAACAAAGTGAGGCATGACAACTTTGTGGCTGAGCTGAAGGATGCCATTGACAACAGCCCCTGCACATCCATGCAGAGCCTTGCCAGGGAGAGAGGAGTGAGTGAGGCCATAATAAGAAGGGCTGCAAAGGACAACATTGGGTACAAGTCATACATTCTAAGAGTGAGGCATCTTTTGACAGACTCACTGAAAGAGAAAAGGCTGACCTTGTCCAAGCACCTCCTGGCAAAGCTCAAGAACAGTCAAGCTGGCCAAATTCATTTCTTCACAGATGAAAAACTCTTCAAGGTGGATCGCAAGACCAACAGGCACAATGCCAGATGGCTTGTGGGCAACCCTGAAGAAGTTCCCTTTGTCTACCAGGGCAAGAACCCTGCCTCCATCATGTGCTTTGGCATCATGGGCAGCACTGACCATGCCATGGTTTGGTTCTTTGAGCAAGGCACCAGGGTCAACACAGAGGAGTACCTGAAGCTGCTAGAGGCAAAGGTGAAACCTTGGATGGGGAATGTAGCTGCAGGGTGTCCCTGTGTTTTTCAACAAGATGGTGCTCCTGCCGACACATCCAAGACAACACTGACTTGGCTGGAGGATAATTTTTCTGACTTCTGGGACAAGAAAACCTGGCTTCCCAGTTCCCCCAACCTTTATCCTTGTGATTATTTCCTGTAAGGAGTGCTAGAAGGCAAGGCTTGCAAGACATCCTACAGCTCTGTGGCAAGCTTGCAGGCTGCAGTGATCAAAGAGTGCAAGAATATCAACCCTGCCCAAGTTGAGAGAGCATGTGCAGCATTTAGAGGCTGTCTTGAGCATGTCATTGCTGCTGAGGGTGGCCATATTGAATAAAAATGTTGTATTAAGTCTAAACAACCTGTTTGATAATTATTACAGTTGTTTTGCTGCATGCAGCTCCGGTCTAGAACCCTTTGTTTTGAGTGGCGGATTTGGCTGATGCACTCTGTGTAAGCCCCTTCTGTAGGGCTTTCAAAAAATTAAAAAAAAGATTTTCTAATTTGATCATTCGGAAAATTCGAATTTTATTTGAATTTTTTGTAGTAAGCAGTTTTTAACACTTCAACTTTTACTTCTCAATTAGAAAAAAACAGGGAAAACACCAGAAATCAGTGGTTTCATCATCAAGAGAGCTTATATGCTTTGAAACAATTCCAGTATAGCTGAAGGTCTTTCCCACATTAGTGGAACTGGGCTGCAGGCAGCAGAGCGACTTGTGAATTTTCTCCAGGCTCCAGGGATCTTCTCCTTTGCTATCCAGTATGGAAAGCTTCTTCTTCATGAGTTTGAGAATTTCCTTTGGAGAAGTCTCTGGCACTCTGTTGTTTTCTGTGGTCTTAGAGATAAGTGCATCTAACTGCTTCCTTTTACTCTTCTTGGCAGGAGTTGCAGCATTGTTGTTGTTGCTGCAGGAGAGTCTTCTTCCCCCTAATTTTCCATTTCCTCCAGGAAAAAGTCTGACATAAAGGTCTCAGGCAGATCTTGCAATGGAATTGGTTGTGGGGAAAGGGAGAATGAAGGGATCTTCTTAGCTGTGCTTCAGAAAATCAGCAGGATCTTCTAGGAACCAGAGAAGCCTGGAGAGGTGTTCCTGTTGCCTTTCTTCAAATACTTTTAGGGAGAGTTCATGCGCCACATCACTTTCCTGCTCTTGAAGATCTTTTAGAAGAAATAGGAAGACAATTTCAGCCTCCTTTAGATCAGAATCATTTCTGCTAAGCACAAGAGAAGCTGTGTCAACTACCTCCAAAGCTTCCACAAGAGCCTCCATTGCTTAAAGTTCACCTTCTCTCCAGGAAAGTGGTCAATCTGGTTGAGGTTAATGAGACACCTTTGCCCCATTTTCAGAAGACTATTCCATCTTGTTTTTGTGTCTCTCAGGAGCACAAGCTTTTTGCCATACTTCTTTTGGCATGAGTTCTGTAGTAGATCATTCTTGACAGGAGATTTTCTGAACAGGTGAACAATCCTTCTCACCTTCTGAATAATCTCCTTGTAGTTGTAGGAAAGATTCCCTTCTTCCTCATCATCAGTTTCCTCCTGTTCCCCTTCCTCCTGTTCCCCTCTTCCTCCTGTTCCCCTCTTCCTCCTGTTCCCCTCTTCCTTCTCCCCCTCTTCCTGCCACCCCATTTCTTCCTCATCTTTCTTCTTTTTTCTCTACGGTAGAGCATGTTAAGATCAAACTAAGACCGTAGCCCGAGTACCAGTGTGATCTGAAAGCTTTGACAGCATTAGTTCTACATGGCTAAAATGTGCAAGAGGGAACAGCTGCTGGGCTCGAGATGGTGAGGGTCTGGCCACCTGTGGAATGAAAAGGTGATCTAACGACTAAGTCTTAAGTGCTAGCTGAGGAGACCAGGGGCTGGAAGAGACGGTAAAGTATTGCTTACTGTATTCATGATTCACTTCTACATAGAAACAGTATTGAACATGACATGAGAGGATCGAGAGATACTGAGTCAACTATAAGTGTGATACCTGCCCTTATGCCCTCTGACCTTCACGGCACCCATCACCATGCACTTAGTCCGTAACGTAGCAGAGGATGCTGCTGTAGCGTAGCAGGGGACGAGGTCGTAGCTGCAGCAGTTGTAGTCGTGGGCAAGATGGCCGATAGAACAATCCACTCAGTTTAACCGTCGGTAAGCAACAGAACGAAAAGATAAACAAACTTTGTACTCTCTCTCTTCTTACTAGTGAGCGATCATCCCGTCTATACACCATGAGTCTGATCTACTCAACGCTATCGTTCCAACAGAGCATGCTACACACTGCCAAATGAAGTCCATGACAGTGACAAGTCTGATGCTCCATCTCCAGAAGCTTTGCCACTTTTATCATTATCACTGCTCCATCAGTGGTGTGACCCAGAATGTCTTTCTTCAGATTGACACCAAATTGAGCAAGCTTTGTAGGAAGGACTTCTGCTGTCATCTTCCCTTTCACTCTGACTGTCCTCAGGGAATATAATTTGTCCAAGGTGTGCAAATTGATGCCAAGATACCTCCTGTTGCTTCCTGATGTCCATTCATCAAAGGTGATTGCAAATCTCTCCCCTCTTGCCTTTCTCTGCTGCAGATCCTCCTTGACTTCTCTTTTGATCTTTTTCCCATAGGTCATCATTACCTCTCAGATGTCTGTGCTGCTAGTGGGAGCCTGAAAGAAAATAAGTGAATTTATATTTTGTGTCTAAGTGGAACATCTTAAATGACTCATTCTATTTTACTGTTCCTGCAGTCCCTGCGCAATCCATACCTTTCTTATTTCTTCACTTCTAGCTAGTGCATAGAAAGAGATGCCATCTGCACAAGTCAACTTGGACAGCACCACCTCAACTGAAGATTTTTTGTGAACTTGATAATGGCAGGTTGGGAAGAACTGATCTCAATGGAGGCATCCCTGCTTGTGACTTGTGTAAACTTCAGCCCTTTTTGTAAACTTTAGCCCATGCTTCCTTTTAATGGGAGACTTCGAAGTTGATGTAGAACCATGGCTCTTGAGGGCATTGCCACAGTGCTTGCGTGCTTGCACTTTGTGACATCCTTCTCTCCGGTGCTGATGAGCAGGTTCCTCCAGATATCTGACCTCTTCTTGCACTCAGTTCACTCAGTCCTGCTTGAGGATCATCCTGCCCTCTCTGTGTCACTTGCTGCTGACGCCATTTTCACAATCAACTGCTGAATAGTATGGGCAAAACATGGAAGGTTTGTTCTGAAGAGAACAAAACAGCAGCAGGGAGTGCCCTACAGTGTCCAGATTTACCAGCTCTACCAGTGTGCCACTGCATGATGAAACTAGGGAGACCTAGCCTGACAAAAGAGATGGCTATCTTGACAAAATTTGAACTTTGTTTTAATTTTCAAATGTTCAATGGAATCCTTACCCTGTCCATGATCCATTATTGAGCTGCCCCATTTTTGTCACTCTTCCGAATAAATTCTATCTGGAAAATATCCAATTCCAATTTGTATTCTTGCCTGGAGAAGAGAAGCAACGTGATTTTATTTGAAACAGTCTGGCTTGAAGCATTACTGGCAGTCTGGCTTACACCCGTAGAAGTTTATAAAGTGGTTGCCTCACTGCCGAGGAATTCTTCCATACATAGCTCAGTTCTCATGAAGTCAGTCACATAGGCAACACCGCTGGACGCCCCGGCTCTCATCCAAGGATTCATCCAAAGGACGAATGACATCGTGAGGTAATTCGTTTCCAAGTGAATTTCTGAAAAACTCTCATCCCTTCTTAAGATTAGAGTCTGCATTAGAGTGGTCTCTAAAAATTGAAAGTCTGATTTTCTAAACTGGCACCCCTTGATGGGGTGATGTTGGTCATAAGAAACTCTGCTAGTCAAATAGTTCGGGCCAGCTCCTCACCAGCTATGCCTTGTCACTTATGAATTTAAAAGTTAAAATTTTGCTAAATAATTTTACTAAGTGAATCCCTCTGACCCTTCCCCCTGCAGTTTTGGGCTTCCTTAGTTGCAAGTAGGGTTGCAAAATTAAGCGGTAGCATGTTTAGCAAGTTTGTGATGAACTGTTGAAGCACTCATTAAAGAGAACTGTTTTTTGCTGGCTTTTGTTGGCAGTTTGGCCGTTGACTCAAAGATGGGAAGGAGTCTCATTACATATTCAGCAGCGATGGAATGTACCTGCTTCTTCAATAGAACTTCGACTTTCAAGTTCATAAGTGAAAAAGTTTATTTAACAACAGCTGCTTGTTGTGGACCCCTCACTACATAAAAATTTTGAAGCCATTTCGTTCTCTGCACACAGCTACAGAAGCACCCTGTTGACATGGACAGTTTTGATCCTGTAGGGGTGAGGAGCTGGCCCAAACTATTCATGCTGCCAATCAAGCTTGTTTTGCGTTGTTTCTGACTGACTGTACAAGGTAGGTCCCATGAAAAATTCTGACGTCCTCTATTTTCCCACCGCACTCCCCTTTTCCATTACACAGTACTTCCCTCTCCACTGGAATTCAGTGCTTCATGGGCACCAATTTTCCTAAACATCAGCTGGGGATTTTGATGATAGTTCAGTTGTGGCATCATCCATCCATAAATATTTATTTCTGTAGGGCAAGACCCTCCCCGAGAAACGATCATGCCAGATTTATCCGAAAGAGCAGAATTGCCTACATGTACCAGTGCATATACGTATGTATGTACAAATGCACCTTCACTTCAATATGTAGTGAGTATGTAGCAATAAGTGAATGAGCTTTTGTCCTGATAGAGTTGTAGCTTATCATGAAAAATGTAGCTAGGAGTTCATAATCCCCTCTTATGATTTTGAATCAATCCATTATCTTGAGTCAGTTTGAGAACGCTACTTGGCACACTTCCTTTGGCACACTTTGTGCACTGCTGCCCTGACCAACAGGAGCGCCCGGTAGAGGATCTTCCCTCTTCTCTGTCTTTCGTTCTCTAATTCATCAACAGTGCTTGGCTGCAACAGCTCACTCAGACAGACAGACTAAAAAAGCCACTGCTTACTGCTGAATTTTCAGTAGACCGTGCCAAAGTAATTTTTTGTCAATGTTATGTCAATAGCTCTAATGTAAATAAATTCGGTTGAAGGTCGGTGGCACCGTCAGTCTGGACAAAAAAGTCATTCCGGTCTAGTCGTAGGTCTTGGTCTGTCTTGGTCTGGACTGTCAGCTGTTGAAACAGGCAAACCTCACATGGCTATATAGGACCAAAACGGTACAGTCCTTGGTGCCAGTCAATTGCACAGTGATGACTTCAAGTCATACGTGCACTGGAGTGTGCTGAAGTGGAATTCTGATGTGAAACGGGCACGTATCTCTAATGTCGTACTCACTTCTCTCTGGGAACTGCTGTTAGCTGCATCAATCGAAGCAGCAGTCTAAATGAACGACGGAGTGTTGAGAAGAATAGGTTTAAACTACGACTCAGAAATATTGTGCAGGATTCATGCATTGTGAAAAATTGAAAAATAGGTGTGACATGTAGTTCTGTGGAAAAGCGATAACTTTTGAGCATTTTAACAACTGATTACTGCTCCAAAGTGGTCCAAATGGTGTCCTTGGAGTGTAGTGATAGCTAGAAAAAACAGATAAGACTGATTCAAGGAACTGTAAGCAGTTGTGACAGGATTTATTCAACTACTCATTTACAGCTAAAAATAAGGTGCTCCCACCAAGGAATTTTTGTGTTTGCTCATCATCATCAGGTTTTGGCAGGCCTAACCTTGGTTTTTTCCTGATCTTGGTGGGATCATCTGTTTTCATATGACTTTTCTGAAGCCACAACTTGGTATATTCATATGCAGAAAATCTTTGTACTGGTATTAGACTAAAGATGTGTTATTCCTGCAGTGATGCTGAAGCACCTTCTAGTCAACAAGATCCGTAGGTGCAAGAGGTATCAGGAGTGCTGTGCCAACCCCGCCGCTGTAGAGGGTAACCTCACCGAAGTAACAAGCATGTAATGTACCTGTAAGTATATTTTGTACTTACCTCAGATATCATATTCTAATTCCGACTATTTCTTTCAGATGATTGAAACAAAAGGACAAACAAATAAAGAAATGTTGTGGTGTTATCCTTTCTCAAGGCATACCTTACCTGCATTAACCCAAAGGACCAATAGATCACAGGAGCTCAATAGATCACACTTATTTTTGAATTTTCACCGCCGTAGGTGCCAAGGAGTCAATTTTAAGTGAGTTTATAACTTTTACTCACCTAAGAAAAAATATTAAGTCAAAAGTGCACTCCGACGTATATTCAACAGGGGAAATGGGACAACTCTTGTTTTGTTCACATCTCTCTAGGCCCCAAGGGCCTCTTTTTTAGTGAGTTTGTAACCTTTATCCCTACTACTGTTAAAACTCATCTTCTGTGTATGTGTCCTTCCGTATGTCACTCCGTACGAACATCCCGCTCGAACACTGCACTGAACAGGAGGCGGGGGTGAGAGGAGGGAGGAGAGGCAGGAGAGGCAGGTGAAAAGAGTTGCCATGGTCTGACCAAGAAATCCATTGTACTCACTGGGCAGTCGCAACTTGGCAACCCTTGAGAGGAGAAGGTGACGAGCCTCTGGATCAGCCAGTTTCAAGTAGGGAAACAAACAAAACAAGTCAGCTCAAAGGCTCTTCATCCACTCCCCTGATGGGCTGGTCAGGAATGTTGTCTACACTGAGGTCTTCGACTGACATGACCATTTGCTAAACATGATGTACACCTGCTAGTTACTGATATTTTACTAACAGAATGTGTCTTGCTGAGAAGAGCATCGACAGTGGGGGGGGGGTGTTGTGTTCTTTACAAGGCTATATTTGTAGAAATAGTTGTGTTGAGTAAGCCCATACAGAAGTGTTTATAAAACCCGTAGTAACTGAGATT
>JAAUXU010011910.1_pt1 | contig 16390 bp, 22 predicted proteins | sample 7278151 | NCBI WGS metagenome assembly JAAUXU01 (sample SAMN14350113, study PRJNA611818) | marine sediment metagenome | isolation source: surface marine sediment (1.8m) | place: French Polynesia: Moorea | collected 2018-08 | reverse complement strand
CGTAATGGTGGCAGTATGTGTGGTGGTACAAGTTGTTGTAGTTGGCAACCTGTGTGGTAGCGGCACCCGTAGTAGTGGCAGGAGGCCTCGCCATTGGCATCACGGCAGTCATACAAACTTTCTCCTTTTTATCTTGAGTATTAACATGCGCGGCCTTTGGTTCAGTTTGACAAAAACTTTTTATTCCAAACCTGAGCACAATTGTACTGGCACCATCCACTGACTGATCCGACTCATCAGAAGAGTTCCTTACGGCGGGTGCTGTCGATAATGGTATCTTCGCTCGAGGTGGGCGCGAGCTGAAGAGGGAATCTCCTTGACTGAGGATGGAGGCGATGAAGGCGGCTTTGGTCTTCGACCAGGGCTCGACGGTGACTTCGGCCGATGTGCGTACAGTCGCAATGCACATCACGCCCGGGACGAGGATTTCGCACGAAGACGTTTCAGCGCCAACGAAACCGCATCAAGTCCGACAAGGACTGCCGGGGGCGGAGGAGCCCAATACCCCCACTACCAGTTGAAAGGGGTCCGTCTCGTCTCACCTTTGGAGGTGATTGTGCGAGTGCCACTCTCGTATTGTGCGGTACTGTTCTCATCTCTTCTTGCAGTTAGCTGAGAGGGCGGAATTGATCTTGTTCACTGTGACATGGGAAGAGTGCGGAGTTGCGACACAGGACGTTCAGCGGGGTCGTCAAGTCAACTTCGATGGAGGGCCGGAGCTCGAGGAAGTAATATCTGGCTACGCGGGCAAAAGTCTTCGTCGTGAAGATCAGAAGGCGTCGCATGGAGTCGGCACACGCCGCAGCCTTGGCTGCATTCAGAGTCGCCCGAGAGTTCAAGAGCTTCGCAAAAATCAGTGCTGTCGCCGGCCCGTTCCCAACGGGAACTCTTTGTCTCCTCGCTCCAGGACGGGGTGACGTAACCGTTTTTGGTAAACTATACTTTATTACTCAGCATTGAGTAAGTAATGACTGACTCTGGTCTCTTTTAGACATGTCTGAAGCTGGGGACGAGAGCCTGCTGAAGACGAGGCTGGGCTTACCCAACAGACGAATTCTAAACTGGTCGTACCAGCAGGATTTCGGAGAGTCGCGCCTGATACGTGTACCCCTGGCAACGGGCCGTGCCCGTGAACATTTGGCGGTGGAGCTCCCCTCCCCGTGCATGTATGAGTGGGAGGCCCATGGACTCCTGGAAGCGGCCCACGTTGCGGACATCACCATGAATGACTTCACAGTCATCGGTGCCGTGGTGGACAGCTTGGGGGGGCTTTACGCCGATGAACTGAGCCGCGATGCCAAGAAGCTGGCCCTAAAACGATTCCTTCGTCGGGTCTACGACGATGATGGCCTTTTCTTCTCTGGGTAGAAATATCTACCAAGAAGGTCCACCCAGAGAAGCACTACTTAGGTAGTATTTGTGTATAACTTGTACACTGAAAATTTGTAACAAAATTCGTGTGTGCGCTCCGCTGCCTAGATTTGTCGAACCAGCTCGATTTAGGCTCGTGGGTTGGGTTTTTTTTGGAGAAGGCAAAGTGAGACAGCAAATTAATAAGTAGACATTGTAATTGAGCTCCTCGAGAGAAAATATATGCCGTGGATTTTAATTTGAGACCCGGACTCAAGAAGCTCGAGGGTTTTGGGCTCCCGAGCTTTTCGAGCTCAAGCTTTTGTCCTTTGAGCCGAATCTAGGGTCAATGCAGGTCTAGAAGGGACAAACTTTGAGGCTAAGAACCATTTTTCTGGTCTAATTATTGGACGAATTCACTAGAGTAGAAACGGGCGTTTTTACTCTGGCGCGTAGGCAAGAATGCTCGACGCAGGCAAATTGGGCTACGGAGCGTTGGGAATCCTCATAGGTTTTACGCTCTGTGCCGACGTCTTGACGCAAAACGCCCGTTTTCCACGGACCGGGCTTCTGGAGCCTGACGGACGGGCTTCTACGGTTCTTGAGACAGTTGATCGGTTTCTTGCCTGACAAGCGAGATCGCGATGCCCCCCGCTGGAGCCCATAAAGTCTTTCGCCGTTGATGAGCTGAGCGCTTCGAGCCTCACCTCGTACCTCATGGACATCACCTGGGCGGCGCTCTCGAAGTAGATAGCGTTTAAGGCTATGAATTCCTCGGACTTCTCGAACAACTGTCACTTTTGACTGTCTCGATCGTTCCTCCTCGAGGCCTAAATGGAGGAGCTACCTCTAATCAAAACTCGACTTGGTGTCCGTCAGCTCCTGGACGTCCCCAAGGGCTTCCCCTAGGCTCCAAGACATCCTCCGGCCAGCGATTCCGAGCGTTCGACGTAAAAAGTTCACCCCCTTCTTGACATTTTTGTCTCTCTGTGGCCAAACATGCCAAGGATCGGATCCTGTCTTCATAATACTTGAACGCTTTGCTCAACTTTCTTGCTTCTGTAGTCCTCAACTCTGCTCGTTCTCTCCAAAGATCCACCAATTTCGGTGGAAAAGGTCTAAAGGCCCCAACAACGAGTGCACGTTCACCCCCCCTCTCCCACGTCAGAAGAGCTCGACGAGAATGAGCCTGGTCTTCATCCTCTACACCTTCTTCCGGGGAGTTGCAGACAAGCTACCCGGGTTATACCTACCAGAGATCTTACCCACGTGTCCATAATGACATTTAAAGTTACTCGGGACCCCCTTAAAAGCCTCCATGATGGCAGCAAAGTGGGGGAAAACCCCAGAAGAAGCCGCGAATTTGTTCGTGTTCTTGCAGGCGTTTGACGTGTGTGTCACCATCCGAAGTACACACACGCGTGCTGGCGCGTGCTCGCGTGCCTCGCCGGGGGCCATCTAGTGTGTGTCCTCCCCTCCCTCGAGCTGCAGTCATTAATTCTACACAAAGCTCTTCTTTTCCCTTTTTTGTCCCTTTGAGCTCTCGCGCACTTGAGAGAGAAGTGGAAACCCTTTGCGAAAATTTAGTGCGTGAAAATATTTTGCATTTTTGCCTTTTTTTCAACACTCTTTATTGAAGTTGGTTTTTTTCCCTCCTTTCTCCTACGGTCAGAGTCAGTTCTTAGGTCGAATACAAAGATTATCGATATTATCGATTCTTCGTCCCGCTGAACTGAAACTGGGTTGTTGTGTGTATGCTGCGGCACATGAGAGTTTGTTGTGGCACTAATCCAAGCAACTGATATTGCCCACTTACCCCTTCCTCTTACCCCCCTTGTGATTATGCATATTTTTCCGGCCAAGTGCGCAATAAAATGGAAGGGTCATTCACATGCTCCGTTTTCGCGGGGTTATTTGATTCCCCCCTCCTCCTCAGTCCCTTCCAGAAGGATCTCCTCCAATGTGATTGGAGGCACAGACAGAAAATTGGCCCCAAAACATGACTACAAAAATAGTCGTAGTTACCGATACAACACAGAGTTGCACGCGTGCCAAAGACAAACGGCTCCGCTGACAATTTCTGACTCTCTGCGCAATTTGTGCCGCGATTTTTTCCCCCTCCTCCTCTCTGGGCCGCCTCAAAGTGGCTATGGCAATGCCCACTTCACCAAGGCTTATAGGAGAGCTATATTTTACGCACCCCACACTTTTTTTTGTAGGCTCTTTGGTTTTTATGCTTGTACACACACAACATATACTAGCATATACTAGGGAGAGCAAGAAGAATCTCTGCCTCCATTGCATCCAGCGAGAGTAACATTCTTTTTGCTGCAGTGATCGATAGGAAGAAGGCGAATGAGTCCAGTCACAATGGGAACTTTCTTAAAATACATATAAAGTTGATGCATCGCACTTGAACCATCCCATCTCTTTATATAAGCCCAGCCAGCCAGCGTTTTCCACATAGAAGGTCCGCATTGCAACAAAAGCCAGTTTTTCGACACTTCGCAGGTTGCCTCTTTTCTTCTTTTTCTGCTCCATGTCGACGTCGTCGCCGTCGTCGTCTCTTTTCTTCTTGGTAATTTTGCCTTCTTGGGTTGTCGAATTGCTGCTGCCCGCGTGTGCGTGCGTGCGTGCGTGCGTGCGTGAAAGAGAGAGAGAGAGAGAGAGAAGAGTGATGGGCTTCCGAAGCGACAGCAGCGCGGCAGCCGCGGCGGAAAGTCAGTGCTGCTGCTCCCGCTGCTTCGTCGTCGTCGTCGTCTCCGCCGCCGCCGTCGTCTCCGCCACCGTCGTCGTCGTCGCCGCCGTCGTCGTCGGCTCTCTCTTAACCCCTGTCCGACCAATACCAGGATTCCCCCGACGCTCGAGAAGCGAACCAGAAATCTTTGCCTCTCTCTCGAATTCCCCCTGGCGCGTGTTCTCTCTCTCTCTCTCTCTCTCTCTCTCTCTCTCTCTCAAGCTGCCGTCACTTATTTTCTTTCTCTCTTTTTTGAAGCTCCTCTGTCTCCTGTCTTGGAAAACACGCAGCTTTGAACTCGTGCAAAAGGCGATTTTTTCCGTTTCTTCTTCCAATATCGGATCCTCTCTCAGTCCCTCCTCTTTCTCGTTCTTTTTGCCTCTCTTTGAAGGAAGGAGGAAATTTGGCGCAGTCTCGAAATGGATTCAGGATTAAAGAAAAGAGAATGAAACAAAAAAAGTCTCGAGACCACTTCATTTTTCGCCCATGCAACGTTTTTTAGCGCGAAAATATTCTTCCTTAAGTATGACCGCGGCCGCCGCGACCGCCGCAGCCGCCGCAGCCGCCGCCGGTGCATCGATAAAGATTATTCAGCGACCCACTGACTACAGCCAAGGAGAACTGTAGTAGTCTACAAGTTCCAAAAGTATGTAAATGTATTCAGCACAGAGCTCTCCGCCGCCGCCGCCGCTGCTGCCGCAGTTGCCGCTGTAGGCGGGGGAGTAGTAGTAGTAGTAGCAGTAGTAGTGGCAGTAGTACAATGTGGAGAGGAGCACAGGAAAGAGGGGGGATAAAGCAGGGACTACAAATGAACTGCATCCATATCAATTTGCATATACGCGCGCGTACACACAAGCTGCGTAGTACGCAAAGTCTGCAAAGTCTGCGTGTGCCAGTAGTTCGTAGTCTCCTCCACCTTGTTATGCATGCATCAGCCATACATGAATACTATATCGGCGGCGTCAGTGCGTACGCAGAACCACCACCACCGCCGCCACCAACCCCGTACGCAGAATTTTGCGTACGTCGCCGGCGAAGTTGTGATCGCTTTGCGTAGCATAATTTGCCACTTTAGTGTGTAGTGCCCGGAGAGGGAGAAGAGGAAAGTTATAGTTTCTACAAGGATGCAGCTCTTGGGGGAAGCCTCCATGAGGGAAGGGGGTTTCCAGCTTGCTGGATAGTTGCATCTGATGCTATCACCTTGATTGCCGCACACCTGGCGGCGCTGCTCAACTCCGAAGCAGCCACTTTCCACCTAGATTTGTATTTACATATATAAAATGTACACATTTCATGTTGTACAGCAATGCAGCATCGGGAGCACTCGCACACATGTAGATGTGCCCGGCGCCCAAATTGCTCGTACGAGTGACCCAAAAGCACTGCTGCTTGTGTACCTAACGACACAATTAAAGGCTCGGGAAGAAACAATCACGGAGGCCTGGAACGAAGCTCTTCTCCTTCTGTTCCAGTGACCATCGTCTCTATCTTTTTTTTTTCCTACTGGACTCATTCTCATTCTGGAGGTGTCTCCACACACACTCTCTCACTTCTCTTTCCTCCTCTCAAAATCTCCTTGTGCTGTCTGCTGGTCCAAGATAGGTGATACATCGCATTACTACCATGTCCCTGCACTGTATTGTACCGTCCATGTAGTCAGATACATTATTACAACCAAAATGTCGGGAGTGCAACCCTTCTGCTCTCCATATAAATGGGAAAGGCCGCCCAGAAGCCTTTTTCCACATGTGACGACAAGGTCGTTTTCTTGTCTGGAAGTGCAGCTTCAAAGGGGCTCTGTGCTCTTTGTAGACTTAACAAGAACTTGTAGTCAGATACAAGTGCTTTATGAGTCGATAGAGACGAGCAACCGACGCAGTGTCAGGCCCTAGGGCTGGAACTGCGTGTTCTTCTGCAGGTTAATTAATGTGATACATTGATTATCCACTCACACCCACGTAGGTGGAAAGAAAGAGATGAGGCTGAGGAAGTGGGAGTCGATGACTGTAGACACCGCGAGGGCGAAAGCAGCAGCAACAGTGACAACATGTTAGGGCAGTCGACTCAGGAAACGAGCTTAAAAGATAAACCCTTGTCCAACTATAAAAGTCGGCGGCTTCTACTTAATCGAGGTTGCGCGGTGACGCCGTTGAACTTTCCGCGCAGAGAAAGATACTGCCTGCTTTAGACAGTGGAGTAGGCGTGGTGACCACTAAGCTCGATTCGGTTTAATGCTATGACTGACTTTTAGTGACTTTACTGCAATCAATGTTGTCTACTTCATAGAAGAGAGTAAATGAAAACATTGGCGTCCTTTTGCGGTCACAACTCGTCAGGTTGATTCTCGATGCCGTCGGACACGGTCGTGCTGACCCAGCTCGCTGGCAGCTCGAGGCTAGGCTTGAGTAACAGCCCATACATTACAACAGCTGACAGCGGCGTTCACAAGGACCGAAGTCTGAACTCCGATCTTGGTTCTCAAATTTCCTGATACCGGAGGGACCCGGAGAGGACCCCGGTGGTGATGAAGGAGACGGAGAGGTTCGGAGTCTCTTCGTAGTCGTCTCAGCAACCCTGGCACCCGTTTTCTTCTCTGCCGACATGACTCCCAACGGACTGATGACTCTCAGCGGCGCCGGCGGCGCCTCCACCACCGCCACGGCCAATGGAGGCGGCGCCGGCCTCCCGGGGATGTCAGGGACCAACACCAACGAGGAAGTCGGCATCCGAGAGGTTTGGAGTCACAATCTGGAGGAGGAGTTCAAAAAGATATGCCAGGTGGTGCAGCAGTATCCCTTCGTAGCCATGGACACAGAATTCCCCGGCGTTGTCGCAAGGCCCATAGGTGAGTTCCTGGTCAAAATTCGCACAAAGACGTGTGTATCTCGGGGACTGTTCACGGGGAGGACCTTACTCACACTCATTTTCTAAGAATCGAGCGAACCCAAGGTTTTTACCATGAGTCTCGTGTTAGCAAAGAACCCCTAGGTGGGTAGCCAGGAGGACCTGGGTGCCGTTGGTCATGTAGACAGGAAACAATGCATTTTGCTGAAAGAGAGGGTCCTCTATCACCGACTCCAGCTTTATTTATAAAGTTTGAAAGTACACCTAGCTGAGTTCCCTGAGCTAGCTGTCATCTCTGTTCTCCTGATGTGGACAAGTGAGAGCTTTGTATGAACACATTCTTGACTTTTGACATCTCTTTCCACAGGCGAGTTCCGCTCGACAGCAGACTACCAGTACCAGCTACTCCGCTGCAACGTGGACTTGCTTAAGATCATCCAGCTTGGCCTCACCTTCTTGGACGAGAAGGGCAACCTCCCACCCGATGGAATCACCACCTGGCAGTTCAACTTCAAGTTCAATCTCACCGAAGATATGTACGCTGAAGACTCAGTCGATCTGCTGCAGAACTCCGGAATTCAGTTCGAGAAGCACGAGCGTGAAGGCATCAATCCTGGCGACTTCGCCGAGAAAATGATTGCGTCAGGCCTCGTGCTCATGGAAGAAGTCAAGTAAGTCCCGCACCGCTTGCTACACTCGCAGATTCTCACCCGGGTCGTGCACACTGGGTAGCTCGACTTGGAGCCATGGTCAAAGTCTCCCTTCTCCTTCAGGTGGCTCTCCTTTCATAGCGGGTACGATTTTGGCTACCTCTTGAACCTGCTCACAGCGCGAAACCTGCCCAAGACGGAGAGTGAGTTCTTTGAAAGCCTCAAGCTCTTCTTCCCCAACGTGTACGATGTCAAGTACCTTATGAAGAGCTGCAAGAACCTCAAGGGCGGCCTGCAAGAGGTGGCCAATGAGCTCGAGGTGACTCGCATTGGCCCCCAACATCAGGTAAACGTCCTTGTTCTTCTATTTGGGCTCGAGTTCCTTGTGCGTTACGAAAGAGATCTGCTAACGCACCAATATCATGTTCGCAGGCTGGATCCGACTCTCTCCTGACGGGTCAAACTTTCTTCCGGATGAAGGAGATGTTCTTCGAGGACGACATAGACGACAGCAAGTACTGCGGTCATCTCTACGGTCTCGGGACCAACTTCGTGGTGACCAACAGCAGCAGTAGTGGATCCACCGTCACCTCTTCCTCAGCTACGACGACAGCAGCTTCGAGTTCAGCGGCAACAGTATCTTCAATGGCGACTACGACAGCATCGTCATCAGAGACGCCGCCAGCGGTGGCCGCAGCGGCTGACAGCGCCTCCGCCACCGACGATCAAGCCTCGGGATCCGCGCTTGATCCCTCCGGCGCGGCGGCCGACGCCGCAGCGGCGGAAGAGGACTCCGCACTCAACCCGGACGACACGAATCCACCCCCGCCAGCTAACAAGAGTTGAGCCTGGAGAGCAAAAAACGGGGCAAAGGAGCGGCCGCTGTTGTGAATTTGAGACAGTCGAGATGACTTTTGGAAGAAGCTGAAATGCGAATCCTCGACTTTTTAAGCGCTGAAAGATCATTTGCCGTTTTTTTCGTAAGTATACGTGCATTGAATAAAAAAAGATGAAGTAAGTGAGCATACACATCCTGGCCACAGCTGACACTGTGCCAACGTCCACGACTCCAGCACTGTTGCACTCCTGCTCCCCCTTTTCCTTCTCGGTCGATGCGTGAGCTGATGAAATCGTGCCTTGCTTCTCGGGTTCGAAGCGCTACTGCGCAGAAATCGGAGACGATAAAAGTTCGGGTTCGCAGCGATGTTTCTGGAACACGTCTGCGTCCGTTTTGACACAAAGAGGTCAGAGTCTGGGATCTCCGTTCTCCACAAGGACATACGCAGCGTCCACCGACTTGACAGCCGCCCGCATCAGCTCCTCTCACACCAAGAACGTTTCCAGTCTGTTTCTGCTCAGGACTGTGAGCAGCAGCACAGGAAGAAGAAAAAGAGTCCCCCCCCCCCCTGTGACCCTAGATCGTTATATCATTCAACTTCTTACTACGTACAGAGTAAGTTTTTGTCCTGATAAGAAGATCTTGCCCTGATGAAACTGGTATTTCCTCCTTTGTCATCATTCTCCCTGGCTTGACTTGTCGGAGCTCGGAGCAGCTGATCCGTTTCGTTTGCGCAGTCAGCGACGAACAAGGCGAGCGAAACCAGGGCTTCAGTTGACAAGCGGAGCTGAGAGAGGCTAGTGTGGCACGACCGACGCTCTTAACCTCTGTTCTCCACGATGAAGATTCTCGTGGTCCTCGTGGCAACCTGTACGGCCGTCAACGCCATCTCTTTCTTCGACGTGGTCATTGACGAGTGGGAGGCATGGAAATATGCTCACGGTAAGAGCTGAACTGATGGAGTTCTCGTTCCGCCCATTGCTCTGTTCGTCCTAGGCAAAAACTACAGCGGACCCACGGAAGAGAAATTTCGCATGAAGATATTCATGGAGAACAAGGCCAAGATCGCGAGGCACAACCTGCGCGCGCACAAGGGACAACACAACTACTTCCTGAAGATGAACCACTATGGCGACTTGGTGATTGCAGATGTTGAAAGTGCTCACGTTGCCTGTTCGTGATCGTGTCTATTTGCAGCTTCACCATGAATTTGTTAATGCGATGAACGGCTACAATCCTTCCGTGAGGGTCAAGTCGCCGGCGCTGAGAGGTGCTGCATTCATATCGCCGGCGAACGTCAAGGTGCCCGAAGAAATCGATTGGCGCTCCAGTGGCGCAGTCACTCCGGTCAAGAACCAGGGACAGTGCGGATCCTGCTGGTCATTCTCCACGGTAATCGGACTGATATAACATCCGCAGAGTACTTTATGTAGTACTCGACCGTACTTTTTCGGCCGAGACGACTGTCTGGAGGAAAGCATGTCCTTGCGTACCGGTGCCACATGCTGGTGACGCCAAGAGCGAGAAACGACCGTCCTAGACTTGAGGAAGCTGACTTGTTGCACGCCAACAATGCTTACAGTGTCTTGACCGTTTTCTTTCTATTCTAGACTGGCTCTCTGGAAGGTCAGCATTTCCGAAAGACCGGCAAGTTGGTGTCTCTGAGCGAGCAAAATTTGGTCGACTGCTCCACGTCCTTCGGCAATCAAGGCTGCAGCGGCGGACTGATGGATAATGCTTTCAAGTACATTAAGGAAAACGGCGGGATCGACACCGAGGCGAGCTATCCTTACGAGGGCCGCGATGACTCTTGTCGTTACAATAAGCGCAACCGCGGTGCTGATGATATCGGCTTTGTGGATATCCCAGAAGGCGACGAGAAGGCCTTGGAGAAGGCTGTCGCCACCGTTGGACCCGTCTCTGTCGCAATCGATGCTGGAAGGGAGTCTTTCCAGTTCTACTCTCACGGTAAGTCACATTTACTGATCATACAGTCCACGTACACGTTGCCCCTGCTAGCAGTGTCGATGATGCTGTTGTAGTGACGTAAGGAAATTGTGCGATTGCTGGGGCTGAAGCTCAATGCATCAGCAGCCTGCGCAGTATGTCGTCGATACGTCCATAATGCACTACTAAATATTGTTTTTTTTGTCTTTGATCGTGTCCAGGCGTCTATTCTGATCCCGGTTGCAATCCAGCGGACCTGGATCACGGCGTGCTGGTCGTGGGCTACGGTGTGAACAGCGACACCAACGAGGCCTACTGGCTTGTCAAGAACTCTTGGGGCGAGAACTGGGGCGAGGAGGGTTACATTAAGATGCTGAAAGACTCGGACAACATGTGCGGCATCGCCTCTTCAGCGTCATACCCTCTTGTTTGAACTCCTTTTAAGAACTCAAACGAATTTCAAATGATATTTTTTCCCCGGAACCTCCAGATATCACTCACTCTCTAAAGCTTCTCACTATGATACCGGTATAGTTTGACGTGATACGTGAAATAGTGACTTAAAAGTGGACTCGAGCAATTGTGTATGTAGCGCTCAGGGAGTTGAATAAAACTTTATTCTCGTACTTAATCCAAGAATACTTAAAGGTTGTGCAGTTACGCTAAGGATATGAACTGCTTTGGAGCTATCATTGTACCCAAGGCCTGTCAAAGGCAATCTGGGGCAGCAACACTAAAATATCCGATATATGAGTGCAGCCCGCGCGACTTGGCTCTTGTCTTCTTACAATTTATCTAGGATACACGAGACGCGTCTTAGGTCGGTACGTATGTTGCGTACCGGTTACAGATCTACGTTTCTAGGGAAGTTGTCGAGCGCGTGGAACTCGTGCGTGACCTCCTTTTCCTGGACTTTGACCACTCTCATGCCGTGAGTGTCAGGTCCAATTTGGCAGCCGATGGCGGTAGTCACAACCACTTCCAGAGTCCTCTTCTTCTCGTCCTCATACCAACCGCCGGCGTTCCGGTGGTAGTGACCGCAGAACACTTTGGACACGCCGCCGCTAACTAACTTATCGAGCAATCGGCGGCGTACGTCGAGCTCAAGGTTAAAGTAAAACTTTGCTTCGTCTACCGTCTTCACAAATGGAGGAATGTGCTGAAAGACGAGCGTGTGCTTCTGCCCGCAGTCCTTGAGCTGCTCGTCCAACCACTTCTCCTGTTCGTCTGCCAGCTCCGGCACCTGGCTGCTGTCCTCATAGAACTGGGAGTTAATGACTAAGAACTTGACGCCTCCGATCCAGAAGGAAAAGTAGTCGTCTCCGAAGACCCTGCTGTAACCGGCCACGGTCTCGCGAGTTGGCGTGTTGCCGATGTCGTGGTTGCCACACACGCACACCAGCGGGATAGACTTGTCAAGGTCCGCGTAAATCTGAGGGGAGAAAGAGGGAGGACTGCATGAGCGAGTGGACTTTCTAAGCGTCATCTCTACAATGCTCGTTGCGTATGCACACTACTTCTGGACGTTCGTTCAATCATTACATGCACTCTAAACTGTAGTACGGTTGCACCTTCATGAAGTCCTCCTCCTGCCTCTTCCTGATTTCTGGCCATTTCTCCTGGAACGCATCTATGAGATCTCCGCAAACGATGAACGCCTTCGGCTTGGGGTTCATAGCGTTGAGGATTTCCACAGACTGCTTACACAGCTCGATCTCGCGTTCCCATGTAATGTTTGGGTACTGGTCCTCGATCGTCCCGTCCCCATAGTTGCAAATGAGCCCCAGCTGCGTGTCAGCGGCCTGAAGAATATACACACACTTTTACTTAACAAAACTATTTAACATTAAGGACTATTTACCTGAACAAAGAAAAAAGGGCCGTTCCAACTGATGGACTGCTCAGACTTCTGGAATCCTGGTAGTATCCGGTTTTCACCCTTCAGCACTGCTGAAGACTGGGAAGACATGTTTGGCCGCGAAGCTGGAAATACTGAAGACTCATCAGAGGGAGAAGCATAAGAGCAAGAATGCACACTATCAAATATCCATAGTTAAGCCGAATGATTGATCGGACACCGCAATCTGGAGGGAGTCGGCGGGAGGGCACAGTCTGGTCTACGCTTACGCGGACCTTTGCGTCGCCGCGCCGGTCGTCAACGCCGGACACATCAGTCAGCGTGAAACGCGCTCTTTGAAGGGAGCTGCTGTTGCTGCACTACTTTGATCAGCCCGCCGGTCACACACCAAGTTGTTCAGGGCTCACTTGTTTACAGCGAGATAACGTGCAGCCCTGTTTGTTTAACACAACGACACTGTCACCAAGTGGGTGACTTCACTCACCTCGTGCAACGCACACCCAACGCAAACGGTGGACGCGAGCGTGATCACGTCGGAAGAGGGTTCTGACGGCGGAAACTGGGGTCGCCCGCACACAACTTGTACTCTGTCTGCTCGTCGTCCAGACAGAAGAAAATGAATGGCTCAAAGTCAATTTGGTGCTGGAGGAGCTTATCTGGCCGACGCCATGCGAGCCTCAACTCAGCTTCCGCTGAGTAGACCGAGAGAAGAAAGTCTCAAGAACATTTCCTCGCCCACCGCTCACAACGGGAGCCTCTACAGCTTTTTTTTGCAATCATTTTTCGCACTTTGAGTGCGAAAATGAACTTTGGTTTTAAGCAAAAGTCTGCTAAGGAGACTGTGCAATGTAGATCGTCAGTGATTCACAAGAGCAGCGACAAAGCTTGGTCTGATCCACTCTGAGAGGACTCCCCCAGTGGAGGCGGGGGAAGCGATGTCGACTTTGCTGTTGATGTTGTCGTTGCTGCTGCTGCTTTCTCTCTCTCTTTCTCTGTCTCCCCATTCGTGGTGACGTCAGAATGAAACGCAATCGCGTCAATCGCAACGCAAAAGAGACTTTTTTTTTTCAAGCGCTCGTAGGCTTTTTCATAAAGAAGAACCTCTGAAGTATGTAAAGCTTTCCACTTGAGCAGCCTCAGGAGGAGCAACAACTCGAGCGATAGGCAAATGTGACGCCAGAAGAGGAAGCAGAAAGTTTAGACGTAGAAAAATTGGTCGAATTTGCTCCCTGACAGACAGAGTTTGCATGCACCAGGATTCCGGTTCCGTTTTCCACACACAAGATCAAACGACGATTTTCAGTCCGGACACTTGAACACGTGCAGGAAAACGACGCTGACGTCATGTGTATGTGCGTGCTTGCATGCGTGCGGTACAGGATGCAGTCGTCGTCTCCCCTCAAGTAGTACATAATGCGACATGCTCATGTGACCTCGACGTGACCTCCACGGGAGAGGCTGCTGCTATCTTCTCGGGACGGGTGCACAGCACAGGTTGTGTCAGTCAAGTTGGAACTCAGCTTCACTAAGCTACTGTTGAAGTAGAACCTTTGAAACTTGGGACAAATCGTGGCCAAAATTTTCTTATTTTTTTATTACTACTATCTCCTGTAGTGCAGGACTGTGCAGGTTTTTTCGGTCAAGTTGCAACTGAGTCGTTTCACATTTATTCAGTTGTTGCATAATGTAAAAAACATTTCAAATTTGTGATGAAATACCATCAGTCATAGCCGAGATATGTAATTTTTGTGTCAATGTATGACCCAACATGCATGTGTACATGATGTACAACGTCGGCAGGGACAACACTTTTATCTAATTTATCTCATGCTGTCTGTGTTTTTGACTTGAGGCTACTTGCAAACTTTCTGCCATGTTCTAATCTTCAACTTGATGCCAAATGAGCAAAAAAAGGCCTCCGATGTCTGTGCTCAAAGATAAAAGAAATTGCAACATGATGGAGACAACAGCGTAGAAACAAAAAGACTCTATGATTCACAGAGAAAAAAACCCATCCAACGGTTCTCTCATGGAGTGCAAGTTCCACGTTGTTGCTTACTTGCAGAGGCAAACGAAGAGGCGTGAGACGTTCAGCGTGCACTGCCCTCGCCTGACCGTCCCGTACTTGACGTGCGCCAAGCTGTTGAAGCCTCCGATGCAGTCAGATTTGTTTGCCATCATCTTGAGGCCGGCAAAACTCCCACACGCACATGGTTGCAAGTAGTACAACGGTGGAAGGCAGCATTTTTGCTCTCCTCTGCAGAGGTTCTCGTCCCCCCCACCTCCACCTGCTGGTCTCTGCACACGTACGAACTATGCTAATTCAGAGCGGGCGTTCTGAAGCAACTGCAAGCATTGATTTACCCTCCTTTCGCAGGAATTTAAATAGTGTCATTGAGGCCCCTGGATCGATGCAACAGCGACGACGACGACGACGACGACGACGACGACGACGGCGGCGGCGGCGGCGGCGGCGGCGGCGACCAGAGTGAATCAATGACGATACCACTACCAAGGTCGGTCCGTCCAATAATTGACTCCCTGAGCTCTCGGGCGTGCCTGCATTTCTTTTCAACGGATTCCGATGATGCCAAGTTGAGAATGAAAAGGCTTCTGCGTCCAAGAGGACCGCAGGACACCGTTGGCCTCGTCGGAATCAGTGCCTCTCGACGGGTCTCATGTGGGCAGTCCAGTTGTTGCAAACTCAACGAGATGACTTATGAAGCATCTTAAAAAAATGGTGTGTTGCCACTTTATCAGCAGAGAAAATCTCTACGTCGAACAATCCTTTGTCGAGTGTATTTTTCTTAACAATAATGATTCTTCCTTCTCGTAGGACACTCGCATATTCTTCTCTTTCCCTCTGATATTTAGTAGGATCGTCGTGCATGTGCATGTGTATTGTCATTCTTGCTCTTCCCTCTGGAATATTTGAATGGATTCTAGTGTGTCTGGTTTTTTTTATTTCACTTTTTCTCCCTAATATTTAAGGCCACGGTTACATGGATACAATTGTAGCCTTCGGCAACTGGCAACTTTAGAAAGATCAAACAGAAAGAAAAGTCTGACATCCACCGCACTCACGTGATTGGTGCAGATTTATTAGGTTCCCACTTGCATAAGTGCTTATCTTCAAGTGCACCGTGGACGCGTGCACTACGGATTCCAGAGTGGGTGGCATGTGAACATCTTTGTGTGCACGCACATGCATTTCTGCTTTCTCTCTCTCTCTCTGACATTTATCAGGGATTCTGGCAAGTGTTTTGCAGTACAGCAGTGTTCCTTGGAGATGAGGCGGTGTCAATAAAGAAGCTGCCAATGTAGTGAAGGCAGACATGGGGGGTGACGGAGCAAGACTGACAGTCAGGTGCAAAAGAATTACCATAGCCTTCAAAGGGACAACTGTGCCCAGTTTTGGTTTGTCTTGTCAACCCCTGGGTTGTTGTGCATCGTATGGACCATCCAAGGCCAAACGTAAGGATGGACTTCCTGGCTGATGGAGGAGCTCCTGGAACATCCTCCTTATTCACCTGGCGTGCATTCAAAGGGGGGGGGAGTTAAGATGTGTTGCATGATAATATTGAACGAGTTTCCCCCCACGTTAAAATTCAAGCTGGCAGTCTTCCTCTGGCGTCTGTAGAACAGCCGTGGATAAACTGACCCTGACCGCTATAGTTGCACTGCATCATCATGTCCTGACATAATCGTGTGTCTCATCAGCCGTCACCGCACAGAGTCAATGTACACGTCCATCAAGGCGTCGCAAGAGAGCAGCACGATGCACCCAGTCTGTCGTACTAATTTCATTTCCACGTACAGAACAGTACCTTTTCTTCGCTGTCATGTGTGATGTGTGGCGAGAAGACCGTTTAAATTGGACAAAAAATTTCTCAACATATGCGTGCATATCCTCCCCTCCCCTCCCGCCACGCCACGCCACGCCCCCCCTTGCTATCCCAGACTCCTTCAGTCTGGGCTCACATACTGGTACAAACATACTGCATGTCAGAGAGAACTCACTCTCTCTTTTGTGGCCGCGCACAATGTACACACACGAGCGGTCACCTATGGGGGGGGGGGGGGGAGGGAAGAAGGAGGACCAACACGCGCTGAACTTACACTGCCGTTAGATGGACCAAAAAGAAAAATAAATGAAAAAAAGGGTG
>JAAUXU010011059.1_pt1 | contig 16390 bp, 12 predicted proteins | sample 7278151 | NCBI WGS metagenome assembly JAAUXU01 (sample SAMN14350113, study PRJNA611818) | marine sediment metagenome | isolation source: surface marine sediment (1.8m) | place: French Polynesia: Moorea | collected 2018-08 | reverse complement strand
TTTTTTTCCCTTTGCTCTCTGTGCCTGCCACTCCCTCTGTGTTTCCGTGTGGTGTGGTGGTTGTTGGGGGGGTGGGGGGGGCGGGGCCCCCCAAACGAGACCGCGAGATTCGTCAGCCATCAGCTGCATGGACTTCAGCCGGAAATTATCGGCGCTCCCTCGAAATTCTACATTTATAGTCATTTTCTAGCCATTTTGGACACGGTTGGGCCAGAAAAGTTTTTTAGTGTCTGGTCACTTTCTTGACTGATCCTCTTATTCAGTATTGGGCCAATTTGAGGTAATTTGGTTGGTTTTAGATTAGCTTAGGTTCGTCTGTGCGTGTGTCTGCCAGCAGCAGTTTTCCAGCTTTCGTAGCAGACAGACAGACAAATGCACAGGAGCTTTGTATTTTTCCTGCCAGCTTCCATTTAAAAATGTACCTCAAGTGCCCCTAAAAGTCACGTGGAAGTCCGCCCTCCAGTTATGGTCGGCGTGAGTAACTAGGCAGAGTTTTTTGACTCCTCTTCCAATGAGGATTGCTTACTTCTTCATTCCATTTGACGAGAATGGCTTCAAATGGAGTCTTGCAGCAAATACAGACCTCCTCGTACTCATTTTTCACTAGAAGAAACTGAGCGCGGAGGCTGTAATGTACATTTTTGAGTGAAATTTTCGCATGGAATGAGTTTTTCAGACAGTGACACAGAACTTTGAGTACATGAGTTCACAGTTTTGAGTGCCCATGGTGACACTAGAGTGCTCAAACTGTGGTGACACACAGGTTACTCCATGCTGATGCTGGCTGTTTTTGCCTGTTTTGGGTCCCTTTTTTTTTAGTGAAAAATGCAGAAATGTTTGTGGGGTGCTTCTCCCCTCCTTGGCACAAGTAAATCTTGAGGAGGGGGAACCACCTGAACTCCCTCACATCACCTGTGGGACCCATTTATCTGTGCGTCTTGACTTTCTATGGCATGAGATGCGAGGGTCACGCACGGTCGACTCAGTACAGTCAACTCTTGATTTTTGGAAGAAATTCCATTTCTGCAACACATTCATGGTGATGCTCCCTTTGTGCACAAGAATATTAGAATCCAATTATTGCAATCATTTAATTGCAGTAATCTAGAGTTGACTGTACTTTGTTGCCTGTGCGCCGTCTTCAACTGAGTGCTGTATTTGTCAACTGAGTGCTGCTCAGTTGAAAATCCCATGAGTGACCAACAAGCAGCCATTTGGGCCATCCTTGCGCACAAGGATGTCGCCAGGATGTCCTTGGTCACTCATGCCTAAGAACATTAGGAAAGTGCTTTCCTTGGATTTTGTTTTTTCAGCAGTTTGTTCATGATGGTCTGAGAATCTTCCCTCAGCCACAGCTCCAAGCACAAAATTCAAAATCGTTTAGTCGGACCATGCAGAATAGCACACAGGAAGAGATCGAAATTTTTGATCTAGCCTGCATACCCTGGGCCTTGTTTCTCTCATATTGCATGATCTTCATGAAGTTTTTTTCGTATCTTCATGGTCAAAATAGACCTCTTTTTCCCGTGCGGCAATGGAGACCACTTTCATCAATATATGTAAAGACAATTTTAAATTCTTTCGCTTGCGTCAACTTCATTATTTACCTAACCGTACGACTACTAACACTAAAAAAGAGCTGACAGATACTCTGGGGAAAACTTGCAGTACGTTTAAGAGAAGTGTGTGTGCGTGGGTGTGGGTGTGTCAAAGTTGCATCATGTCTACAGTATCTTGCGTATTCCCATGGTTGCACCTGCAGTAGACATGAGAGCAGCCATTGGACCAATCAGTGGTACAATGAAATGACGCCATCAAACTTCCGAAAGTTGACGAACTCTCCGTGATAAATTACGAACTCCTGGCTGGGTCGCATGTGACATGAATTTGAAGGAGTTTGTATGAGGATGGATGAGAGATCGGGTTATTGCACAAAGTCATCGGGAAACTTGCATGACCACCAGAATATTTCATCACGTGCAACTCAGTGACAGCAACTACTGCACTTACGTCAAGGGATTTCATCTAACCGCAAATTTTGCATTGGGTCTGAGAGAGCATAGGATGTGCATAAATGCACATCCTACTCATCGCGCTCACAGATATGTGGCATTGGAGAAAGAGAGTGGGTCCAAATTCTTTCCTCCAAAAATATACGACGGCCATAAAGCGAAATGGCTCTTTAGCTGCGTTACTGTCGAGTGAGCAGCTTCAAACACACGCAAACAAAAGATTTGAATGCAAATTTTAATTTAAATGTGAGGTGACAGTGCTGGAGCTCAGCCCAAGAACGATGGACTGTGCGTTGCCGCATCAATAACTTTGCACAGCAGCCGATGGAGGCGCAGAGGGGGTTGTCCAGCACAACATCTACGGGGTTGATCACACGGCGAAGAGGGGGACTTCTCTGCTTCTGACCAGTGTCTTCCCAGCCCTACAGAAGCTGGAGTCAAGTTAGAGAGACCTTCAAAAGGGAGTGGAGGTTGATCGAAGAGGCTTTCTAACAGCGGCCTCTCCACGTTTCGCAGATGCAGCAAACTCTGTGAAGTGGAGAGTGAAGGCACAGCAAAGTAGCACAAGCAACGTTTGTGCCACAGCCTTCAAAATGCGCCATTCCGCGTCGTCTTTGAGGGCCCTCGTACATAGATACTCGCTCGAGCCTCGACATGATCCGGAAGGCCAAAGCAAGAGCCTTTGGAACAATGCACAATCAATGACAGTCAATCCTCCAAGATAAGGAACTCTCGCAAGTCAGCAAGCGGTTCCATTCTGATGTGTCTGGGCATATCGGCTCCAATGCATGGGGTGCTCATGTTGCATCTGGTGCTCTTGCGAGCAGGGCTGAATTATATATTATATAGACCTGGTATTGGACTGCTCGAGCTGTTAAAGGATAGGCAGTGCTCTGGCCTTTCAATTTACGCCAACAAGCACTAAAATCAACTAAAAGGTGTCAATTTACTTTATTTTTCTTATCGGTTATGGTAGGAAATATCATCCGATAAATAAATTATCGTATGAGTTAATTACTGAGTCTCACTGAAAGAGAAACACTGTTACGGTAGATAAAAACTTTGGCAGACTTGAATGACGTGACGTCAGCAAAGGAGGACCTCAAAAAGGTCCTGATTTCACTGTACTCTTGTACGTAGATGTTGATGCACATAAACATAGTTCACGTCTTGAACATCCCCCCCCCCCAATGTGATTTACCTTTTCTGGTGGACCCTGAATGCTAAATCACCAGAAGATGAGAATTCTGATCGCATCCACACACATCCTTCTGGATCGAGGCTACAAGACTTGGACTCAGGTTAAGGTACCTTGTCTACGAAGTGTACGCACAATAATTGTTTACCTATGGGTTCCATGTCATACCCTAAACCAGGTCGAAATGGGTTAATGGATTCAACTGTTGCTTCCTGAAAACATTCCTTGCTTTGAAATGAGGTGGCAGCAGCGCTTTCACTTAGCAATCTCGAGACCACAAGGATGCCTGTGGAATCAAACTACAGGGTGTTTTCTTCAAGTTTGCCGAAATCTTAAATGGCTATAACTGGAGAATCTTTCATCACTTCAGCTGACATAAAAACAACTAACCACAACTGTTGAGGTTTGTTGACAATGACCACCGGTTACGGCCGTCATGAGGCTGAAGTGATGATTCTCTGTGCCGGCCGCATGTCCAAGCAGATGAAACTCGAGAAGTCTGAGGAGTCGAAAGAGGGCTCTGCGACCACAATAAGAAAGGAACGTGACTGGTTCACTCTCCGGAAGAGGAACTTGGTCGTCCTGGAGACCCTCCAGGACCTCAGGTTTTCATTCTGGAGCTTGACCCACAAACTTGTGGTGTCCCCCGAGTCATTTCAGAGGCTACCCGCAAGGATCTTTGACGAGACAGCAATGTGCTGGCGATCCCACATTAGCTGTTTGAGGCCATGAAGGCCGAAAGATGAGCCGAGGGTCTCCTCCACCTCTCCGCTCTCTCTCTCAAGAATGCTGCAGCAAAAAAGGCCCCACTTCTTCTCCAATGAGAAGATCTCCTGTGTCAATGGCAATATCTACAGAACGGACAACATGGATTTCCCAGGACCCGAAGGATGTTCGTTATTTTTGGCAGAACTAAGTTTCCAATCTCCATTTACGTCGTCATTACTAATCCTCGTCGTCGTCGTCTCCAGTGAGGTCCTTGCAACTTTTTCAAAGTGAGCGTGACGAAGGAGTTTTACATCAACGTGGGACGTTTTGGAAAGGAAGTCCAACGAACAGCCTCACAACTCAGTTGAGTCTCTCCATATCGCCATTGGGATGCCGCGGCCAACATGAACCAGAGGCACCTCTGGTGTTGTGAATGTGAAATGCCCTTCTGTGGACTAAGGAATGTCGCAAGAAAGCAGGATATCAGCCTCATCTCGACCTTGCTCAAAATTACAGCATGCACCCGGAGCGAACATCACCTTGAAACTCAAGCAGACATCAACATTTCCGCAAATGGGAAAGTTTGCAATCAGGCAGCGCAACTTAAGTTCCTCTTAACTGAAATTGCGGGAGAAAACAGGCCAAAATCTGCTTTCCTCTCTGAGCAGATCACAGTCGCTACAAAGCACCAAGGCGGCGCCACTACAACTGTCTCATGACCACGGCCATGGAAGAGAACCTCCACAAAACTTCATCGTGCACCTTCACTTGTATTTCTCTCGTCTGTTGGCACTGGCATCGACTCCATGTCTTGACACTGAATGGCCGCCATCTACAATCAGGTACCGTGAGTTAGGATAAAGAGACCGAACAGTCATGTCCTCGATGAGGTTCGACAGGTGGTAGGCGGCCGGTCGCTTCTTTGGCTCAAGTGGTGAGGACGCATCCAAGAATCCGTTGTGCTTCCTTAGATTCCTTCCTTAGAAATTATTAGCGTCACATTTTGTTGCTACATCTTTATTGCAGTGGCAGAAAAGGTTGACACGAAAACTTCTAAATCAAACTCCCCTTCTACTCATTTCTCTCCGTCATTTCAGCGCTGCAGCTGACAGTGGTTGTAGGTGATGAAAGAAAATAGTATCAATTGCTGATCATTTCATGGGTGTAAATAGTGCACTGCCATAAATGAGGAGGCCAGATGAGAGCTCGTCCTTGGCTTTTTGCGCCGGGATAAGAGACCAGCTGAGATCCAGAGCCTCAGTTGTACCGCTCTGACGACAATATGCTACGACTGACAGCGCCAGACTGCCCAAAGGAAGCAGCAGGACTGTCCCGAGGGGATCAAGGCATCAGGGCTGGTGGCACAGTTGGCATAGGCCATCATGAAGCAGCCAAGGGTGATGGTGGCGGCGCTGGCACTTCCCACTGAACGATGAGAACATTGCTGGCAGATGACTTGGGCATGAAGTCATACATTAGGCTTCAGGGGTACAAGATCTCTCCTGGAGCAAATTATGCCTCCGGCACATTTGCGCGGCAGCAACGTTGAGCAATTGCTCACACGGCAGAGAAGGCAAAGGATTATTTGTGCCATCTTGGGTGGAATCTTTGGAGCAAGACTGAGCATCCTCCCATCATTGGATTGACCACTCCCTATAAGACAAAGTGGTTGATGTGGTACACTAAGGCACCAAACACCAACACTGCTAAATGCTGGGTGGCCAGGGCTTGGTGTGGATGCTGATTTCATCAGGCGTACGTCCCTTTCGGCGCAGGTTGGAGGCCGTCATCGGCGCTGGGGGAGTGGGGATCGAGACACAGCTCCAATAGCAATTCAAGGCAAAGCGCAATAATATCCTTTTGTGGTTGTGTTATGTGCCATCCACCATAATCTTGTCCTCTTAGCACCCGCTTGAAAGATACACCAGCTTCAAAAGGTGAGCGATTTAAACCGCAAACCCTATAGCATACTTTTGGAGCACTCTGTAGTGATCACTGTCATAGCAAAGGCCATGGCCGCCCAAACGAGAGCAGGATAAAGAAGGCTCACGGGCAGTTGGTGCCAAAAATTTTTTGGACTATAAATGTGACTTGGTTGCCATCCGGGCGTTCGTCTGTCACCAGTGCGTTAGACTCTGTTCAATTTGCTCATGGCTTCTCCGAGTTGGAACTGTAAATAGCTGCTGTTTTGAGCCCACGGATTAATAAAAACAGGTTTAATTTTATTGTGACTAAGACTTCTCAGTTTTCTTTCTTAACTTAATATGCACAAGGGGATGAGCAGCAGTTTGATTTTTTTCATCGGGTCAGATTGGAGTTCTTGTGTCCACTAACGACAGATTTTTTTTCAACCATCGTAACTGCAGAATTATTAGAATCATCAGACTTTCTTATCACGTGTGAGGTTTCGGGAAGGTTGTATCTGCGATCGTTTTCACGCTGTGCTGTTTTTATCTTTCTCTTTCTCTGTTCTATGGGTGTTCATTTAGGCCCCGGGAAAGGCTAAAAAGTGTGGCCAGCTGTGACCTCATATGAGCCTGCTACCTGGGAGGTCCATATTGCATTGGCAACAGCGAGCTTGAACTGTTTGTTGGAAGGCAAATTAATGAAGTGAGTGTTTTCAACGTTTTCGGACATGCGATTGTTGAGGAAGAAAGAAAGTGTCGGGAAAACGTTGTTAGTCGTTGTTGCTCTCCAACACGAGTCTGACTTGAGCAAGTCTTTTCCCTTGAAGGATGACTTCGGACTTGAGGAATTCCCTGGAAATTTTTGCGTCCCTGCACCGCTGTCTTCACGCCCCAGCGGGTCTCAAGTCTGGTCACGCCCACATCCCCCAACAGCGCACTGTTATAAAGGGAATGTAAGGATCATTTTGGGACAGCCGGAATTGATCCGTTTAAGCGTCTCATACTTACTAAATAAGGTACGTAAAGGCTGCGATGCACTGTGCATGCACTACAGTCTGTAGCACAGTTACAGTAACTTTGGGACATACTGTAGTCTACAGAACGTCCCCATAGTCCTGTCCACCTTTAAACCTTAATATCTCGCTTATGAGAGGTGGCAACGACGCCAGTGGAGACTAATTTTTCCACTCTCAAGAGATGTGTGCACTTTTTGGCCCACACGACTGTGAAATGCTCATTCGACATGAACCATGGGTTTATTTTGTGGCTTCACAGGCAAAATTCAAATTTCACAAAAGTGAATCTTTTCTTGCAGGATTTTGGGAGATTGCGAGTTGTAACGACTCGTTGCTGTGAACTGACGTGAAGTGCAAGGTGGCCGCAACGCCTCGTCAGGGGCACCCCGGACTCCGCAAGTCCCTTGGACGAGCCCAGAATGGCCCAGCTGACGAGAAGGCTGAACCGGGCTTTAAACTGAATCGATAACTTTCGCAAAAGTGCACTTTTGGCTACAATACCAAATCTCCGACAAATTAGCAGTCATAAGAGTTGCGCACCATCTACCAGAAGGCCTGGTCAGACTTCATTCAGTGCATTCTGGCGAGTGGGATGTGGACAAGGGTTCAAATTGGAGTACCTCGATTGCTCAAATATCAAATAATTTTGAAGATTTTAAAAAGTTAGTTCAAATGATCAGGCAGACTTGAATTTCAGTGATAGGTACAAATTGTAGAGTACAAATCAATGCAGGCGCATATGGCATAAAGGCTGTCAATGATATCATCGCTAAGATTTAACCTCAGTTATGTGATGAATAACCCTACTGCATTGAAACAGTGGTGATGGAGGCAATGATTTGGTTAAATACAGCCGTAGCTTTTGTTTACAAGCACAAAAAGAGAAAAATTGGCAATTTTTTTAGCTTTATAAGAGAAAATGCCTTTTGGTTGAGAACAAATATTACTTCTTTGATGAAAAATACTGTCCTCGCGCGAACTGAAACCAAGGCTTCAATTCTACTTTCTGACTGCTGATGCAATTTCTGTTGCAGAGCATCATTTTTCTGTCAACGTGGATCATATTGGAAGGCAGATTCAGCTGGTAGATTTTCACCTTCACAATGCTTCATTTTTTTCCTTCCACTCCCTGCTAAAGGTCAATTTCCCTCCTATTAGATCTCTCGTTAGGTTGCATAAAAGCTCAACATTCTGGTTCCACTTGGAAGCTGACGCACCTTTGATCTGCTCCGTGCACAGTCGAATCGTGACCGCAGTTTCTATTAGAGTGCTCACTATTTTCATATATTGCAAATTTGCTGCGGCTTCTATTAGAGAGCACCCTTAACTGGAGAGTGGTTTCAGTCCTCGCGAGTGCGGAAAGTAATTGTCACAGGCAAATTTGACTGATTCACGAGTGAGCATGAAACACTTCTTTCATTCATTCCCCGTAAAAAGAAGTGTTCGAGGCTCATGAGGGGATCAGAGATAAATTTGCGAGTGAGAATAGCGATATATTTTGGCAAACATGTAATTTTCCTTAACTGACTGTCAAGTCGACTGGTTTGTACTATCCATTTTTGCACGATTCCTGCAGGTCACGGGTGACGTGTCTAGCCTATGGTGTGATCAGGCAATAATTTTGTGAGCAAATTGAACGACTGCGGTTCTGAGTGATACACTGCTGTATATTTGCATTGCTGACAGGCTTATTGACCAGGAACTGTACTTAAAACAAGTACTACAACTGTACAATAGCTTATTACTGTGTCTGAAAAGATACGTTTGAACAGATTCCTCCATACTACAGAAATGCACGGAATTCCTTTAGACGTCATGCCTAGAATTCCAAAATAAGTAGGTTTTAAAATATTCGATCGTTTCTCTCCATTGAGCAGACACAAAGACACACACAAGTAGGAAGGACACAATCTACTGCACCCTATGTTCCGAAAAAATGATAGCAGTGCGAGTAGTCATCATTAGGCAGGAACATACGGTGACGTCATCATTTATACAAGCAAAAAATCTGACTCTCACCTCTCTTAACTCGACTACAGCGCGGGCCGCAAAAAAATGCGGCAATTTGGCTTCTTCCGGCAAACGTAGAGAAAAAACTTCTCTTCACTGGTTTAAAAGGTAGATCTTCATGATACATAATATTCTACTAATATTAGAGCTTCTAGGCTTTCACTGGTTCTTCAGTTCCACTGGCCTCTGAAGAAGAGGATGGAGATGATGAGTTCTTATTCATCTTGCCGGACCTGAAAGACTCTTTGGTCAAGCTGTCATTTTCAGTTGACAAGGGCTGATACCGCTTGCCGTGGCTGTTATGCTTCCTGCCCTCGTCTTCCTCGCTGGACGAGGTTGAGGAAGACGAAGACGAGAAGACTGTGTTGTGTCTCCTGGAAGAGTCGTCAAAGTCTCCCTCAGCTTCGTTGGAGCAAACTCTGGAGTAATCCTTGTTGGTGGTGGCTCCTCCGCGGACGCCCCTTCCCGAGCTGCCGAGGAGGTCATTGAGGGAGCTGGAGCTGCTCTCGTTGTGTTTGGAAGTGTTGCTTGACTTCTTGGCTTCATTTTCCATCACGACTCCAGAATCCGGAGTTATGTCCTTGAAGGACATTTGCTGCTGTCTTCCACTGAGCATCTGCTGATCCTCTCTCTCTTGTCTATGAAGTTTGAGCATGGCAGAGTACTCCAGTGGACTCAAGGGTTGATCACTGCCTTTCCTGGCTCTTCCATCTCCCCAAGCAGCGACTGAGGACGCCTCAGACTCGTTGTCAGCGAGGCAGTCATCAGGGTGGCCCAAGGCAGCAGCTGTTGACGAGTCTTCGTCGTCATCGTCGTATTCTGAAGGGTCTGAGCGGTAGCCAGAGGGTCTGCGATTAAGGAGTCGCCCTCCGTGGACAATCCCAGGCTGAACCATTGACGCCAAATATCCGGGATGAGACTGCTGTGGAGGCTGACTTCTCCACTGGGGTGCCATCTGACGGCGAATCGGTGGGGTACCCAGGACTCCTCTCACCTCCGGCCTGAATCCTCTGAACTGAGGCTGTTGTTGCTGGAAGAACAGCAGTTGACTCTGAACGTCCTGTATCTGCTGCTGGGCGTGTCTGGCAGTTGGAGGGGTGTCATACAGGGGGTTGCGTCTCCGCCTAGCTGCCGTGGCGTCGCCTGAGAATCCTCTAGCACCCTGCTCGGAATGTTGCCAGCGAGAGTACGACACTGGGGTCATGCTCCCAGCTGCTGGCTGGTGGTGCTGTTGATAAAACTGGTCGAACCTGGGCATCTGGTTTCTCGTCGGAGGTGCAACCACCTGTTCCACGACTTCACTTCCGCCACCACCACGATTGTAATACCCCCCAAGGCTCCTGGACCTCTGGAAGTGATCCTGCCTCTGCTGTTGGTTAAATGGAACTTGCTGCTGCTGTTGCCTGGGCCTCTCAACACCTTTGCTGGCAACGAAAAGCCTGGCTTCAGTCTCAAGCTGTTGCCTCTGACTTGGCAACAGTGGTCTTGGCTTTTGCTGCAGCTGCTTATACTTCTTCTGGTTCCTGGTACTTCCATAGTAGTAGTAGGGGTTCTCAAGCTTCTCCTTGGCAGCCTCATTTCTCTTCATGGTAGTGGCGGCAGCGGAAACCTCGTTCAACGTCTTTCCATACATCCTCATATCGAAGCTCTGGGTTGCTGAGACTGAGGAGCACCTGCTGGGGGCTCTAGGGGGTCCCTTGGGGTAGAGGGGATCCACGGACTCTAGATCGCTCTCAGAGTAAATGGGGTTGCCACCCGGTTGGACCGGCAGGCGCATGCCAGGGGGCGGCTCATAAGCGCTAGCCTTGTTCTGGGGGTCGACCTTGGAAGCCTTATTACTCGTCTCTCCCTCCGAGCCGTCGATGCTCTTGTAGATGGGTGAGTTGGTACGTTCGTCGACGTCCATGGGATTGCGGGACGACGAGCAGTAGGAATTAGGAGAGTTCAGTTCCAGGTGTTGTTGCTGTTGCTCCGTTAACAACACCTGAAATGCAATAATTGGTTAGAAATCCTCTGTCTCCGACCAGTCAAAATCTAAACGCAAGATGCATAGTTCATATGTAAACGGAACCTCTCTTGAGAGGCAAAATAGTTAAAACTGACGCCAGTCAGGACTGGGGTCTGAAGTTAACATTTGCAAGCAGATTTCCACGGTAATATGCGCTTACTGCCTGATCAAAACTCTGGCTGGCTCTCATTCCATCTTTCTCCCTCAAGGCTATGGATGTCTGTGGTTCATCTGACGGAGAATTCTGCTGATCGTTGCCCGTGCGAAAGCGAATGAATCTGCAAGGTAAAAAGCAATCAATTTTTCCCCATCTGTCTGCAAATCTGAGTTACAACATTCCTAGGCAGTCTTAGCCTCCTTAGAAAAAAATAATCTTAGATGTCTATGACTCATTCTTTTCATGATGACTAACCCTGAATCGTTGAAGAGCATAGACGAGGGCCTGCTGCCTGTGGACCTCAGATTGGTGTACAGGTTGGTGTCCAGCGTGGCCCTGCTGGAGGCAACAGACGTCCTGTTGTTGGGATCTGAGGAAAAAAGGTGCATGAAAGCTTGACTTTTAGGCATAACGGGAGAAACTTTCTTTAGGAGGGCGAAACCAAAGTCTTCCGTACGTTAACAGGAATACAACAGTTAAAATGAAAACACTCCACCATGCACCCCCTGACAGGCTCACACTCTCCTTCAGGTTGATGACTATATGTATGATTGCTAATGATTACAAAATATCAGGAAGGAGAGAGGCACGTAAGTAAGGAAACAAGGACAATGTCTCTATATATGCGCGAAAATAAGAAAGCTGCGAGACTTTTCTGCAAACACACACTTAAATTTTTCTCGTTTATCCCACAAAGCAGAGAGAACAGAAAGCAAAGCCCTTTTGGGACATAACAAGTCATAAAAATTCGCCATTTCTGTTTTCTCAAGGGGTTTTTTGATACATGGAAATGCGCGATTACGACTCCTATGTCACAATAATGTGCGTGCTTGCGTGCGTACTCTTTTGGCCAAGAAAATAAGTTACTTTCGAATATTAGTACTTTTACCTTGTGGCACTGTCGTAGACCTTAAGGTGGAATTTGGATTAGAAGACGACGACGCCAGCGAGGTCCTGGTGCCCGCGGCCGTGCCCTTCCCAGAAGAGGATAAGCTCAGCATCACGGCGTTGGCGTCTCCCATGTTTGCTGCAACATGAATGAGTTAAATGAGCACGTGCATTAAAAGTTAGTTTGCCAAAGCATCTTCTCACCCATTGGCACCATAACTTGCTGCTGTTCCAAGGCCATTCTGCCCCCAAGCGTTCCGTAGGGGTTTTCGGCAGTGACTAGCGGAGGTTGCATTATTGGTGGCTGGCCGCCGCCGCCTCCGCCGCCACCACCACCCACGGCGGCGGCTCCGATCTGCCTGACGCTGTGGTTGTTTGAGCAGATTTCTGAGTAAATCTCATCCTCGAGTTCCCTTGGAGGATTTTCCTCGCCACAACAGCAACGAAAGCAGCAACGGCTGCCTGATTGAGAATTTCCAGGATCCGAACGCAACGGGGTCGTGGCTATCACGGCCAGCAGTGCGCATATCGTCACTTCCAATATTCTCATTGAAACCTAAGAAAGATGTCGAGCAATGATCGACAGTTTGCAATTTTGTCCATCGCTTCCCACCTGATACCCGTACCAGGCCATCTCGTTGTGCCTGGAGCTCATGTCTGCCCTCTGGAGGCCCAACATTTTGATCATCCCGAACAACTGGACCCCTCCCATCAGACTACGGTTGGAAAATATGTATCATCGGAAACACTGTAGCTAAAAGAGATAAATATTTATTCATTGATCCATACCTGCCGAGTACGGCCACTCCGAGGGTGAGATGAACAGCCCTTGCTAATGGTGGTCTGCTTCCATTGCTCTGGAGGCCTTCCGGGTTCACCCCGACCCGCTGATGATGACTGGATCCCAGAGATCCCGGATGCCCTTCCATGGTCATCTGGTGGTGATTGTCGAGCACTAGCTTGGGATAGCGCATCACGTCCACGTGAGAGCGCATGGCAACTCTATGAAATGATAGAGATGAAGAATCGCCTGCCCTACACTCACTCACTTATTTCAAACTCACTTCTTCATTGCTGAGAATATGTAAAAGTAGCCTGCTGACAACAGAAGGCTCCAAACGATAAAGAAGCCTTGGCAGATGAGGATTGTGTAACGCAGCTGGGGCAGCCATCCGATCAACAGGTCCACGCTCACCGAGATCAGCAGATGGAGCAAGCAGAAGCAGCCCAGAGCCTTGGGAGTCTGAAACCCTGGAGATACCAGCTCGATCTGGAAAGCATTTATAAAAAATCGCACATTAAGAGACGTTGGAAGCAGTGTCGAGATATGCTTTATTGCTCTTGCTGACTTCGACCCACGCGACACCTACACAGCAACCGCAATACATGAAAAAATACAGGAAAATAAGTGAAAGCGATTGCGTTGTTTTGATGGGCTTGAGAACAACTGTTAAAAAGATAACCACGAAAAATGACTGGAGCCATTGTTGCAGCTGTTTGATGCGGATTTGATTTAGTCAACTGCATCAGGTAGCTCTTAAGGATCTAATTTATTTTATGACGTTACCTGTGTGGCCCTGAGCAAGGCCAAGAAGAGCACAGCGAAGGCCGTGGTGATGCAGGGAAAAGGGCTGTCCAACAGAATGTAGGCGGCCGCTCTATGCCACAGACCGGACTCGTTGTAGGGGTCGTGAAAAAGAAAAATAGGCCTGAGGACTCCCACGGCTACCAGGCAGAGATTCAAGGCCACGAAGTAACCCCGAGAGAAGAGCCTGGAGAAGGTGTGGAGACGAAGGATGTTGACTGTGCAGTAGGCCGCCAACAGGGCGAACAGAGTGCCCGAGAAGTAGACGTGCGCCTCCCACGCGATGGACCAGAACGACCTGGATGGAACCTCCTCTCGATCTGGTGGAACCGGAAGAGCCCGGTAGTCCGTATCTGTCTTAACAGTTACAGCGGTGGTAATAGTGGTAATGGAGGGCGACGGAGCAAATGCAGTGGTAGGCCTAATCGAAGTCGACGCCGTTGTTGTCGTCCTTGATGTTGTCGTCGTTCGCTCGTCGTTCCCCAGTATCCGGTCCAGGTGGTCCCCAGCGGTGTCCGGTTCCAGACCCAGAATGGACGCGTGGATTCTGGACCGATCTGAACGCTGTTGATAAAGGGTTTGTTTGAGGTCATCGGGCAGCCGCACTAGGACCTAAAGAACATATATATAATTAATATTTATAACATACAATCAATTGTTCAGTTGCTACAGGTTTCACGTGTTCAAGAGTCAGTTGATCTGTTCTTGGGTTGCAAGATCAAATATGGCAACCAGCTCACCTCCTGCGGCCTTCCAGTGGTGGCGGCACTGACGACTCCCACGCCTCCGCTTCTCCTGGGACTGTTGATGCTAAAGGTTGCGCCGTCGGATCTGGCGCTCCTGGCCGGCGCGTGAGGATTCTGAGCGAGAGACGCCGAGAGGAAGAAGCAGACCAAGGACCGCAGTGTCCTCATCTCTTTCTTTTATTTTACAGGAGATTCTGGTGTTTCCTTGCTCTGAGATATCCGAGTCTTCAGGAGATTCTTGGTTTCTTGGCACTCCGGGCTCTAACTCCGGCGTTGACTTTGTAGCCTTCGACAGGGACCAACTTTGGCATCTTCGTCTAGATGACGTTGTTCCCACAATTCTGTCTTCGTCATCGTCCAGTCCCAACCCGGCCACTTACTCGCGGGCGGTCGCGTTGGAGAACCCGGCCTCGGTGTCGGCCTCGGGTTTGGACATCTCGTTCAAGGAGGAGGTTTTGGCCCCTTTTTGTTCTCTTTTTTTACTTTTCCGACTCCGTCCGTCTCTGCTTTCTCTCTCTCCTCGGCTGGCGCAGCTGCGGCAGCTGCTTCTGCCGCCGCCTTCTGCCTTAGCCACAGAGACTGCCTGGCAGGCCTGTTCGGCCGCTCTCTCCATCGCCAAGCTGTTACACGGGCAGACAGGCAGGATGAGAATTGGAGAAGGAGGAGCAGAAATTTAACTGACACCAACAATGAGGAGCAGAGATGAAAGAGCAATAACCCAATGAATGAGAGGATCAGTGGCAACCCTGAACATTTAGCGGCGGCGGCGGCGGCGGCCGGCACGGCTGCTACACTTGCCCCGTTCACATCTTTTTGACGGGGTGACTCGTGAATGAATCATCAATCGCATCAGACAGACATTTTCGCAAGCGAGAAGCTAATTTTTGAAGGATTTGAGACAGATGAATTAATTGGATAATCCTGTCTTAGGTCCCTAATAGACCTCTGCGCATTTCTCTGAGGTAGCTGCTGTATTTTTTTGAGCACCCTGTCAGTGTTTTGATCTGACAAGGGCGGTCTGATGAAACTTCAAGATGGGACTGGAGCTAAGCTAAGAAGTCACACACTGAATCAAGAGCTCAGAACGAATGTCGAAGGAAATTATTTGAAAATCAAGACCCTAAGAATTGAGAATGTGGGAAAAATGAATTACAAACTTGTAACTAAACCAGGGGTTCCCAAACTTTTTGTACTGAAGTCCCGCTTTTTACTTTTAATATCCCTTCTGTACAAAAAAAAGAACTACTCAGAAATATGTACCTTTTGACCGGAACTGTGACGGAGAAAAAGTGTTTCATTTTCTTTGTGACATCTTTGCGTGCCACGAAAAACCCTGGCAGGCAGCAGTAGTGGCTCGAGTGTCACTGTATGAGAACCCCTGTATTTGAGAAATCAATCAGCTGATGCAAGTTTGTTTGCTTGAGTAATGGGTAGAAGTCGTGTAACTAAGTGCACTTTCTTCTCAAATCCTTAATGACGATCGACGAGTCCTACCGCGATTCCTGCGTCTTCTGCAGGATCATCGTCGGAAAGCAACCGAGTGAGTGCAAACTGACTTTTGTTGTTGCTAGATCCACACTGGCATGGATTTGACTTCGCCAGACTCTTCCTTGGAGTACGCGGACGAGGAGTTGGCAGCCTTCCTCGACCACCGGCCGGCTGGGCGACACCACTTACTGGTGGTCACGCGTCGACACATACGTTCAGTGACACATCTCTCCGGCTCGGCCGACGACACATCCTTGATCCGGAGGATGGAGGCCCTGGCGCGGAGGCTCCTCTCCGAGCGAGGTGCCGACATGTCTGACGTGCGCTTGGGCTTCCACTGGAAGCTTGTGACGGTCGGTCACCTCCACCTGCACGCGATCTCCCCCACCCACGAGATGTCCTGGCTCCAGAAGTTGGAGTTCTCCTCCTGGATTTTAGCATCAGTTGGCGAGACAATCAAAATGCTAGAAACTAAGAACAGTTAACCCAATTTAGAACAAATATTTACATTATCTTACATTGATGTGTCAGTGAGATGTTTTCGTGGCCGTGTACGGTCCTGGCCGTAAGTAATTGCGTCAAGCATGACGGCACCTCCTACGCTGTACTGAAACGTGTCGAGGTGGAATTTTGATGTGGAGCGGGTAGATGTGATCCTGGGACACAA
>JAAUXU010083761.1_pt1 | contig 16399 bp, 18 predicted proteins | sample 7278151 | NCBI WGS metagenome assembly JAAUXU01 (sample SAMN14350113, study PRJNA611818) | marine sediment metagenome | isolation source: surface marine sediment (1.8m) | place: French Polynesia: Moorea | collected 2018-08 | reverse complement strand
GCTGTTGCTTGCTCCAGAATTACACCCCACTGTTTGAATGACTCTTCTGGCACAAAATGTATGCCTTTAAGAGTGGCCAATATACTCTCCAGTGCGTCCTTTAGCTTCTCAGAGCTCTCCTTCAGCTTCTCAATGTCTATTGGGGAGTACAGCGACAGCGCAAAGTCATCCACCAGAGGGCAGACTTCTCGACATACTGACACGGCCAAGTCCATTTCCAGGCGGTCTGACTTGTGTTGCACTCTTCCGAATTGCTGTAAAGCTGACGAAGTCTTCTTGAGCAAATACCTTGCCACCTTGACCAAGCCAATCCCTGGCGGTACTAGCTCCATCTCTTCCTTGCTCCATGATTGCCCCAGCTCACTTAGGTCGCCTTCAGGGTCACTGGCACCCAAGCACTCTTGTAGTTCGTCAAACGCATCCTTGACCAACAACTGCTCTCGGTCTATGGCCTTACTGCAGGCCGCGGCGTTGTCTCTGCTGACTTCGCCATCGGCGATGCGCTTACTCGAGGTCCAAAGTATTCCTCCGACCTGCAGAGATGACGCTCTCTCGTGCTTCCCATCACTCCCCGCTTCATCCGCCAGCGCCGTCACCAGGGACAAGCAGTCTTCGAGAAGGGCACGGCAAGCGGCGCTGACCTCGGCGGTCACGTTTTCTCCCGCGTCAGCACCGAGCGCTAGAAACGCCGCAAGAAAGGTCACGGAGGCGTTCTCCAAGGCATTGGCTATCTCCACGGCGTCGGAGGTTGAAGGCGGGGGTGGATTCCTCCAAGCCAAGGCCACTTTGTCGGCCTCGTGACTCAGTCTGGCAGCGGCTGAACGGAGACCCTGGTAGAAAAGCTCCGGGTCACCGTCGCTGCTGGGAGCGAAGTTTGGGTTCTTGGCCTCTTCAAGTGTGTTGTTGAGATTCTGGGCTAAGTTCCTCAACACGTGGTCCGGCGACTCCTGGGCCATGACGAGGACGACGGAGCAGACGACGGCGAAGGTATGTTGACTTCCTTGAGAACTGATATGACAACAAACAAGCAGCTGACTCGGCCCGGCTGCTGTAGATCCCGATCATTGAAATGAATCAGTGATCTCACTGACGGGTCCAAAAGATACCACGGAATGAACGCTCGCAGCTTGCACCGTCACCTATGAGAAGTCACTATTTATGGACATTGTGCTATATTAATGTATCAGTCGAATGTCATAGCGCGGAGCAACTGTCTGACCCTCTACTCTCAAGTTTCGTCACTTCCTGCTGTCACCCTGACTCTCTCCGGTGAGTTTGCGTCAGACAAGAGTAAGGAGGAGAACAGAGGTGGCGCAGACTTCGTGCATGCCTACAACAGGCGGATGACGTTAGGTGTTGGGTGGAAAATTCCAATGTTATAGCAGAACTAAGCGCTTTTTTGTCACAAAGTAACAATATTGCAAGAACAGTAGTATCATATTGACTCTAGGGTCGTACGTTTAGGGTACGTCCCTAGCTTGACACGTCGTCGAGCTTGTCGACTCGCCTCCTCTTATTGTTGACCTCATCCACGTCAGGCTCGGGCGTCTTTCAGTTGGCCCCGGACATCGGCCCTGCTGGTATATTTAACTCGCGTTATCCTCATCACGTTGCCGATCGTTTTTTCTCGGACGACGGCCGAGAGGTACAGGATCTGCTCCCTCCTCTTCTAGAAGTACGAATGCAAGAGTAACTAGTAGTGGAAACCATGAATGTAGGAGCAGCCCCGACGGCGTCCGAGCAGAGGACGAGCTCGTGGTGGCCGAACTGCATGCGAGTACAGCGGTGCCGACGTCCAGCTGGGCCGACCTTAGGTTATTTTACAGACACTTCTGGAAATGATCCACAAAGCCAGCGTTAGGACTGGTCAACCAACCACAGGCCGAATCTTGCTCACTCCAACTGGGGAGGAGAGCGATAGCAGAGGACATGTACGTGTTCATGTGCTTCTACTCTGCGTACAGCAAGTAGTAACTGCAGGAAGTCTCGTTTGTCACCGACCACTCGATGACGTCACGGCACACGCGCAAGGGTGTTGATGGACTTGCGGCTTTGCTATCCCCCCAGCGTCAGCCGACAAAACTTTTCAGCTGATGTTCCGTGGCAGGCAGGTAGCCCGGTGACCACGCGGCAGTGTAGTCTCAGGAGTTTCGCTTTCGTCGTGTTCAGCTCGGCCGCAGCCACCATGCCAACGCTGAGCGTGGACCGTCAGGCGCTGTTTGAGGCCTTGGGCGTCACTTACACCGAGGAAGAGTTCGCCGACCTCTGTTTCGACTTCGGTCTAGAGTTAGACGAGGTAGAAGAAGACCCGGAGACGGGAAAGGTGACCTTTAAGGTGGACATTGGCGCCAACAGATACGACCTACTATGTCTCGAGGGACTAGCCAGAGCTCTCCTAATCTTCCTGGGAAAGTAAGGACTTAAATTTACGTGTGCAATACGTCCACGTCAGTGTTCGTGCTTAACTCCATCTCTCCAGATTGCAGGCGCCGACCTATAGATTGGTAGAGCCTGGTAGCGGCCGCAGACACAGGCTCTCCATAGAAAAGTCGACGTCGGCCGTGAGGCCGTTCTGCGTGGCTGCCGTGCTGAGAAACGTCTCATTCACGCAGGAGAGGTCAGTGAGGCTGAAGTGAACCGATCTCGTAGTTCCTTTACCGAAGAACTTCTCTGCATTGACTTTTAGGTACAACAGCTTCATCGACTTGCAGGACAAACTTCATCAGAACATTGCTCGCAAGCGGACGCTGGTGGCCATCGGTACTCACGATCTAGACACATTGGAAGGACCTTTTCGTTATGTCGCAGAGCCTCCGGATCAGATTAAGTTCAAGCCGCTAAATCAGGCCAAGGAGTTCACAGCCAGGGAGATGATGGAGATGTATTCAGTAAGTCGACTACTGGCGTAGCCTTGCAGAAGTCATAGAGATACTGAATTCTACATCCCCTCAGACTGACAGCCACCTCAAATCGTATCTCCCCATCATCAGAGACAAGCCCGTGTACCCGGTGATTTATGACTCTCGCAATATCGTGCTGTCCATGCCGCCCATCATTAATGGCGATCACAGCAAAATCAACCTGAACACGAAGAACGTGTTCATCGAGTGCACCGGGACAGACCTCCCTCGAACGAAAGTCGTCCTCGACACCCTCGTCACCATGTTCTCTGAGCACTGCGAAAAGAAGTTCGAGATTGAGCCGGTGGACGTGGTGGACCCCGATGGGATGACGCACACATACCCCACCTTGAGGACGAGAAAAGAATTTGTGGAGCGACAGAAGGCAAACAAATGCTGCGGCATCGACGTCTCGAGTGACACCATGGTGAAGCTGCTGAACAGGATGTGTCTGCCAGCCGAAGTCATTGATGGTAAGATACAGTCCATCAACCCATTCTAGACCAAAGCTAGACCAAAATCTAAACAGTACTTAACGTCTCTCCAAAGCTGAGCAAATTGAAGTGGAAGTTCCGCCTACGCGTCATGACGTCCTGCACGCGTGCGACATATATGAAGACTTGGCCATTGCCTTCGGCTTCAACAACATCTTCAAAACCCTGCCCAAAGCAATGACCATCGGCAAGCAGCTGCCCGTCAACAAGCTGAGTGACCAGCTGAGGGAGCAAGTAGCGCAGAGTGGATTCACCGAGGCTCTCACCTTCAGTCTGTGCTCCAGAGACGATGTGGCATCGAAGCTCAGGAAGGACATAAAGGACATCGACGCGGTGCACATCGCTAACCCCAAGACACTCGAGTTTCAAGTATGAACACTAACCACAGAGATTTGAGTCTCCTTGGTCCACTGCCTCATTTTTCTTTCTTTCAGATTATCCGTACGACCCTTCTGCCAGGGTTGCTGAAGACTATCCAAGCAAACAAGAACCTGCCGCTGCCGCTCAAGGTGTTCGAGATCTCCGACGTTGTCTTCCGTGACGGCAGCCGCGACGTGGGTGCGCGCAACCAACGGCAACTCTGCGCTGTCCTCTATCACAAGACATCAGGCTTCGAGACCGTCCATGGACTCCTTGATCGAGTGATGACCCTGCTGCAAGTACCACACCTGTCGGATCCCAGTGTCTCCTCAGCCGGATACTTCCTGCGGGGGTGTGAAGACCCCACGTTCTTTCCCGGTCGATGCGCCGAGGTGGTGGCCTTCGGCAAGGCCATCGGTAAGCTTGGAGTCTTGCACCCAGAGACGCTGGCCAAGTTCGACTTGGCACTGCCCAGTTCTGCTCTGGAGATAGACATAGAACCATTCCTCTGATGAACAAATGTTGCCTCGACCGCTTACCTATGACTTATTCCGGAATAAATCTCCAACAGCGCGGTCTTAAAAGGCCCTCTTCTCTGTTATTGTCGAGGAAGAAAGCATGGCCGCGACCGGCTGCTCCACGTTCAGGGCCACGGTGTCCATGATCAGGACCAAATTCTTCATAGCCTGAGATTCGAGCACCTGCGAGTCTGACTCCTCCTTGCGTTCGGGCGCGCACGTTTGTTTTGACTTCTCAGAGCAGCGAAAAGTTGCAAAACAGCAGAATGTAAACAAAGCGTGGAAAAAGGCAGACAGAGAGGCAGATATTGAACATCGACGTTTCCGTGGGGATCCGGGACGCGGACGGGACGTGGAAAGCTGACCGAGACGTCGTCAAGTGTGATCCGGTCCGCCCCGAGGACACAGGCCATGTTTCGGCCATTGTCGCTCTCTGCCACGAAGTTGAGACGGCCGCTGTCGTCGCTTCTCTGCCGCTCACTTTCCACGCCACCGACTCCGGCCTACTTCATCACGACGCCGATCTTCTACGTGAACGCCGCACCACACCTGGGTCACCTGTATACAGCGCTGCTAGCCGATGCCCAGAGTCGCTACCGCTCGCTCGCCGGACACGAGGCCTTCCTCTCCACCGGCACCGATGAGCACGGCGTCAAGGTGGAACGGGCGGCGGCCGTGGCCGGACTGGATAATGGGACGTTCTGCGACCGCGTCTCGGCCGAGTACTCGTCGCTATTTGATCTGTGCAGCGTCGGCTACGACGATTTCGTGCGCACGACCGAGGCCAGGCACGCTGAGACCGTGACGCGGCTGTGGCAGAGACTGGACGCAGCGGGCTATCTAAGAAAGAACTCTTACAAGGGTTGGTATTGCGTGGCAGATGAGACCTTTCTCACCGAGAGCCAGATTGACGTCAAGGAGATCGACGGCGGCAAGAAGCTGAGGGTGTCGACCGAGTCTGGCCATCCTGTAGAGTGGCAAGAAGAGGAAAATTATGTCTTCCGAATAGGGGACTTTAGGGAAAGACTGATCGACTGGCTCAACAAAAGCAAGGTTGTGTTTCCAAAGCTATTTAATTCAAGTCTAAGCTCGGCCTTGAGTGAAATGAACTTTCAAGAAGTTTTATCAGTGTCTCGGCCTCGCTCTAGGCAGAGTTGGGGTATCCCGGTACCTGGTGACCCGTCACAGGTGGTGTACGTGTGGCTGGACGCACTTGCGAACTACCTGACAGTCAGTGAAGAAGTCAATAACGTTCGCAGAAACAAGAGAGTCTCCTGGCCGGGAGACGTACACGTCATCGGCAAGGACATCCTGAAGTTTCACGCCATCTATTGGCCGGCCTTCCTTATGGCGGCGGATCTGGAACTGCCGAAGAACATTTTTGTCCACTCTCACTGGTTGGTGGACGGCAGAAAAATGTCCAAGTCGTCCGGAAACGTCGTCGACCCTCGCCTGCTCGTCGACAGGTTTAGCGGCGATGGTCTGAGGTACATTCTCCTCAGAGAAGGAGTGCCTCACTCTGATGGTAACTACAGCGAGCAGAAGATGATCAATTACCTCAACTCCGAACTGGCGAACACCTTGGGCAACTTGTTGGGCAGGTGCACGTCCAAAACCGTAAACACGAGCTCGTCGTGCCCAGCTTACAGCGATGAGGCCATGCAGAAGTATTGTTCCCATGAGGGTCTTGAAATTATGTCCAGTTTGGAAGAGCTCTCTTCAGAGGTGGCTTCGCACTATGAGCGGTTCGAGTACTACAAGGGAGTGGATCTCATCATGGAGGTCCTGAGAAACACGAACTCATACATTCAGAACGAGAAACCTTGGGAGCTGAGGAAGAATGCTAGTGAAAAAATCAGGTTGGACGTGGTACTGTACGTGGCGTTGGAGAGCCTCAGGATCAGCGGACTGCTCCTCCAACCGATTGTGCCTAAACTGTCTGGCAATCTGCTGGACAAACTGTCTGTGAAGAGCAGGATGTGGAATGACGCGGTGCCCAGCAAAAGCTCACTGGAGCGGCCGTTGTCCGACACCAAAGCAGTCTTTTTTAAAAGAATCACTGCATAATATTTCTTGCTCAATCTCCTTCGTCTTTTGCAGGACCATGAAGTTGGTTTCCATAGAAAAACAAGAGAGCTGCTTTCAACAGGTGTACCTGCAACCGGAGCTATTAGTGGAGAAAGGCATTCTGAAGCATTTCCACGCGATCTATGTAGGATTGGGGGAGCTCGAGTTTCTTTGCCGACCCACATACACTCCTAGTCTGTTCAACTTCAGCAAGATCAGTGCAGTTGTGTCTCGTCTCAGCGACTCCTCTTTGGCCAAGGATGACTTGAGAAGAATTGCCAAACACGTCAAACTTCTCCGCGACCACCATGTGGGCAATCAAGACCTGAATAGTGATCGACTAAAGCCAATTTTTCAGCGAAAAACTGCCCTTTCTGTTACAATCACAGTTCTCACGTCAAAAGTACGTGACACAGTAAGCGAGGATTCCATCAGAAACCTCCTAAAGCTGGTCTCCTTCGACGAGGGGTGTCTCATCGTGTTCTCGTCGCACTCTCGGGGCATCGCGACCGACGTGCACTCAGTTTTTGTGGAACAAGCGAAACATGATGGTGGTGAAGAAACGTCGAGGCCAGTGCTTAACGTGGACAAGGACACAGAGATCGTAGTCAAGAGACAAATGTGCATACAGAGAGTGTCAAGCCTTGCTGAGGTGGAAAGCAAATTCGTGAAGGTTGGAGGATTCCACAGACAAGTACAAGCCTTACATAGGTTACTGGCTCAACACAGGAGTGGATTCAAAGGAATTCTTCTGTCAGGACCCTCTGGATGCGGAAAATCCTTACTTCTGGAGAGGGTACGTTCATAAGTGGTTGCTATGGCATTATGCAGCACTGACAATCTCTTGTTATTACCATAGGTGGCTGCTGAGGCACGATTTTTCTTAATAACAGTCCACAGCTCAGACTTGCTGCGATCGGAGCCTGGTCTTACTGAGAATGACCTAGAGAGGCAATTTTCTGAGGCAGTGGAGCACTCTAGAGAAGGAAAGACCATCCTGTGCTTTGATAACATCGGTAAGAATGCACGCGAGGACTGCTGGGATAGTCCTATGATTCTACTTGATTTCATACTGTACCATAGTATATGTCCCCCCATTCATCTTTCAGAAGTGCTGTGCCCGCATGTGGAAGCTTCTTCCAAGCGCTCCGATCAACGCCGCGTGCTCTCCTGCTTGATCTCGCAGCTGGATACTCTCTACTTCGACCAGAGCTCGCTGGTTGTGGTAGGGGTGTGCACCAAACCTCAAGAGATGGACGTTGGCCTACGCAGAGCTGGCAGACTGCGGGCCGAGGTAGCCATCGGTGTTCTAGATGTGTCAGAGCGGGAGGAGGTACTTGGAGAGCTTCTTCCAATGAAGACGAATGAAGAGAGGCGGCTGGTGGCGGAAAACACTCCTGGATATCTGGCGGCAGACCTCAAGCTGCTGGCCGACTTGCTGCGTCAAGAGACAGAACGCGACCAAAACTCATGCAAAGTACTCGTTATGCCTTACTTGCTGCTTGTCGACATCTAACTGTTTCGTATCAGCAGATAACGCTTTCGTCGCTTCGATCCGTCCTGAGGAAGGCGCCGCCTTCTGGGTTCAAGAGCGGGTTGGGCATCGTCGAAGCCAGGCGTGTGGACTGGGACTCCATCGGTGGGCTGGCACACGTCAAAACCCTGCTGCGCAGAGCCATTGAGTGGCCGCTGAGGTGTCCAAAAGCTTTCCAAGCACTAGACATCCAACCATCGAAAGGATGTCTTTTGTATGGGCCTCCCGGTGAGTCCATCGTGTCCGTACTTACATGAATATGCAGGCATTAGCTTTCGATTTCAGGATGCGGAAAGACCAAGCTCGTGCGGGCCGTCGCCTCGATCTCTGGGGCGGTCTTCCTGTCTGCTTCCGCGGCGTCGATCTTCTCTCCCTACGTAGGCGACTCTGAAAAGGCCGTCGCCGAGTTGTTCAACAGGGCAAGGATGGCTGCGCCCTCTATCCTCTTCATTGATGAAATCGGTAAAGGAACGCTCTGCCTGCTATCCGACCTTCCCCGTCTCCATCTGTCACTATCTTAGATTCCCTGGTGAGCTCCAGGAATGAGAGCCGATCAAGCGGTGTGAAGGAGAAGGTGTTGTCAACGTTCCTGAACGAGATGGACGGGTTCGGACCCCGCAACAGCGCGTCCCAAAACTCTGGGGTGAGTACGAAGTACTGTACTTTATTATTGCCGAACAAGAGACCAAATCAACTATTAGATGTCGTACGGACTGTACAGTACACTTTAAGCCAGACACAGAACTCCATCAGTAGAAACTTCCAACATCAACAGTACTTGGAGTACAGCGTTATAGGGTTTGACAGTGCTCTCTCTTTCACTATGGTACTTAGTTAGGTTACCCAAAATGATAGTTTTTGGCCAGTTCTGCAGATGATAGTCGATGCACACCTGTCCAAAGGACAGCGTGCTTCACCTGCGCAAGTGATAATTAAGAGTGTTAGGTCAGAAATTCAGGTATACTCAAGTAGTTCAGCAGTAATGATCAGTGGGTTGGAAAATGCAGTGGAAACTACCTTTGACTACCCATCGCATTTCCATATTGTACTTGACGTAGGTGTAGAAAACGGTTCCATTAGTTGGATTATTATCTCAGGAGAACACGATACACGGTTTCATTCACTTGACCTTGCCGCTACCCAACAGCTCCAGCTTCGTGGAGAGAAAATTGTGCACGGTGAATACGACAACCTTGGGGTTGACTTGAAGAACAAACTCTTCCTCCTCGTCCTGACCTCTGAATTGCAGCCAAAGGAGCTTGGCGCCGTCGTCATTCGACGAAACGAGGTCGTGGTACGGCTGCTCCCATAGCTCCTCCCCGGTGGAAGCGTCCACCAGAGAGAAACCGCGCTCCACGTGCACTCGTAGCACGCACCCGCGGCTGCCTTTGTAGACACACGGTGTCTCCAGCTGGCCCATGTTCTTGGAAGCGTACAAAGTGCCGCTAATCAGAGACGCCAGCCAAGCCTTTTGTTCGGACTTAGCCAACGTCTGGAAGACGTAGCAGTGCACACCATGGTCACCGCCGTAGCGCAGCGCGATCCGGTTGCTCCCGCCGCTGCCTGCTTTTTGGCCGGCAACAGTGGAGTCGTCCGGACAGAGCACTCGAGTCTGGACCAACCTGATCTTTTCCCTTGGGGAGGACCAATCCTTGACGGTCCAGGGTGCGGTGTCCCAGAACATTAGATGCTCTTTCGTCTGACCTACGAAGACATTCTGCCAGCTGCCACTAACGCCACCCCCGGCGTTGTCACTCATGCCGCTGTCAAAGCTGGTCTCTGACGAATAGGAGGATGACTTGTCGAGTAACTGAGTCATCCAGCCCATGCGATCGACGTTGAGTGGATTCGGCTTTAGCAAGTTGGCCTGAATGACTGCCTGTTGGGAGGCTGCTTCCAGCGCCGACAGGAGCGCGACGAACCAACGGTCTACTTCATTGGCGTTGGCCCTGGCCAATATAGAGCGGCGGCGGTCAGGCGAGTGCAGCTCGAAGGTGCAGTTGCCCTCGAGGACATTGGTGTCGCGCGTTAGCAGTGCCAGCTTCAGCGGAGTCCACTTCATCTCTGAATTCGGTGACTGGAAGTCCTCCTCGCCACTGGCCGCCGCGGCTGCCGCCACGCCGCTCAGAAATGGGGGGTTGTTGTCCCACCCAACGTCCGACAGAAGCATGGCCTTTTGGAAGTAAGGCGTAACCTCCTTCATGTACTTCACCTCTAGCACAGCTCGCTGCTTCGTGGCCTTGAGCGTTCGTACGGCCTCATCATGGGTAGCGTTCCGCAGATCATATCCGTCCACGCTGACAACGGCGTCGCCCACATGTAGCTGTCCAGTGGCAGCTGCGGCCATCCCGGGGAATATCTTCGAGATGAGGATCGGCATCTTGTTCTCACGGCCTCCTTTGATCGAGATTCCCAGGCCATGGGCGCTCTCTGTCTTGACTACGGGCACAGACCGCTTGCCGTCTGGAATTTGCTGTGACTTTTCTCCTGCGTTGGCTGTGAGAGGTCCGTCGGACTGTTCTTCGTTGAGGGCAATGCCGAAGTGGCCTTCGCTGATACATCCAGTAGCAGAGTACCATTTGGTCTTCATTAAGATCTCGATGGGTCCGCTCATTGTGACGGACCCCGACGACGACGAAGACGGCGGCGGCGGCGGGTCGCTGTTGTCCTTGTTCGCCGAAGAAGTCATGATTGTGTCAGAGGTGATCACGCAGTCAAGACGATAGCGTTGTGTGCTTTCTCTCACGCTCAAGCCAACTAATTAATCTTTGCCTCAGGACGCCTTTAAATTTGCATATCTCAAATATGCTCGCCCGGCGCTACTGTTTTCACTCGTCCGCAATCAGGGTCCTCGCAGTATCTCTCACCTATGTCCTCTGTAACCCCCAGCTCTCTGCGGCTGGCTGATAAGACGACATCTCCATCACCTACTCGCGTCTCGTGTCCTTTGTGCGGCATGGCCGCCGAGGCCGCCAACTCCCGGAGGGAGCACAGCTGTTGCTTGGCAGCGCCAGCCAAGGAGGACTTGCGCTCGCTGTTCGGGATCTTGTACCTTGGCTAGCTGGGCCGCAGCAACGCAGTCGTTTAAGTACACATTGAAGTTGGTGCTGGTCCTGGTGCTGGTGCTCTCGTTTCTGCTACTGCTGGCGGTAGCTGTTGCAATAGCGACAGCAGAGAAGGGGGCAGCAGCAACAGAGGAGGAGGAGAGCAAGCGGGCGTGCGAGCGGACGAGCGTACGAGTGAGAGAGCAGTAGCACTTGGCACGGAGGAGTTTGCTGCTGCTGGCTTTGATGTGCATGTACAGACAGTACAGAAGTGATGAATGCGTACGAATTTGGACGTAAGCACGGTATGCATCATTACAGGAGGGCCACTGTCAGCGTCGATTTCACTTTGGGGATGAAAAAGAACACGGCTGCGAAGGTACTGTCCGACATCACCTTGGCGCCGTTGTAGTGTGCCTAAGCCATCGACTCGAGGGGGCCTTAAGAGTCGGTGGCCAAGAAATATTCACGTAGGGACTGAAATATGGGGAAATGCGTGTGGAATGGAGGCACCAAATATTTTTCTTTCATCATCCTTGACAAGTCCTGGCCCAAGTGAGGGTTGAAAGCATTAGAAGCGGATCATTTGGAGTCAACTTCCCTGAAATCAACCTGGAAGAGGAGAGGGCGAGAGCGCGTGTGTTGTCATCAAGAGTGAAGAGAGTTCTCATCTCTCCTCTGAGTATGTTCAGGACATTTTGAGGAATGCTCTGGGCTTTCCTCGTTAAGCAAGGAGCTATGGAGAGAGACGAAAAAGCTTGACTACGTTGCAATGAGAGTCCTTGGGAGGGATGAATGTCACCTCATCCAGGACGCCTTCCGAGCAACCCGCGTCTGCCCTCTGTATGGATCTCAATCCAAGCTATGTGAGCTGTTTATTCAGTAGGTCCGTGGCCTTTAAAGAAAGAACCGATTATGGCTTCTTAGATCTACGCCGCTATATATAGAAGGAGAAGGAAGAGTGATGAGAAGTTTAGAGAAAAGAGGTGATACAGGAGTTATCATCTTCCAAGTTGTCAAGATCTGCTACGCGTATTCGTTTGTACGATCGGAGCTTAGAGTAGCTGCTATAGCGAAGAATCCACTTTCTTTCAGGCAGTGATGGTGGTTTGCGCCACCAACCGACCTCGCATGTTGGACGACGCCCTAGTGAGGCCAGGGAGGTTGGACCAGCTCGTCTACGTCCCGCCGCCAGATCGAGAGGCCCGGGAGGAGATTCTCCGGTGTTGCACACGCAATATGAAGCTGGCCGAAGGTAACGACTGCACTGTCTTGATGCCGTGCAAGAGATCTGCATTAGTGGGTGCGTCCTTTCTTCCTCAGACGTGGACCTCGCTGCGCTCTCCTCGGAGCTATCCATGTTTTCTGGAGCGGACGTGGAGAATCTCTGCCGAGAAGCTGGAATCGTTGCTCTGACCGACCGCGGCATGGATGAGGACCTGGTTAAGGCCCGCGACTTCGCCAAGGCCAGGGCCAGTCTTAAGCCTTCTCTGACGAAGGAGATGCTCTCGCAGTTCGAGGAGTTTGAGCGAAGACTTACTAATAGATGACAAGTTACCTAACGGCTTGCTGATCTGTGATGTTCGCTCGTTCGCAAATAGTTGGCCTGAAGACTTTTCTCTACCCGCTCATGATCCTCTGAGCGTACATATGTATTGTATCCTCCAACGTGAGGAGTGCCTACCTTACCTACAGCTACGTGCTTTCTATCCTTGTGCGAGGGGCGATTTACTCGAGGTGTTTACATTAGCTGTATAAACGTCTCCAACCGCACCTCGCCTCACTTCCTCCAGCAGTAAGAGCTCAGTCACCGGCATGGCGGCTCAGAAGGAGGAGCCGCGGAATTACTACGTGTCAGAGGTGATGCTGACATGGGCTGGCATGACCGAAGAAGGTACCAATCGATAAGGACGTGTTACGTAGGTAGACGCAAGTCTTCACTTTGCGACCCATCAGCGCCACGTACTCGATACGTCATCCCTGCCGACTGCTCCTACTCCTCCGCCATGGCGTTGCGCCACACGGGAGTCCGGCAGCCGTCGACGGCGATGACGACGACGACGACGACGACAACGCAGCCGTCGCTTTCATCCGGGACACGTCGAGAATTCGCAGCGAAAACAATCTCGCGAGTGTTGACGCGGCTGATGAGTCAAGAGCGAAAGGGCTGAGTCATGATGTTCCCCAGTCGCGCCTACTTTATTCTCACGCGCAAGGTAGAACACTATAAAATGGTTAAAGAAAAAAGATCTGTCTGCTCCTTCTCGGCCTAGCTCATTGCCAATCTCGTCATCTCATCCCTGACAGAAGCTTCTCTGGACTTCTTCTCCATCCCAACGATCCTGTCTTAACCAAGAAAATGATTCCGGAGGCTGAAGAAACCATTAGAAGAAAGGTGGATGAGGGTCTACTTATACATAGCTAGGTGAATTATAGTATCACATTTTTCCAAATGAACATGAAACTTGACGGCAATTGCTCTCAGTACAGTAGCGTTTTCTTGCGTCCTCTTCTTCTACATATTGTGATTGATTTTTTTAATGTTCAATCCTCCCCGGAGGTCTTTAATCAGATCAGCAGATGAGACTTCAAGCATCACCTCGATGTCAACCTGGAGAGCAACGTGGTCAACGTGTGTGCGTTCTGCTGGATGTTGTCTGTACCTAGTATTCTCTTTTCTTCTCTTCTTCTTCTTCTTAGCAAGCGCAGTCCCCGTTGGGATTCCTCCTCTGTGCATCAGGCTGGTTGAGTCTGATCTGATCTGGGAACTGGTCCGGGAACGCATCCTCAGTCTCCTGCGCCAGCGCGTTCTTGGCGATCGTCTGGAATGCCTGCTCGACATTGATGGCCTCCTTGGCAGAGGTCTCGAAGTAGGGAATCTCGTTCTTGCTGTGGCACCACTGCTGCGCTCGCTTGGAAGAGACCTGCGTGCATAAAGGAACCGTGATGTGAATGACTTACTCATATGGGCATAGAACATCCTGTCATTGAGAGCTAGTCATGGTTTACCCTTGGACCCTCGAGGCGCGTGCTCAAGTCCAACGACACTTACCGTCCTATTCTCCAGGTCGAGCTTGTTGCCCAGCACTACGAAGGGAAAGTTGTCCGGGTCCCTGGGCGACGACTGAATGAGAAATTCGTCTCTCCACGAGTCAAGCGACTTGAAAGATGCCGGAGCCGTGACGTCGTAGACGAGAACGCAGCAGTCAGCCCCGCGGTAAAAGGCGACGCCCAGTGATTGGAAACGCTCCTGCCCGGCCGTATCCCAGATTTGCATGGTCACCAGACGATCGTCCACCATTACCTCCTTAGTCAGGAAGTCGGCGCCGATCGTCGCCTTGTACTGGTTCGAGAACTTCTTGTTCACATACTGGTTCATCAGTGAGGTCTTGCCCACACCGGAGTCACCCAGGATGATCACCTTGAGCAAGACCTTCTTGCGTACGGGTCCCGTACCCCCGGTTGACATGGTGGAGACAAAGGAGCACAAAGAATTGTGACTGAGAAAGGAATGGATACACTCGAGGCCCAAGAGTGCGGGCAAGTCTCGGAGGTTTCGGACGGAGACGGCTCTCCCGGGATCGAAGTCGAGGGAGGTCGTGGAGACCGAGAGGGAGTTTCTCGCTGAACTGCTTCGCAGTTATCGCTGTCACCACCGTGTAGCACCTCTTCCTTCTGGCTGCTCTTTCTTTCTTCTGCTCGTTCCATCAGGCGCTGCCAGAGGCCGCCAACTCCGCAGCAAGAAAATCTGCGTTTCCCGCCTCCCTCAGGCACCTCGGACGGCTCTGCGGCCTCTGACCTCGATCTGACAGTCTTGGGAGTCAAAAACGATGGAGGACAAACCGCTGGAGCGCCCAATCTGTCCGGTGCGCGTTCCGGAACCCAAAACCTCCACCGTTCGGACCCTCAACACCTGGCAAGACTGTCTCTGTTGGCACATCTTGTAGCTAGGGCAACTGGTCTGAGTAGGGCAGCGACGGCGGCTACGGCAGCGACGGCGGCCAGGGCAGTGCAGGGAGTGGCAGAAGAAGCAGCGTGTGACGTGAACAACTGCTCTCTTTCTTCTACGCTGCCTCCACCAACAGCGGGTGGCAGTGCAGAACAGCCATGCACAGGTACAGCAGGCAGTTGTAGTTGTTTCAAACATTACCCGCCCTGCGTCACTCCGGTTTCCACTGTCGACGTCAACGACTTTGTTCGCGATGGCTAGCCGCCGTTCCATGGGGACGAAGAGGGCCGCGGCCGTGGCCCCGCGACGCTCCAGCAACATATCCTCGGCACCCGGCATTCCTGCTGCCCTCGTACCAGAGCCCCCCGGCTTGAGCAGTGCCGTAGCCGGCGGCCACAGGACCTCTTCGAAGAAATCGCACATCCCGCGACCGCCCGCTTCGTCCTCCGGGAGGGCCACGGCCGCTGCTCCTGTCCCCACACGCGGGAAGCGCAGCATAGCGACACCTCAGTTTAAAAGCAGGTACGAACGTTGTTCATTCCGTACATGTACGTGGTGCGCAGCAATTCATGGTATATGTGTCTACGGTAGGGATCTGGGCGACTAGAAGTGTTACCGTTGCTATTATCTCCATGTTGCGTTGCAGGGTCAGCAGCCGCGGCGGATCCGCGCCTTCGACGGCCTTCACCCCGACACCTCGTCGGGTGCTGCAGGCGCAGCAGAATTCGATGAACCGTTTCTCTATGAGCGGCCGTGCCCAGGGGTCGACAATCGGAGCCAAAGCCTTTGAAGACAGCAGGCCTTTGGAGGACAAGGGGTGGCAGAAGAAGGCCAAGAAAGACCTGATTGACTTCCTCAATGACGAGACAGTTTTTCCCAAGAAGCTGTCCGAGACTGACTTTCCACCCTCTGTGGCCCTCTTCAAGACCATCTTCGAGTTCTTGGTGGGCTACTTGATCCCCGACTACGACGTCAGGGCTAAGAAAGATCCGCGACCATTTGAAGCTAAAACCCCGGAGCTGCTGGCAGAAATCGGCTACCCGGTGAAAGTTTTGTCCTCGAGCCTAAAGACCACAAGTTCTCCACACTCTTGGAAGACTATTCTGGGGGTTCTCAATTATCTTCATGACCGTGTCAAAGTCTTGGACCAACTGCAGGAGGGGATCAAATCCCTGGGCTTCCCCAAAGTGGATGAACATGGCTTTCCGCTCGAGGGGAGGGCCGATGACGAACTTGTCTACGACCATTTCGTTCACTGCTACCAGGCTTTCAACAATAATCAGGACAGGTATGATGATGAGCTTGACGAACTGGAGGAGGAACTGGAGGCTGGCAACAACTTCAATCAGGATGTCATCAGGCAGCTACAGCAAGACACGGCCAAGTATACGGATGAGCTTCAGGAATTGGAAGCCTTTCCTCTGATGTCAGATAAGCTGCAGGCTGACCGCGCTACCAAACAACAAGATCTTGACAAGATGAACTCTTTCAAAACACAGATGGTGGCCCACGTGCAGTCGAAGGAGAAAGACT
>JAAUXU010067591.1_pt1 | contig 16401 bp, 22 predicted proteins | sample 7278151 | NCBI WGS metagenome assembly JAAUXU01 (sample SAMN14350113, study PRJNA611818) | marine sediment metagenome | isolation source: surface marine sediment (1.8m) | place: French Polynesia: Moorea | collected 2018-08 | reverse complement strand
CTCCCAACGCCCGGGGCCCGCCCCCCCGCCGACTGAGCCGCGGGCGCCCGGTCGTGGGGCCGCCGGCCCGCGCCCCAGGGGCCTCCGGAGCGGAAGGGGGGACGGAAGACACACAGAGAATAAGAAGAGAGGACGCAGCGAGCGACAAGAAAACTCGTTAGTCGAAGTGGGCGGAGGGTAGCCCGAGCGACGACGACGCTCAACAAAAAGAGGAGAAGAAAGAATCGTGTAAAACTTTCAGAAAGTGGAGAAGAGAGAAGAGAGACAGAGCGCACATAAATCGGAGCTATTCCATCCCTGATTTACCATCAATTCATGACGAAGAGGACAAAGTGCGTCGGAGGAGAAGAAAACTTTTTTTACTACAGAAGTGATTGGGTCGGGGGTCGGGGGGATTGAGGGTGGGTGGGGATTTACGTAGTAGGGAAATGGGCGCAGTGATTATACGAAAGGGTTTGGCGGTGCGACTTTCGAGAGTAGGCAGGTGATATTGAACTTTCCTGCAAAGTGCGGCGGCGATCCGGCCTGACCTTGCCTCTGTTCTTGCTTTATTGTGTTGACTCTGGCTCTGCCTCCGCGGCGGATGCAGATATACGTGAAAGAGCAGCAAAAGCGGAGGCGAGGTCGAGGGAATATATCAATGCGGTGGTGGAGAACAAGCGCCAACCATTAGCTCAAATTGCTTTATGGGGAGCATAAAGTGGGCTGTGTTATAAACCTTGGTAGTACCATCGTAGGAGGAAGGACACCATGGCGTCCTTCCTGTTCCCCTCGCGGGCCTCCGTCTTCTTGGTGCTGATCCTATCCGACCTCCGTCGAGGGGCGGGAGGAGTGCTCACCTCATCACCGGGAATGGATGACAACCATATTGTCAGGTTGGCATCTTCTTCCTCCTCCTCGTCCACTTCGAGAGCCCACGCCGCGGCGGGGGGAGGGTCAAAGTGGAAGGGAGGAGGAAAGGTATGGAAGGACAACTGCGATGATTATGTGGTCGTCGTTTCACCCAGTTCCAAAATTTACTTCTCTAGGGCCGGCGACTCCGCATTGCCTTTCTTTTAAACGCAGCCATAAAAATGATTGCAGATCCTAATTAGAAAGCGTTTTCATTTGCTCATTACCCGTGGCTCTTTTCCCGTTTAGTCAATCTCCGGCGGTGGCGCGGGCGGACGGGGCGACGACTTCCTCCAGCAGCCCGTGTCCATGTCCAACCCCGAGCTCAAGCTGCTGGCGTTTGACGAGGATTACGACTTCAACCTCCCCCCGCCGCCGGAGGAGGAGGGAAAGCCCGTCAACGTGGACGTATCGCTCAACCTGAGAAACATACTACAGGTACATACATGAGAATTACAGTTGAAGAGAACCTTGCAGATCTACTTCTAGATGCTTCACGATATTGTATTGTCCTCTTTCCCCATTTTCCACCCATTTTGAGGGAGGGGAAGATTTTGACAAAAAAGGAGGGAGAGAAAAACCCAGTTCTTACTGTCGTAATAATTTTCCCCCGCGTTCCGCTCGGGAAAGCAGAAGAAGGCAAAAAAGAAGGCCATTCCTTCGAAATAAAGGGGGCTGCGATGCATCTTTCTTTTTTTGCCATTCCCTCACGCTTCCGCAGTTCCGAATGCTGAAAGCCTTCCCTCCTCTTTCCTTCTTATTTCCAGGTCAATGAGATCACGCAGATCGTGACCATGGAGCTGTCGGTGCGGATGCTGTGGATGGACAAGCGGGTGAGGCTCAAAGACGAGGCGCTTGCAGGGGAGGAGGGGTACCTCACGCTCAACCCCAGGCTGGCGAGGTACATCTGGGTGCCGGATCTATTCATCGACCAGGCCAAGGAGCTCAGGGAACCAACCTTCCACGTGCTGCCGGCGTCATTGAGGGTCTACAAGTGAGAGAAAGTTGTTGTTGTTGTTGTTGCTGCTGCTATTGCTGTTGCTGTTGTTGTTGTTGTTGTTGCAGCTGCCTCTGCCTCTGTCTTTGTTGTTGATGCTGCTGCTTCTGTCTCTGTTGTTTTTGTTGTTGCTGCTGCAACTGTTTCTGTCTCTCTTGCAACTGTTGCTGCTAATGCTTCTAATAATGCTAATGCTGCTAATTTCACCACTACTGCAGCAATTTGACAGAAATAAAACGAACGAATTTTACATTTTTATCAGGAGCGGAATAGTCCGGTACTCTGCCCGCGTCAATTTCGACGTGGCGTGCAACATGGACTTCCACGCGTACCCTGGCGACAGCCAGCTCTGCGAGGTCAAGTTCGAGTCTTTTGGCTACACCAGCCGGCAGCTCACCTTCCGGTGGTCAAACGAGACGTCGCACGTCAACGAGAACATCTCCCTGGCCCAGTTCGACCTCTCCGTGTCCATGGTCAACAGCTACAACACCGACTACTACGACGTCAGCTACCCGGGCCTCATCCTAAAGCTCTCCATGGCTAGAAAGCTCAACTACCACCTGGTGCAGTCTTACATCCCCTCCACCGTGTACCTGACCGTGTCATGGCTGGCCCTCTTTGTGCCGCCGCAGTCGGTGGCAGAGCGGCTAGCCATGGCCATGACCATCATGCTCACCCTCACCACCATGTTTGCCTCCGAGAGACAGAGCGTGCCACGAGTCAGCTACATCACCTACCTCGACGTGTGGATGCTGACGTGCATCCTCTTTGTCTTCCTGGAGCTGGGGGAGTTCACGCTGGTGCTGCACCTCATCCGCAACAAGCGTGAGAGCGCCGTGCCCAAGGTGGAGAGCGCGGCTAAGGCGCTTCTCCCGCTGCTCTTCCTGGCGTTCAACGCCGTCTACTGGTCCCTGGTGCTCACCTCAGCCACGGTGTTCTGAACACTCTTTCTGGTGAAAAGTTGATTTTATCGCGAGAAGGAAATCTGAACCATTTCAGAGAAAACCTGTGGATGGGAGATCAAACAGCTTTTTTGGGGAAGTGATTCTCGACTTTGAGAGGATCTCAGAGGAGTGAGCGCATGCAAGAGAATGCAATAAAAAGTTACCCAAACTCTTGCAAAGGTGTTTTAAGCACCGTGACTTCAACGAAAACCGCATTGTACGTAAAAAATCGGTTTGATTTTTTAGGTTTTATTCAGGTAAAGATTTGTGTTTTTGTCAATTCTCATAGCTTTTTTAATGGCTTTTATGACGGTACCGATTGTACCGAACAGGTATAATATTGGACAATCAACATGGTAAGTATCGGTATCTACGCAGTAGAGAAAAAAATCATTTGTTGCTAAATTATGCGAAGCTGTTTGCTTGTAACGCTCCGTTCAGCCCAGGATGAGCTTCTCCGTAACGTAAAGCACCGCGCTGGAGGTGGTGAGTATGGCCTTGACGGGGACGCCCTCGATCTCCAGCGAGTCTCCCTCGCCGAAACTGAAGTTGAGCGTCCTCCCGGCCACGGTGGAGACATCCAGGCCGCCCTCGGACCTCAGGCGAGCGTCGGGGTCGATGCGTTGGGAGATTATCTACAAGAGAACCGTCGTAAAAACAATTGGGAACATATTTCGGAAAAGAATAAATAACTTTGCCATGAAGAAGTGCAGAAGCATCATGATCATCACCACCAACAACAGTGGCAGCAACACCAACAAGACAACAACCACAACCATAACCAGGCAACTCCTTAAGTTGTCTAACAATCTCACCTGATATCCGAGGAAGTGTCCATTGAACCTGGAGAAGGGGAAGCCCCTCATCCTCTGGAAGACGTCGTCCTGGACGGTGACGATGGTCTGCATCTTGTCGGCGCTGACCGGGTTCTCCTTCCACGGCTGGACAAAGTCGTCCCACACGTGGAAGATGGTGGTGACGCCCTGCGCCGCAGCCAGTCGGATGATGGCGGGGTCCCGCGCCGGAAGAGAGGTCATCAGGCTGAGGAGCTCGCCCTCGCCCCCGTCCTCCTCCTGGGCGGCAGCCACCACGTCCTGCGGCCAGCGCCGCGCCGGCCACCCCACCAAGGCCAGGACAGAGTGTGAGGGGGAGAATCGCTCGGCCAGGTCTGAAGTGGCGCCGCCGGAGCCAGGGCGCAGGCTGGCACGGCCGCCGTCCATGGTGACGATCTCCGTGGGGGGACCGGTCTTGCCGTATCTGCAGAAAAAAAGAGTTTGATTTGGTGGGTAATTTAATTGAATTCGTAATTACCGATCAAGAAGATTCCGATAATCAAAAACTAATATTTTGCAAAATCTATATACGTGAAAATATAAAGGAGGAAAAACATTGGATAGACAACAGCAGGGAGGGGTAGGGGTGAAAAATGCCCACAAGTTCATCTCCCTCAAACTGAGCCTTTTTGCCTATAATTACGAGACGTTAAAAAGGAAATAATGTTTTCCTTTCTCACTTTTGCCTGGCCAACGATCCCAGCACCGCCCCCTTCAGATCTCTGTCCGAAACCGGAGAGCGAAGTCTCTCCACTCCTTCGATTGTTGTTGGAGGTAGAATCACCAGAGAATCATCTATTAGTTTCAAAGAAAAAAATTTTCAAAATTGTTTTTTTCATTGTCTAAACGATCATTTTGAAATGTACCTTCGACTGGACACGCTGTCCTGCACTCGGCCTCGCTGACAAAGGCCGATGCCGATGCCTGCGGCGAGCACCCTTCCCTCTCGGAGTGGAGGCAGCGGCCCGACTCGGTGTCGAAGAACCAGCCAGCCCCGAAGGAGCCCTCGGAGCCGCACTGGAGGACGTCAGGCTCGCAGAAACCAGAAGTGTCTATTCACAAGACGATCAATAAAAAATCATCTACTCTACCGCACTAGATTTTTTTAAAAGAATTGTTATTACGCACCACTTGTGAGCGGCTGGCTCTTCTCTTGAGGTGCCCTCCCATCCTCCACCGCCTCTGAGACCAACTCGACCACCCCGCACGTGACCCTCCCCCCTGCGTTTCCCGTCTTCTTGCTCCCCTCGTCCCCTCCCTCCCCCAGGTCGTCCTCCCCCGCGTGGACCACGAAGGCCCTCCCCACGATGCCGTGCCCGCCAAACAGGCTGACGTGTCCGTCCGACAGCTCCACTTCTGCCCTCCCGTCCGCCCCCGCCTCCACGTTGCCAAGGTCGCCCACGTGCCTCTTGGGGGAGGAGGGAGAGCTGTGGGTATAAGCAAGAGGATTGTAGTGGCCACCTGCGTCCTTGCAGCCGTTGCCCAGTTTTCCGTCCATGTGGACGTGGAAGCCGTGCTGGCCCCTGGAGAGGCCCTCCAGCGCCCCGCGCACCTCCACCTCGCCGTCAGGGCCAACCTGGCTCAGGTAGATTGAGCCGGTGACATCGCCGGAGCCACCGGTGAAACGCACCTGTATAGCAAAATACAGTGATGCCCAGAAAGGCGTTTCAGTAGTTACTTCTGTGTTGCTTTTTGGATACACGTACTTTTTGTAGGACTGTCAAAGTAGGACGTAGATACAAGTGAGGGATAGGACTACATCAGGAAATAGCCCATGATTCAATATCTTGTATGGTTTAGGAGGAGTAGTGTTGCAAAAATAACTTATTTTCTGAAATTTCCCCCAAAATAGTGTAAATTTTAAACTTTGCAACACTACTCCTCCTAAACCATACAAGATATTGTTTCATTTGTTATTTTCTGATGTAGTCCTATCCTTCACTTGTATCTACATCCTAGTTAGACCAACATTTGTGAAACATCTAATTGGGGAATCAACAAAGTTCATGGCCAGTACGTTAATACGGGTATCGCTTTAGATGAAAATACCCCCCATCAATTAGTTTTCTTTTAATTTGTGGCCTACCTCGGCCGTCCTGGTCTTGATCTCCTCCTCTAATGCCAAGCACTTTGGGTTTGCATCCCCGATGCTCACGACCAGCCTCAGCCCCATCCTCTCTGCCTCAGGGTCCTCGAAGTAGAGACTCCCCTCGTGACCCATCTCAACCCCGATGGAGGATGAGAGGAAGAGGGCGGCGTCGGACCCCGGGGGGAAGGAGCAGGATCCCACGTCCCTCATCAGGATTGCTTTGGTCAAAGAGGAGGAAGGAGAGGCCGACTGGAAGTCCTCCTCCTCGTACTCCACCTCGTTCTCCTGGTCCATGTGCAGTACGATCGGCGCCAGCGGACCCCTCTGAGATAGTCTGACTCCTGCGTTGGAGAACACCTTGACGGTCTCCTCCTGCCTGACGACCCCGCACGCCACCCTCCCTCCGGCGTTGCCCGTCTTGAGGCTGCCCTCGTCGCCGCCCAGACCAAGGTCATCCTCTCCAGCGTGGACCACGAAGGCGCGGCCCAGGATGTCGCTGGCGCCGGTGAACAGGGAGGCCTGCATGGTGTGGGATTCAACAATAGTTGTAGGCAATAACAAAATTTGTAACTTGCTTTAACAGCAGCAAAAAAATGGGGACAGAATTTGTTGGTGAATTTCTTACCTGGTGGTCAAACCCTTCTACGACCGCGTGCCCGTTGGCGTCCGCCTCAATGTTTCCGAGGTCCCCAACGTGCCTAGCCTGCACATCGGGAGCCCCGTGAGTGAGCTCAAAGGGGTTGAAGTGCCCGCCCGCCGCGCGGCACCCGTCCGCGGTGTCCCCAACCTGGTGGATGTGGAAGCCGTGGAGGCCGGGGGAGAGGCCGGTCATTCTCCCGCGAATAAGGACCGGGCTGGAAGGAGAGGCCTGGCTGAGGACGAGGCGACCCACCACGTCCGAGGGGGAGGAGCCGCTCACAAGGGAAACAGTGGCCACAGAGCCTAAAGCAAAGAAAATTAAATACGGAATGTTCATAGCGAACAGGAAGTAGCATTCATGGCTACCGCATTTCTCTTATGAAGTTATGATCAACAGAGGTCGGAAGAGAAAAAAATCATCGTACACAAACTATTACGATGTTTTGCCCACTAAAAATACTTTGTGGAAGAAGATATTGATAACATTCAATGCAATGAGTTATAATAGGTAGCAGCGTGCGCTAATCGCCATGGACCCCTCATTTCTCTGGTGACGGACGCTCCATCGTATAACCCGTCGTTTCCGCTTTCAATTAATGCGCTTGTCTTACCCGAGAATTCTCCGCACACTTTGGCGCACTCCGCGTACGTGTCGAACACGTTGACTGCGGCGACGGAGGCTGAGCAGGAGACTGGGCGGCAGAAGCCTGAACGGGGGTCGAAGCGAAAGCCGTCAGAGCGATCTTCCTCGCTGTCTCCGGCGCCAACAACGGAGCAAACGGTCTCGTCCAGGGGAAGGGAGCACAGAGCTGGCCTGGGAGCTGCAATGAACAACAGTATTGTTTTCTTTGTCTTTTTATAGAGAGATTTACTTAATTTACCTTCGTCTTCCTGCTTCAAAGGCGCCCTTTTCCTCTCCTCCTGCTCCTGCTCTTCCTCCCTCTCGTTTCTGAGCACCCTCTCCCACGCCCTGGCGAAGATGACGAATCCCATCTCCTCCAGGTCCGACCTCACCTCCTCAGACATTTGGGGCACCTCAGCCGTGGACAGGTAGTCCTCAGGACCTCCACCTCCTTCAATGAGAGTTTCCTTTGTCCTGCCGCTGATCTCCTCCTCTGCGGTTGATATCCACGGCTCCGCGTCCCTCACGTCCTCCTCGCTCACCCCCAGCGCCCTCCTCGCCAGGTGGACCCGGACGGATGTCGACCCGCCGAAGGTGAACACGTCTCTGGACACCACAGAGCTGTCAAGAACGTCTACAAAAGAAAGAACTTAAATTTACCACAAAATATTTAGCAAGAAAAAAGAAAAAATCGTACCTTTGCAACTTAGGTGGAAGTGAGGCTGTAGTGTCTCTATGTTTTCTGCGGAACTCTTCCCCTGGCAGTCGTCATAGGTGAGGGAGGAGAGGAGGATGTGCTTGGCCACCGGGGAGGCCCCGTCGAAGAGGTAGGATCCGTCTCCGCCCCCGGGGACGGCAGAACGGAGGAGGGAGAGGGCTTCGTCGCTAGGGGCAAAGATGTGAAGGACTAAGAGGGGAAAGAGGGAAACTATTTTCAATCTAATAACAGCAATACCGAAAAAATTATTTTCCTCACCTTTGTTCTCCCCTTCTCCCTGCCTGCCCTTAACGCACCTCTCCTTGCACTGTTCCTCAGTCAGGAAGACGTTCTCTGTGGCGCCGCATCCGTTGTAGAAGAAGCCGACGCACTCGCCAGAGGAGGCGCTGTACGTCCACATGGCTGAAATACGCAATTTCCCGAAAGCTAGGAAAATCTTTTAAATCTTGTCGCTCCGTTAATACCTGTCCTGGCTCTGCACGGGAAGGCGTCTTCCTCGTAGGGCGGGAGCTGACATATATCCACTGAATTGATGACGTCCTCCTCGTCCTCCTCGTCCTCGTCCAAGTCATGAACGTCGTCCTGCCTCACGTCGATGTCGGGAAATTCTGGAAAAAGGAAAAAATGCCGATTTCAACTTGAAGAAAAATAATTAAAATAAAGTTGTATATATTTTGTCGCTTCATACCCTCGTCCTCGATGCAGACCTCCTCGCACCTTTCAAAGGTGGAAAACAGATTTCCAGTGCCGAAGCATCCTTGGTAGTCTACCTCCACGCACTGCTCGGAGGCGGAGTCGAAGTGGAATCGCTTTCCGGGAACGCACTCTTCTTCGTCTTTTTCTTCGTTGGCCGAGTTTGTCTGCGGCCTGAGCACCTCCCGCTGGTAGACCGGCATCTGGCAGGTAGCGCGACGGAGGGCCTTCAACTCGTCGCGGTCGCGAACGCAAGTCCTGCGATTATAGTAATTTTTAGTTTGATCATGCATGTACCCTATATATTTTTTGCAAAGTAAAGGTTCTAACTGTTTTCCTTTAAAAGTTCCTCATTTCCTGCGGCGAAGTCCAGTGTGCTTCTTGTCCTCTTCTTCCTCTTCTTTTATGGCTCTTGTACTGTGTTAAGTACACTTACTCTGAACACTCCAGCAGGGTGTTGAACCTGTTCTCCTTCCCGCTGTCTTCCTCTCCTGCGCAGTCCCCTCCATGCGCGAATGCCCTGCATGTGCCCAGGTCCGAGTCGTAGTAGAAGCTGGCCCTCCTCAGCACGCCCCTGCCCCCGCCACACCCACCCACCGTCCTCACCGGGAGGAAGCACCTGTCCCCCTCCAGATCCGCCATCTCCTCCCTCGCCCTCCTCTTCACGTCCAGCCACAGGTCGGCGAACCGCCCCGCCCCCACCAGCCGAAGCGCGTAGGCCACACGAGGCCTCAGCGCAGGAACGGAAGCAGAACGGAGGTGCTCCAGCGTCTGCAGGCTCAGCAGGGGCTGCCTTTCCTCTTCTTTGTCCTCCTCTTCTTCGTACACCACACCACTCCTCCTCTCTGCCGCCTCCACCTCCTCCCGGTCCACCGGGAAGGCAGTCCTGTCTTCCAGAACCGCGAACAGCGCCGTCCGCCCCACGAATTCGGGCTGCGAGAGCGGGATGCCGTTGACGTGGAAGACGCCGGCGGAGTCCTTCATGAAGAGCAGGTCCCTTCCCCAGAGGTCCGAGCGTGGTATCTCCTGCAGGGCGGGCAGGGAGCGGAAGTGCTGCTGCGGGATTGCCCCGGAGTCGGTCACGATGTGCCCCGCCAGGAGGTATCGCTGCAGGCGGACGTCGGAGGAGAGGAGCAGGGGGGAGGAGACGGAGGAGCGGAGGGCAGAGTCGCTCGGAACAAGGACCATCATGTCGTCTGAAGAGGGTAAAAATATTGCGTGAATATTGTGCTGCGAATCTTTTCATTTGTGTTTGTGTTTTTGCTGTGTTTTTTGTTATTCCTCCTCTTGCTGCTACAGTTACTTTTTTTGTTGCTCCTGCTGCTGCTGTTGTTGCTTGAAATTTTTTTGCTGGTGTCTTCACAGAGCTTCTTCTTTCCCTCACCCGTATCCAATGTCCTCGTCATGGCGTCCTCCTGGACCCTCCTCCACATTTGCACGAACTCTTTTGCGCCCATCTCAGCCTCCATCTTTCTTGCGGCCTCCTCGCTCAGGCGGGGGAGCTCGAAGGTGGGGAAGGTAATAGAGGAGGAGGAGGAGTCCTCTTGGAAGTCGTCCGCTTCCAGTCCCAGCACCTCGTCCACAACGTAAATGTGGATCTGTTGAAAATCAAAAGATAGGTTTTTTGCAATGTGAATTTTAAATCACGATTTCGTTTTACATTTCCGCAAACTTGGCTGGCGTCGACGTCTCCGCTGTACCGGCAAGGGAACAACACATCCCCTTCATCTTCCTCCTCCTCCCCGGGGAAGACCAAGCTGATCCCGATGGCCCCTCTCCTCTCCTCCACTGAGACCTTGCCCCCACCCACCGTCCTCGTCGCGGCAGCTTCGGTCTCATCTTCCCCCTCTTCTCTCTTAAGCAGAACATGATTTACCACCAGCGCTCTCTTCTGCTCATCCGTGAAATCCTCCTGCCCTCCAAGTCCGGCCTCGTCCAGGAGCTGCCTCATGGCGCCGGCGGTCGGGACCAGCATGGCGAAAACAGAGTCGCACTCTGGAAAAAAGGCAAAACTCGTATAGTTCCCGTATAATTGTTCAGTGTTCATTGTTCATCTGTCAAATTTCAAATTAAAGGAAGTTTATTGACGACATTCTCTCGAAGTATTCCGGATCAATTTGCATTTGCACGTGGACGTACAAGGAATTGTTTCGATTCGTGAGGAAATTGATCATATTTCAAAGCGGGGTCCTCCCTCCCCCCCTTCCTGAAAAAAGTAATGCATGCTATGTATACGTAGGCAACCCTCACACGCGTCCATTCCGCGCATGCATGCGTGTTATTATTCCAACTGTCTCTCTGGATCGTCCGTCTAAGTAGAAGAGGGGAGGTGTCAGTTATAAAGCTATCTGCTCCCTTCCTTCGGACCAAAAAAAGTGCAACAGTCTCTTCCGCCTGAGCACACCCCTCCCCCCCCTCCGTGTTAATGGATTTCCCTTTGTGAAATTCAACACCCTTCCCTTCCTCCTACACCTCCTGCTTCTTCTTCATGCCTCCTGAATCCGAGGTGATACGATATTGTAGCCAACTCTTCCCTTACTACCTATGTACTACTAGAGAGCTGCCTGCCTGAATTCGCGAATCAACACCTTCGGCAGCAGCAACGATCTTGCACTGCTGGATTTGGTCTGCGAAATGAAGGGAAGCCGGCAATAGCGCGTTAGTACAAGAGACACTTTGAAAAAAGTCACGTCCGCACGTATGATATGGTATTGTAATTTTGGAGCTCACCTTGGTCTGTTTGCTTTTGTTCCTCCTGGGCCCAGACTTCCCTCCAGGCCTCAATGAACTCCCGGCTGGCCGTAGTGTCATCATTCTCCTTCCGGCCGTAGAAGCACCACTCGAGGGCGTCGTTCTCCTCGTCCTCTACGGTCGGAGGAGAGGGGATGGGGAGGGACGAAGGAGAGGCTGTCAAAGATGTGTCCGAAGTGTGGAATGGCTTTGCCCAAGTCGCGGGTGTCACGAGGGCAGCGGCAATCAAGGCCGCAATCGGCGCCAACCGACCCCTCATTTTTGATTCAATTGCTTGCTTCACTATTATCCGTTTGTGACTCCTTAGGTTCTGGCAATGTAACTATTTTCTTCAATCCTTTCCCGCAGCACCCTCTTTATCGCTGGGAGCTAGGGAAAAAATCGAGCTTCCTGTTATTGTCCGATCCTCCTCCTCTTCCTTCTTTTCGAGCTTAGGTTGGTCGCTCACTGAATAGTTCGATTATGGATGCGGAGGAGCTCTCTCCACCTTCCTTTTCTCGTTCGTGCCTCACGATATCTTTTCACTCCGCCCTCCCTCCTTTTTGGGAATGATGGGTTTTTGTGGAAACCGGTTGCCTTGATTTTGGTCGCAGCAGGCATGAGAAGGGAGGAAAGGAGAAGCGGGGAAAACCGGGGAGGGGGAAACTCCGAATTATGTCGACAGCAGGACGGACGGACGGCTACGACACTTTATGGGAGCAGAGAAGAAAAAAATGGGCACGTCCACCTATCTGTTGTTTATGTAATGTTTATGTAATGCTCGCGTGTTTTTGGTAAGGCACGAAATGGCAACAAACCACACGTTACGTCACAGAAGCACAAATACGGGGTAAGCGGCAAATCACGGACGATACAAAAGCTTTGTCAAGCCGGCGTTCAAACTCACCCACTTGCCGGCAAAGCGATAATTCTGCTCCTCGACAACGCCATTGTTGTTGGAGATGGAGTTGCGAGGCCGGGCAAGGTGCTGGGGTGGTCGGTGCCCTTATCACTACATTAAACACAGAAGATGCATACGGGGACATGTAGGTATAAAACACAAGGGAATATTCGTGGAGAATTTACACGATTGTAGTGAATGTTTTCGAGGCAAGGAGCGTGGGGATTCCCCAGCAGGCCAGAAGAGGGGAATTTCCGAATCCTTGACACACGGCAGACGAAAACAGTTGAGGGATACTTTCAGGAATTTCCCTCTCGACGGATGCTGTGAGGCCGTCGGTCAAAGGAATCGGTGCATAATATCTCCCTCGCCCTAAGTAGAGCGGTATATCTTGGCGACACTACGCACAGATCCCCCTTTCCGACTTTGAGCAAAAAGCCTCGAATGGTGGATGCGAACAATTTTCTTTCTTCAGGCACGAAGTAAACCACGCGACCATGCACGAGTTTTTCTGTAGTTTTTTCTCGTTCCCCTCGACCTCCTGCTCGGACCTCGACTGAGGACGCGGAGGCGGCGACGACAATGGCGGCGATCGAGGAATAGCAGGAGTAAGAGAAGTTGCTGCTTGCAGAACTGCTTAAAAAGTTTCCTCCGCCCTTCTCCTTCCGATTAGCGGAACAGCACGCGGGTACATGCAGGACCTGTGGAGAGGAAGAAAAGGAGGTGGAGGGCGGATTTAACACCCTCTCCGATCGAGAAGGAGGAGAGGTGCTCCTTCCCTCCCCCTCTCGATCGCATTAGGTTCCCCTTCACTCCCCCGGGCCGGCAGGCAGGCGGGGGGGGAAGTAGCCGCACTTCCAACAAACTATTTTCCAAGTAGCAGACATAAGTGTTCTCATATGGGTCGATAATTGGGGAAACTTCCACCCTCGTAAGAACAACGTATACTAGAGTGTGCTTGTGCTAAATAAGAATTCTTTAGGTTTTCACGAGAGAGAAAGTGTTTGTTACGCCTCAATTAGAAAGGTTTTTCTTGCTCGAAGTACTTTTGGGGAGATAAAATAAGAGGAAAAGCTTTGACATATATACGCAGACCACGTATCCAAGGATCCTCCAGTTTTCAAACGGTCGTCCCGGTCACATATGAACAGAAGAAAAGAAAAATGCTCTCTTTTTCCCTCTGCCGCGATTTTTCCTTTGTAAAAAAGCAGCAGCGATCTGCCAGCCGCGCTGTGCTGAGAGCTCCAACATTGTCCGAAGGCCATTCGTGTAAAAACATACAGTACAATCATCTGTCAAGAAAAAAGTAAAAACACCTATTTTTTCTTTTACACGGAATTAAAATCCCTCCAGTTGAAAAACTCGATCTCAAGACAATGCCCCCGATCCCCTTCCTCCTCAGGTGTCCGCCGGCGAAGTGAGAGAGACATCCTCGCCGTGGGGAGAGCCAGGTAAGCCAGCCCCCTCCCCTCTCTCTTTCAGACATGCTTGTGGGAGCGCGAAAAGAATGGAAATTCGCAGACTTCAGTGGCCGAAAGCAGAAATATTGTATATATTTGTGTTTCATGCACCTGCTACGCATCAGATATATTTTTTTGTGAATTGCGCATACGTGGCTATGGGGGGAATGCGGGGGAATCCCCTCCCCCCCCTCAAAGCACCCATCTCTTATTTAGTAATATACGAACTTTTGGAAACCCTTATTTACTGTGTCCTCCCCCCCATGCCCCACGGCCATGTATGGAATTGCACATTGCTAATAATAGACGGCAGTTAGAAAGCGATCGTTTCTTCTCTCCTCGACCCTTCCCTTCAGCCGATTTCCTCATCAGACTCCGGTGATCCTGACCGCGACCTTGTAGACGAGCCAGAAGACGACCTCGATAAAGGAGACGATGCTGCAGCCGAGGCAGAGGCCGAAGATGCCGCCCAGCTCCGACAGGAACACGGTGGGACTGATGCGGACGGAGCGGCGGAAGCTGGGGATGGTGCCGCGGTCGAAGAAGAAGCGCACCACGGCCACGTCCTTCTCGAAGGCGTTGTACTCGTTGGCGGTGGAGTTCTCGCCCAGAGCAGAGGTGAAGACGCCGTCAGCCGGCATCCGTCGCATGGGGCTCGTCAGGTTGTACAGGGAGGAGCGGTTGCCGAGCTCCTGGAAGTGGACATGGTCAACAAGGAAAGGCACCACCCTTACCAGCAGCAACACCAGCAGCAGCAAAAACAACAACAAATACAGCATCTTCAACAGTATAGCCAGCAGCAACTCAACAAAGTGGGGGCAACGATCACCGGCGCCGAAGAAAATTACTTGAATTGCCAGGTCCGCCCACATTTGCGGCTCGAAGTCGTCAAACTTCCCGATGAGGCAGAAGACGGAGGATCCGTATGTGAGCCCGTCGCAGCGGCGGAAGGGCGCGGAGGTGACGCTCTGGGTGAAGGAGGTGATCTCGCAGTCGGGCAGGCAGTCGCCGCAGGAGGGGTGCTTGGACCCGCGAAGGTAGTACTGGTTGAAGAACTCCACCTGAGCGGCCGGGTTGCAGATCTCGGTGGTGTTGCGAGGGACGTTCCAAGGGGAGCAGCCGGTCGCCTCGAAGGCCATATCGCAGCCGCACTGAGAAAAAGTAGGAATTTTTTGGAATTTGGAATTTTCCATGCAAAATGCGGGTATAAAATTAATTAGTAACCTGGATCATGCAACGGGAGGTGGAATACCTGCGCGACAAAAAAAATTGCTCGATTTTTGTCTAATTACCTTATTCTGTAGTTTAATGTTCTTGCCTGGAAAAGGAGGCCAGCTTGTGCTCGTCCGGAAAGTAGCACTTCCTGGTCATCGGTTCCAGTGCCTCCCTGAACCCCTCCTCCACGTCAAGGTTGGTTGCTGAGATGGCAACCTGCGTGTAGTGCCCCGGGGGGACGAGGAACCCCCTCTCCATGACTGTGACGCCCTCCCTCCTGGCCGTCACCGCCGCCACGAAGCCCTCGAAGATGTCCCCCACCGACCGCCGGCTCACCAGGTCCGAGTGCGCGTCCATCACCACCTCCAGGCCCATCCGTCGGCCGGCCACCGGACTCAGGTCATAGCCGAGCGAGGAAGCCGACTCGGAGTTGACGCGCCCGGCCTCCTTTATCGCAAACTTCTTGAGCACCTTGTACATGGGGAGATCTTCCGGAATGACTGCGTCCTCCAGGTTGAAGGTGCAGCAGAAGCCGGCGTCGGTGGGGGACAGGTGGAAGAATTCGTTGCAGTCCACGACCTATGAATGTATGTTTCTTTGCTGCTATCCCAAAAAGATACATGCCAACTTCCAGGCTCACCTGTCCATTCCAGGTGCACCTTTTGATGAATTCACTGCACTTCCTCGTCGACACGAACAGCAGCTCCATCATTTTTTCGTAGTTTCCCTACCATGCAAGACACTGGTAAAAAAAGGCCAGGAAGCTCGAATTTCGTTTTCATTTTCTCACTGCATACGCTGATATGTTCTCGCTCTGGGAATACGTCCTTATAAGCTCTTCGAAATAGACTTCCTCCTGGAAATACAGTAATCAGCATCAAGGTGTCTTTGTACTCGCATTGGTCAGAATTTGCCGTTTCTCACTTGTAGTCTGTCTACCTCCGGCCTCGTCCTGTCAAGCAACGACTCATAGTGCGGGGTCTTGTCCGGAGAGTAAACGGAGTTCTTTAGCATGGTCTGGAGGTCTCTGGTCGCGTCCATGTTGGACTTTGCAGACAAGTGCAGGATGAGGTCCTGCATGGTGGTTTCGTCCGGCCAGCCTTTTATGTGCTCCTATTTTCCGGAACAAAATTGAGCGTTGTTTTTTTTTCGTGTTACAAATAAACGGTATACCTGCAGCAATGCAATGGCCTTTTTGGCCTTGGCCGGGTCGCCGTTTGTGTCCGAAAAGGCCATCTCGCCAAAGTAGGCCTCCAGTTTAGATTCTTCGGTGGTGCGGGATTAGTCAATTAGGTTAAACAAGGATATTTTTATTTCCTGCTCAGTACCCATGTTGACGCTTCCGGCGGCGCAGAGGTTGACGGTGGGGAAGTCTATCTTGGAGATGGGGTAGGCGGTGGTGTCGATGGTAGTGAGGGTGGGGGAGCGGCGCCTCCGCTCGAGCAGCTCGAAGGAGAGCTGAAAGGCCACTATAGTGCCGAGCACCGTCACCACGATCCAGAAGAGGCGTTCTGGGAATTGTGAAATTGGAAGGACTCTCTACCTTGTTATTTTTAGAATTTCTTTTCATTTTGTATACCTGCTCGGCCGACTCCCTCATTCCTGCCGTGCCTCGAGAAGACGTAGTTGAACCCGTGGATGGAGGTCCTCTCCCCGAACTGCTCGAGGG